>Ga0209134_10000063_pt1 | contig 29262 bp, 22 predicted proteins | sample LauGreSp1BDMLBSN_2_FD_187566 | JGI IMG/M metagenome (GOLD analysis project Ga0209134, IMG submission 187566) | Freshwater lake microbial communities from Lake Michigan, USA - Sp13.BD.MLB.SN (SPAdes) (version 2) | ecosystem: Environmental > Aquatic > Freshwater > Lake | place: Lake Michigan, USA... | reverse complement strand
GATGTAAAATTAATCGTATTTTCGTATAAATTAAGGAAAATTAATGGTTAAGTCTGAAATTATTACCATTGGTGATGAGATACTTTACGGGCAAATCTTAGATACGAACACGCAGTGGATCAGTCTTGAATTAGATAAATTAGGGATCAAGACCGTACGGAAATCATCCGTGGGCGATCAAAAATCAGAGATACTCCAAATACTAAATGAAGCTGCCCTGCGGGCAGATGTCGTTTTTATTACCGGAGGATTAGGTCCTACGAAGGATGATTTGACGAAAAAAATCCTCGCCGAATATTTTGACTGCGAGTTAGCCATGCACCCTTTGGCTTTGCAAGATGTCACGGAATTCTTTGCGAAACGTGGTCGAGAATTATCTGATATTAACCGAGATCAAGCCCTATTACCTACGAAGGCAGAATTTATTCGAAATAGTCAAGGAACAGCGCCTGGGATGTGGTTTAATGAGAAAGGAGTACTATGGGTTTCTATGCCGGGCGTTCCTTTTGAGATGAAAAACATCATGGAACAAGAAGTGCTACCTCGTTTAGTGAAGCATTTCCAAACGCCGGTTATTTACCATAAGGTTATTAAGACGGTCGGTATCGGTGAATCCTATCTATCAGATCTGATTGAGAGCTGGGAATTGCAATTACCAGAACATATTAAATTAGCCTATTTACCCTCAATAGGCATTGTTAAATTACGTTTAACGGCTGTTGGAGATGATTTAAGTCGTTTGCAAGCGGAGGTTGAAGTGGAATTACAAAAAGTGAATTCGTTAATTAAATCCTATATTTTTGGGTATGAAAAGGAGGAGCTGGCTGAAGTCGTAGGACGATTATTAGTGGATGAAAAAGCCACTTTATCTGTAGCCGAAAGTTGCACCGGAGGACATTTAGCACATCAGTTTACTCAAAACCCGGGTTCATCTGCTTATTTTTTAGGCGGAATTCTATCCTATGCAAATCAAGTGAAAATAGATCAATTAGGGGTTTCAGAAGCTATTTTAACTTCGGATGGTGCGGTGTCAGAGGAATGTATCAAGGCAATGGCTATAGGAGTTCAGAAGCGACTTGGATCCACATTTGCTTTAGCCACTTCTGGCATTGCTGGGCCTGACGGAGGAACCGAAGATAAACCGGTAGGGACTGTTTGGATTGCTTTGGCACATCCAACAGGAGTTGTTACCCGTAAATTAACCTTAGGAGGAACACGTATGCAAAATATATACTTGAGCTCTTTAGCTTGTATCAATTTGCTGCGTAAATATTTATTAAACGATTTAAGCTAAGTCTATGGCCATTACAGAGGTGATTATGCCCAAAATGGGCGAGAGTATCATGGAAGCGACTGTTTTAAATTGGTTAAAACAGCCGGGCGATTATGTGGAAGCCGATGAATTTATTTTAGAAGTGGCGACGGACAAGATTGATACGGAAGTCCCCTCTCCTGTGGCGGGTTATTTACAGAAAATTTTGGTTCCAGTGGGTTCTGTCGCGACCATAGGTAAGGCAATTTGCGTGATTGATGCGGTAGAAAGTGGCTCCACATCAACGGCTGACACTTTTTCTATGGACGAGTCGATTAGTTCATTAATCGATTTAAGCTTGGCACCCACTGAATTAAGCTCCGAAAAGTCCACTAATCCGTGGATTTCGCCTTTGATTAAGCAGATTTGTCAGTCGGAGAATGTATCCCAAAGAGAATTAAACCAACTCCCCGGTTCTGGGCTAGACGGTCGCATCACCAAGAAAGATGTGCTGAATTATATTGCGGTTCGAAACTCGAAGCGGATGATTTCATCCGGAACCTTAAGTCAAGGAGCTGGAATGCGTCTTCCAGGTGACGAAGTGATTGAAATGGATCGCATGCGGAAGATGATTTCTGAGCGTATGCTGGATTCGAAACGGATTGCACCTCACGTTACGTCATTCTTAGAGTCAGATGTAACTAATCTGGTCAATTGGCGTGCTAAAGTAAAGCAAGACTTTCAAGACAAATACAAGGAAGCCTTAACCTTCACTCCGCTCCTATTTAAAGCCACCGCGGATGCCTTGAAGGATTTTCCGGGTATGCTTATCTCGGTGGAAGGTAATTACATTGTTCAACACGCTCAAATTAACATCGGTATGGCAGTTGCCTTGCCTAATGGTAATTTAATTGTGCCCGTTATTCACGAAGTGGATAAAATGACCTTAGCTGAATTGACGCAAAAGGTGAATGATTTATCTGCTCGAGCAAGAGCCAATAAATTGAAGCCTGCTGATTTAGAAGGTGGAACATTCACGATTTCTAATATTGGTGGATTTGGCAATTTAATGGGAACGCCTATTATTGTACAGCCACAAGTAGGTATTTTAGCCTTCGGAGTGATTGAAAAGAAACCAGCAGTTATTACGAATGACAATGGAGAAGATATAATAGCCATTCGTCAGAAGATGTTTATATCCCATTCCTATGACCACCGAGTGGTGGATGGTTCGCTGGGTGGAGGATTCGTGAAGCGGGTCTCGGATTACTTAGAGAAGTTTAGTTTAGATACGGAAATATAAAAAAAAGAGCCTCAATCGAGGCTCTTTTCCTTTATGACTAATTGTCTTAGAATTTAGCATCTGCCGGTTTCACATTCGGACGAATGATCTTTAGAAGCGTTAAGAGTTTAATCATAGGATAAGTCGGATCAAACTCAAACCATTTCGTAGCGAAGTTAACACGGTTTGGTAGTTTGTGGTGGTTGTTTTGGAACAACTCGCCCATCATCACTACGTCAAAGATTAACGAGTTCTTCGAGTGATCGTGGTTGTCATAGTTTTGGTAGCCATATTTATGTCCTGACCAGTTGACGATAGCTCCGTGTACAGGTCCCATTAAAAAGTGAACCGGTAATAAGAAGAAAAAGGCCCAGTGCATATCGAAATATACGTATCCTACGATGTATAAAGAGGCATAAGCCACTCCCCATCCTAAACGGGAAATCCAAGAATCACCAATTTTCTCAATCGTTTTAGATACAGGGTAATCATGTTCAAAACGTTCTTCCACCTTTTGATCTCTATTCAAGACCGCATTATAGATGTTTTTCGTCTTCCACATCATCGTAAATACGTTGCTTGAGAACATCGGGGAGTGTGGATCTTTTTTCGTGTCAGAAAATGCATGGTGCATTCTGTGTAAAATCGCGTAAGCACGAGGGCTTAAAAAAGATGAACCTTGCGATAAGTAAGTCAAGAAATAGAAGAATTTTTCCCAAAACTTGCTCATCAAAAACATCTTGTGAGCCGAGTAACGGTGAAGGAAAAAAGTTTGGCTAAACAAAGAAACATACCAATGTATGAAGAAAGCCGGCAGTACTAATTGCATAATAGAGAGATAAATTTAATGTTCTAACAAAGTTACGAAGCAAATGTTTCTTTTTTAAGCTCCATCTACGTTAAATAACTGATTTTAGTCAGCATTCAAAATATGAAGGCCAAGGCAAACCGCGATTCCAGCCGTCTCCGTACGTAAAATGGACTTTCCAAGACTAAAAGGTTTCCAATTATTTTTGGACAATGTATCAGATTCCTCTGGGGTAAAATCTCCCTCTGGGCCTACGATTACGTGGTATTCTTTATTTTTTGCGGCTGTTTTCATTAACACAGAAACCGGCGGGTTCGAAATAAAGGCAAATAATTTTTCTCCTCCCTCCTTATCAGCAATTTCCTTAAACGTATGTAAGCCCGTAATTTCAGGCAAATACAAATTCTTGGATTGCTTCAAAGCAGAGATGGCAGTTTTCTCCAAACGCTGGAGTTTGATCTCTTTCCTTTCCGAATTCTTGGAGGCAAAGAAGTGAATCCCATGTATACCAAATTCCCCGCATTTCTCCACCATCCATTCCATTCGCTCCATTTGCTTGGTGGGTGCGACATAAAGATGAATTTTATAAGAAGGTGACGGTTCTGATTCGACCACTTCTAAAGGGCCGAAAGCGACTTTTTTACCTTCAATCGAAGAAATGGACGTACTAAATTTAGAGCCACGACCATCTAACAGATGGATCGTCTCTCCTACTCTTAAACGCAATACCCGTATAGCATGAAAGGATTCCTCTTCAGATAAATAAGAGGAATCCTTAGCATTAGGAGCGTAAAATACGGCTATACTCATTGATTATTCTTCGTCCTCCTCGTCCTCATCATCTGAGTTAAAGGTATAAAGAGATGGATCTAAACTTAAGGTGTTGCCATTAAAGTCCTGAACAAATTGGGATAACATCTCATCATCTAAGGCCGGCACATATAGGGCTGCTTCTATGCTAACGCCATATTCGAATTCTGGATCGATTTCGATGTATTCTGCTACCTTTATTTCTTCGTTTTCCTCTAGGTCTTCAATCACCTCCAGAATTAACATTTCCACCTCCTCGTCTAATTCCTCATTCGGCTCGTAATTTTCATCACGGTTCTCTAAAGGAACATACAAGGGATATTGCTGAATGATTTCTCTTTCAGCTGCTTCATATAATAAGCTGGAGTAATGTAGTTGCAGGGTGCATACTATGGCATCATAAATGACTTCTTGCTTCTCGTATTGACCCACAAATTGGATGTGAACCATTTCTCGTTCGTTTCCAGAAGGCAAATCCTCATCTAAAATGTAGACAAATGAACGTTTCTCTGCTTCACATTGCTTTTTTAAGGCTGCAATTTCTGCTGGGTCAAAGCCTGGGTTGGTGTTAGTTGACATTTAGGATTATTTGATTAACAATAGTTCACGGTATTTTGGTAATGGCCACTCATCATCGTCGATAATTAGTTCTAATTTATCGACACTATAGCGAATTTCTTCAAAATAGCCTTTTACTTTCGTGCTATATAAGACGGCTCTCTCTTCTAAATCTTCTACGTTGTTAGCCTCTTTACGTGCTTCAGTCATTTCGTTTTGTAAGCGAACGATCGATGAGGTGTACTCTGAGATTTTTTTAATCATTTCGATCGTAGGCGCATAGTACTGAGGATCGATGCCGATTTCTTTTTGGCCTTTCACATTCTCTACTAATTGCGTTTGGTATTTCAATGAAGTCGAAACGATATGGTTGATTGCCATATCCCCTATCACACGTGATTCGATTTGGATCTTCTTCACATAGTTTTCTAATTCGATCTCATGACGCGCATGCATCTCTTCTTTCGAATAGATACCATGTTTCGTGAATAATTCGATCGATTCAGGACGAGCATATACCGCTAAAGCCTCAGGCGTTGTCTTTAAATTAGACAAACCACGACGAGCAGCTTCTTCTACCCATTCGTCTGAATAACCATTACCCTCAAAACGGATATTTTTCGACTCTTTCACGTAGCGCTTTAACACCTCCATAATGGCTAATTCTTTCTTTACTCCTTTCTCCAATACCTCTTCCACTTCCTTGCGGAATTTGATGAGTTGGTCAGCCACAATCGTATTTAATACGGTCATCGGTGCTGCAGAGTTAGCAGAAGATCCTACCGCACGGAATTCGAATTTATTACCTGTAAAGGCAAACGGAGACGTTCTATTACGATCAGTATTATCAAGGATTAACGATGGAATTTTGTTGATACCTAATTTAAGGTACACATTGTCCCCTTTTTCTAATTGAATTTCATCCAGACCATCCATGTTTTCCATGTCGTCCAAAACTTGGCTCATCGTACTCCCCAAGAAAGCAGAAACGATGGCCGGAGGCGCTTCATTTGCTCCTAAACGGTGCTCATTACCGGCTGAAGCGATAGAAGCACGCAATAAATCGGCGCGATCATGCACCGCTTTTAGTGTGTTAACAAAGAAAGTTAAGAAACGTAAGTTTTCTTTCGGTTTAGAAGAAGGTGCTAATAAATTGATACCCGTATCTGTCGCTAAAGCCCAGTTATTGTGTTTACCGGATCCATTGATACCAGCAAAAGGTTTTTCGTGGAAAAGGACCTTGAATTTGTGCTTAGAGGCCACTTTTGACATCAAATCCATCAATAATGCATTGTGGTCACAGGCTAAGTTCGCTTCCTCGAAGGTGGGCGCTACTTCAAACTGAGCTGGAGCCACCTCATTGTGACGCGTTCTCACCGGCATGCCTAATTTAAGTGCCTCGATTTCGAAGTCTACCATGAAGGCATTCACACGATTTGGAATAGATCCAAAATAATGATCTTCTAATTGCTGTCCTTTCGCTGGAGCATGGCCAAAAACCGTACGTCCTGCCATTACTAAATCTGGACGGGCATTAAATAAAGCCTCGTCTACGACGAAATATTCTTGCTCCGCTCCTAGTGTCGGGATGACCTTGCTGACATCGCGGTTAAAAAACTCTTTAATGACAGCAGTGGCCGCTTTATCAACTAACTCGATCGATTTTAGTAAGGGAGTTTTATAGTCCAACGCCTCTCCTGTGTAGGAAACGAAGACGGAAGGAATACATAAAGTGGCTGTTCCTGCCGCGTTTTCCATAATAAAGGCTGGAGAAGATGGATCCCAACCGGTATATCCGCGTGCTTCGAAAGTAGAACGAATACCTCCATTAGGAAAGGAGGATGCATCCGGTTCTTGTTGAACGAGCGCAGATCCTTTAAACTTCTCCACTGCTTTTCCATTGCTTAAATCAATGTCAAAGAAGGAGTCGTGTTTCTCTGCCGTGGTACCAGTTAGAGGTTGAAACCAGTGTGTATAGTGGGTTGCTCCTTTCGATATAGCCCAAGATTTCATTGCCGCAGCTACCTCGTCTGCCGCATCGCGGTCGATCTTAGAACCCGTTTGGATAGCGGTATTTATCTTTAAATAAGCCTCTGGTGATAAAAGGGAGCGCATCACTTCATCACTGAAGGTCATGCTGCCATAATAGTCCGAAACCTTTTCTGTAGGAAGCTTTACGGGAGTTCCTGTGCGGGATTGAGCTAACTCAAGAGCCTTAAATCTAGTAATTGCCATATGAAGATTATATTTCTAGGTAAAAATAGCGAATTGTGATGGGATAAAAAATGGCAATAATTGAAAAATGGGATTGAATTTTCCGATTTTAATTTGGATTTTTTGAGTTTTTGCGAAATCGTCGATTGTTTTTGTAGGTTTTTTTGTTCTAAACTATTGTTTTTTCTAAAAAGTGGTATATTTTTGCTACACGAATTCCTAAAAAAGTATTTTTGTTTCAAAATCAAGTTTAAAAATCATGGCTAAATCAAAATTAGAGTACATTTGGTTGGATGGCTACAAGCCAACGCAAAGTTTACGTTCTAAGACTAAAATTGAGAACAATTTTAGCGGCAAATTAGAAGACCTAGATATGTGGTCTTTCGATGGTTCTTCTACTCAGCAGGCCGAAGGTGGTTCTTCTGACTGTTTATTGAAGCCAGTGTATGTTTGCCCAGATCCAGCACGCCGTGATGGTTATTTAGTAATGTGCGAAGTATTAAACGCAGACGGAACTCCGCATGAGTCTAATGGTCGTGCTACGATTGATGATGATGATAACGATTTCTGGTTTGGTTTTGAGCAAGAGTATTTCCTTTGGGATCCAGAAACAAATAAGCCTTTAGGTTTTCCAGCAAACGGGTTTCCAGAGCCACAAGGACCTTACTACTGTTCAGTAGGTGCAAAGAATGCATACGGTCGTGAGATAATTGAAGAGCATATGGACTTGTGCATAGATGCAGGTTTAAATATTGAAGGTATCAATGCTGAGGTAGCAGCTGGACAATGGGAATTCCAAATGTTCGCAAAAGGTGCTAAGCAAGCAGGTGACGAAATCTGGTTAGGCCGTTATATTTTAGAGCGTTTAGGTGAGAAATATGGTGTTGCGATCAACTGGCACTGCAAGCCTTTAGGTGAATTAGATTGGAACGGTTCAGGAATGCACGCGAACTTCTCTAACACCGTTTTACGTACGGCAGGAAATAAAGCTGCTTACGATACAATTTGTCAGTCATTCGCTCCATTTGTGAAAGAACACATTGAGGTGTACGGTGCAGACAACCACATGCGGTTAACGGGTAAGCACGAGACAGCTTCGATCCACGATTTCTCTTATGGTGTTTCTGATCGCGGTGCATCGATTCGTATTCCGATTGCAGTAGTTGAAAAAGGTTGGAAAGGCTGGTTAGAGGATCGTCGTCCGAACTCAGCGGCAGATCCATATAAAGTGGCTGCGCGTATTATCAAGACGGTTAAAACAGCTAATGTGTAATACAATTATCTAGCATTTATATACTTTTATAGACAAGATGGCGGGTTTTCCCGCCATTTTTGTTTTACCTTTGCATCCTGATTTCAGGTATGAAAAAAGTCGCTTTTTACACTCTTGGTTGCAAATTGAATTTTGCGGAATCCAGCTCCATCGCTCGTTCACTCGAACCGATGGGTTTTGTGCGTGCGGAGTTTCAGGATCAACCCGATTTGTTTGTCATTAATACCTGTAGCGTAACGGAACAGGCGGATAAGAAGTGTAAGAAAGTCGTTCGAGAAGCGAAGAAAGTTAATCCGAATTCGACTGTTGTGATTATTGGCTGTTATGCCCAATTGAAACCAGAAGAAATTTCGGCTATTCCAGGCGTTGATTTAGTATTAGGTGCGAATGAAAAGTTTCAATTGCCTACGCTACTTCCCCCCTATTTACATCGTGAATCTGCGGATTTACCGAAGCTAATAGCGTCTGAGATTCGTTATGATCTCGATTACCATGCGTCCTATTCTGTGAATGATCGCACCCGTACTTTCTTGAAGGTGCAGGATGGTTGCGATTATCCTTGTTCATATTGCACGATTCCTTTGGCTCGTGGCCAGTCCCGTTCGGATACGGTAGAGAAAGTATTGGGTTTAATTGAGGAGATTTCTGCGAAAGGTGTCAAGGAAATTGTCCTGACAGGGGTAAATATCGGGGATTTTGGCATTCAAAATGGTAAGCGAGTAGAAACATTCTTTCAGCTCGTTCAAGCGATTGAAGAAAAGTCATCCATTCAGCGATTTCGTATCTCCTCTATCGAGCCTAATTTACTGACTTCAGAGATGATTACTTTCTTAGGGGTATCTACTAAGTTTGTTCCTCATTTTCATATACCCTTGCAATCCGGGTCGAACGCTGTTTTGCGTTTGATGAAACGCCGCTATCAGCGAGAATTATACGTGGACCGCGTAACGTCTATTAAAGAAGTGATGCCTAATGCGTGTATCGGAGTCGATGTGATCGTGGGTCATCCAGGTGAAACTCCTGAATTATTTTTAGAGACCTATGAATTCTTGAATGGGCTAGATATCTCCTATCTACATGTTTTTCCTTATTCCGAGCGCCCTAATACCTATGCGGTAGATATCCAGCCTAAAGTGGATGGTATGCAAAAAGCGGAGCGTTCGAAAATGTTGCATATTTTATCGGATAAAAAGCGTCGGGCTTTTTATGAATCCCAAGCCGGTTTAAAAGGTCAGGTTTTGTTCGAGGAATCTGCTTCGCCGGGTACGATGGAGGGCTTTTCTGAAAACTACGTTCGGGTAGTGGTCCCTTTTGACCCTTTGCAAATCAATACCGTTCAGCAGGTTCGTTACAAGTCGCTGAGTGAGGCGGGTGAAATGTTAGGGGTTGTTTTAGAGTAGAAATTATAGAGTAGAGAGTATAGAGTATAGAGTAGAGAGTATAGATATAGGGCGTTAGCCCTTTTTTCATCTCTTATCTATAATCTATTCTCTCTTATCTCCTCTCTATACTCTCTTATCTCTAATCTCACTTTTGTTTTGCGCCATCGGCGCATAACAAAAAAGTCGGAAACCATAGGCCTCCGACTTTTTGATTGAAACAAAACCACAAGAACCATTACTTGCGGCTTTGCTGTTGTTGAATTACTCAGCTAACGACTCGTCGTGTTGTGAGATATCCAAACCTAATCTTTCTTCTTCCTCATTAACGCGTAACGGAATGATTTTGTCCGTGATCACTAAAAGGATATAAGAAGCGCCAAATGCAAAAGCGGAAACGATTGCTAAGGCTAATAAGTGCTTTAAGAATAAGGCAGTTTCTCCGTAGAATAAACCTTGCTCTACTACTGCTGCGTTCACTGCAGATGTTGCGAAAATACCCGTCATCAACATACCTACCATACCGCCTAAACCGTGGCAAGGGAACACATCTAATGTGTCATCTAGGTTAGAAGATGCTCTCCAGTGTGCAGCAATGTTAGAAACGATCGCAGCAACCACACCGATGAAGATCGCTACAGGTACCGTTACGAAACCAGAAGCTGGTGTAATAGCGACTAAACCTACGACCGCACCGATACAGAAACCTAAGGCAGAAACTTTCTTACCACGAGTTACATCAAATAAGATCCAAGATAATCCAGCTGCTGCTGCTGCCACGTGTGTTGTAGCGAAAGCGGTTACTGCTAATCCATTCGCTCCTACTGCAGAGCCTGCATTGAAACCAAACCATCCGAACCACAATAAACCAGTTCCCAATAACACGTAAGGAATGTTAGCTGGAGGCAAGATGTTGGACTCGATGTGAGACTTACGGCGACGTAAGTATAAAGCACCTGCTAAGGCAGCCCAACCAGCCGACATGTGAACTACCGTTCCACCTGCAAAATCCAAAACACCTAAGTTAAACAAGAAACCATCTGGGTGCCATGTCCAGTGTGCTAATGGAGCATAAACGATCACACAGAAAAGAACCATGAATAGAACAAACGCACGGAAGTTAATACGCTCAGCTAATGCACCAGAGATTAACGCAGGAGTGATAACGGCAAACTTCATTTGGAAAAATGCGAATAAAGCGAAAGGGATAGTGAATTTCAATTGATCAGCAGATCCTAAAGATAATTTGTGATCAAAAACGCCATTGAACATAAAGAAAGTTCTAGGGTCACCGATCCAGCCACCTAACGAGTCACCGAATGCTAAAGAGAAACCGAATACAATCCAAATCACCGAGATAACTCCCATTGCGATAAACGATTGTAACATCGTAGAGATCACGTTTTTGTGGTTAACCATTCCACCGTAGAAATAAGCTAATCCCGGTGTCATTAATAATACTAAGCCAGAGGCTACAATCATCCAGGCAGTATCGCCGGTGTCTAATCCCTCTGAAGGCATAGCGCCAGGAACTGAGGTTGTGAACAATGCAAGGACGGCTACCGCTAATAAAACTAATAACGGAATCCAGGTTGGTTTTTGTGTCGTCATGTTTTTAAATGTTAAGGGTGGATATAATTAAAACTTATAGATGAAGTGCATTCCTAAAGTCGTTTGTGATTTTTGCTCTTTGTCATCACCGTCTACGAATTGAGCTGTTTTGTATGAATCAGTACGTAATTCTGGTTTGATCAATAAGTGTCCTTCTGCTGCCGTGAATGTAGCTGTTAAAGTGAAAGAGCTTACATCTGTGCCGGAGCCGTCTGCTGCGCGTAAAGCACGAGCGCCTGATGTGTTATCGAATACTTCGTAACGACCGCCTACACTAAATTTGTCTGTGAAAGCATAGTTAGAGTAAAGGGCAACACCACCCCATGTTTTGCTATCTCCTACGTTACCGCCACCTTGGAAATCACCTGTTTGTGATCCGTATGCTGCGTTTAATCCTAATAGGTATTTAGGTGTGATTTGATAAGATGTAGTTAAGTCTAACAAGTTATAGCTACCTGAATCATCTTTTCCTGTAGATAAAGGAGCTGATTCGTTCGAGCTGATACCACTTACATATACATTCCAACCTGCTGCTGGAGAAGTGAATACTTGGTAGATAAATCCTTTAGACGCGTTGTTGTCATTTAAATTATCCACATTGTTGACCAATCCAACCATGGCAGAAAATTTGTCAGAGAATGCGTAATTCGCTTTAGCACCAATATGATAGAACGGTCCATTATTGAAGAGGTTAGAAAGTGAATAGTTGTAGTTAATGGGAGCGTCAATTACTTCGTATCCAATGTGTGTACCAAATTGTCCTACCGTTAATGTTAATTTGTCGCTTGCTTTCCAGTTAAAATAAGCTTGTTTGATGGCCAAAGCTGTACTTGCTTTTCCTGCGCCCAAGGGTCCAATGACATTTCCATATTGACCAAGGTCTGCATTAGGTCCGAATGTTAAATCCACCACCACATCAGCTGATTTCGTTGCATACCCAAATTTAGTCTGAACAAGTCCTAACGAAAATTGATTTGATTTCTGGTCGAAAGCTCTTTCGTATCCAGAGGCACCTAGGTTACTTCTGCTAGAGGGGCTATTGAAATTCAACATATAGTATGAATCAATGTAGCCTGAAAAAGTGAACTTCGGAGCTTCCGCTTCTTTTTCTTGGGAAAATCCACAAAATGTTGTTGCGGCAAAAAGGGCTGTTAGGATCGTTTTTTTCATGTGGGTTATTGTTTAAGAGTAAATAATGCTTGATTACGATTCAAAGATGGAGCCTTAAATTGTACTTTCCAAATATTAACAACAAATTTTTAACCTATTTTTCAACTTTTTGCAAAAAAATAGAGAAAAGTGGTTAAAAATCAAACCTAAAATTTAAGATTTTGCAAAAATGGAAATAAAATAGGGTAAAAACCGAACTTGCAGATTTGGTTCTTGGAAAAATATAAAATTAGTCAAGAGGCGCTAGTCGGGAGTCGATTGTCTTTTTTAAAGAATAAAGCACAAAGCACAAAGAATAAAGTTGGAATCGCCTGCGGCGAAGGTCTTCGGAAAGGAAAGAATAAAGTACAAAGCACAAAGAATAAAGTTGGAATCGCCTGCGGCGATGGTCTTCAGAAATGTATGGACATAAAAAATGGGGCCGAAGCCCCATCCTTATTTATACTTTATGCTCTATAATCTAAATTAAAAGCGAAGCTTTTAATTATTCAGCATGCAACCACGCCTTCTTTGCTAATAAAGTCTCGTTATCTTCTTCGTGATCCGGATCCGGTACGCAGCAATCCACTGGACAAACCGCAGCACATTGTGGCTCCTCGTGGAAACCTGTACATTCTGTACATTTATCAGGAACGATATAATAGAATTCTTCGGAGACAGGCTCAACAGGTGTTTTAGCATCCATTGATGAACCATCTTCTAGTTCAATTGCTGTTAAAGCAGTACCGCCGGCCCAAGTCCATTCTACACCACCTTCATAAATAGCTGTATTAGGGCATTCTGGTTCACAGGCCCCACAGTTAATACATTCGTCTGTTATGATAATTGCCATACCAAAGTTTTTATTTGATTGTGCAATTTACGAACATAAATTTGAATAGTATATAATTTATATGGACTAATGGGAAATTTTTCGACCTTTGTAGGGTAAAATTCCTATAATTATGTCAAAGGCTTCCTTTTTACAGCTTATTTCTTTCTTAAAAGCTTTTTTTGCCGATGAATCGAATCGAGAAAAAATAGAACTATTTATAGATAGATCTGTAAATGAGAATCCTTGGTTTTCGGAAACCTTGGTTCGCCATGCGATGCAGTCGATTGAAGAGCAATTCTTTTCGGTGCAAGCCTGGGAGGAATTTTATGCAAAACATCCTGTTCAAGCAGCTGAATCGAAGAATGTAGGGATCGTTTTGGCGGGTAATTTACCTGCTGTGGGTTTGCATGACGTTTTAATGGTTTTAGCTTCCGGGCATCAAGCCTCCTTGAAACTGAGTTCGCAAGACAAGGCCTTAATGCAACTTTATGTGCTGGCGATGCAGTCGTTTGATACAGCGGTGCCAGTGAGCATTATTGAGCGGTTACAAGGAATGGATGCGGTGATTGCGACAGGAAGTGATTTCTCAGGAGGTTATTTTGCTCATTATTTCTCCACGATTCCACATATTATTCGGAAGAATCGCAGTTCTTTAGCCGTTTTAAAGGGGAATGAGACTCAGGAAGATTTCAAGGGTTTAGCGCAGGACATTTTTACCTATTATGGTTTAGGCTGCAGAAATGTTTCGACGATAGCCGTTCCGGTGTCGTATGATTTGACACCTTTATTCGATGAGTTGACGAAAGAAACGTGGGTTTTAGATCATTCAAAGTACTCTAATAACTTTCAATACCACCGGACTTTGTTCTTGTTAAATCAGATTCCTCATTTTGATTTGGGAAATCTTTTAGTGACGGAGAATGATGATTTCGTTTCACCAGTGGGTGTTTTATACGTGCATCGTTACTTAGATGAAGCTTCCTTGCAAACCTGGATTCAGGAGCGAGAGGAAAAAATTCAGTGTAAGGTAGGTTTAGAGATTGGTTTTGGCCAAAGTCAACACCCAGCCCTCGATGATTTCGCTGATGGAATCGATACTTATGATTTCTTGATTAACCTTTCATAGGCTTTAAATAGCCCCCACGCCCCTATTCCGCCCACTAAAGCTCCTACGATTACATCGAGCGGATAATGTGCGCCTAAATAGATTCTGCTATAAGATATAATGGATGCCCACAGAATCAGGGCTACGCCAGCGAACTTATTCTTGGACAATAAATAAAAGCCGATAGCAATCGCAAAGGAATTGGCAGCATGCGAAGAACAAAAACCAAATTGCCCACCACAGCCTGCCGGCAAATGAATCCACGATTGAAATGACTCGACGTGACAGGGTCTTAGACGTTTGAAAAGTGGTTTCAGTAGACTGGAGCTGAATTGATCGGCGAAAACCACGGTGGAAACTAAATAGATTATAGATTTCCAGCATTCCGTTTTATATTGCTTATATAGAAAGTATATCAGTATTCCATAGAGTGGAATCCACGTCAATTTACCTGAAATGATTTCCATCGGTCCGTCTAACCAAGGCTGGTGAGCCTCGTTAATCAGCTGAAATAAATGGGTATCCCAGGATGGAAACATAGTTTAGAATTTAAATTCAGCGCGAATGCGAGCGATGGTGGCTTCGGCGATCGGTTGAACTTTCTTTTCGCCGATGGCTAATTTCTCTTCAATAATTTCCGGGTGTGCGATGAAATAGTCGAATTTTTCTCTCGCCTCTTTGAAATATCCTAACATCAATTCGTGTAAGGCCTGTTTTGCATGACCATACCCATAACCACCCGCTTCGTAATTCGCGCGCATTTCTGCCACTTGAGCTGGGGAAGCCATTAATTGATATAGTTTGAACGTAATATCGTTATCTGGATTTTTAGGTTCTTCTAATGGAGTGGTGTCTGTGACAATCTTTTTGATCTGCTTCAATAAATCCTTTTCAGGCAAGAAGATATCAATGTAATTGTTCAAGGACTTGCTCATCTTAGCGCCATCTAGGCCAGGAATGGTCATCACCTCTTCGTTAATACGTGCTTCTGGTAAGACGAAAATAGCTTTGTTATAACGCTTGTTAACGGAATTCGCGATGTCGCGGGTCATTTCGATGTGCTGTCTTTGGTCCTTACCTACTGGGATAATTTGTGCATCATATAATACGATATCTGCCGCCTGTAAAACGGGATAGGTAAATAATCCGGCATTCACATCCGATAACTTATCTGATTTATCCTTGAAACTATGTGCATTCGCCAGCATGGGAAAAGGCGTAAAGCAATTCAGATACCACATTAATTCGGTATGGTAAGCGGCTAATTTAGACTGGCGGTAGAAGTAATTTTTCTCCGTATCAAAACCAAAAGCCAGCCAAGCTGCCGCAATCGACAAGGTGTTGCTTCGAATACTTTCCCCGTCCTTCAAGGAAGTTAAGGTGTGTAAGTCTGCAATAAATAAAAAAGAATCATTGCCGGGTTGCTTTGAAAGTTCAACCGCTGGCATAATGGCACCTAAAATATTACCCAAATGGGGCTTTCCTGAGGCCTGAATGCCCGTTAAGATCCGCATAGCTTGTCTAAATAATTTATGCAAAAATCAATAAAATAGACCATAACTCCAAGCAATTTGTACTTGGGCATTCGAGCTAAATTCGCTAAATTCGTTTTTGTAAATTCACCCCCTATTTGATGTCCCTCTCTCCTAGCCTGTTGGCCTTTTTGCGTGAGCTCCGTGTGAACAACACGCGCGAATGGTTTGCGGAAAACAAAGCCGTATATGAGCAAGTGAAAAAAGGATTTGACGCCTGGACGACAGAGTTGATTACAGAGTTTGCGGATTTTGAGAATATGGATGGCGTTTTGCTGAAGCATTGCTCCTACCGAATTTACCGGGATGTCCGCTTCTCTAAGAACAAGGCTCCTTATAAAACGTGGTTTTCGGCCAGTTTTTCAGAAGGTGGTCGAAAGTCTGGTTTGATGGACTATTATGTACATATTGAACCTAATGGTGCGTCCTTTTTAGGTGGAGGTATGTATTCCCCTACGTCGGAACAATTAGCGGCATTTCGTCAAGAAGTCGATTATAATGCGGCTGGATTGCGTAAAATCATTCAGGATCCTACGTTTGTTTCTGTTTTTGGTGAGGAAGTGGGTGAAAGTTTGGTACGAATACCTAAGGGATTTGATGCTGATCATCTAGACGCTGAATTGTTAAAGAAGAAACAATTGTTTTTTTGGAAAAAATACACGGATAAAGAGCTTTGCTCTCCGGGTTTTACTAAACAATTGATTTCGGATGCTAAGGTATTAAAGCCCTTTTTGGACTTCTTGAATGCCGTATTTTTTGAAAAAGAACCTTTTATAAAAGAATAAACCCCTATGCAATTTTCGCATTTGCACAACCATTCCCAGTTTTCCCTCTTAGATGGTGCGTCTAAGATTTCGTCTATGTTCAAAAAGGCGAAAGCAGATAATATGCCCGCTGTCGCGATTACGGATCACGGGAATATGTTTGGGGTATTTCAGTTTGTGGCTGAAGCCGGAAAGCAAGGGGTGAAACCGATTGTGGGCTGTGAGTTTTATTTAGTGAATGATCGCCACAAGCAGGTTTTTACGAAAGAGTTAAAGGATAAGCGCTATCACCAATTGTTCTTAGCGAAGAATCCAGAAGGCTACCAGAATTTGGTCAAATTATGTTCTTTAGGCTTCATGGAGGGGATGTATTCCAAATATCCTCGGATTGATAAGGAGCTCGTTTTAAAATACCACAAAGGTTTAATCGCCACGACTTGTTGTTTAGGGGCCTCTGTGCCACAAGCGATTTTGCGCGATGGCGAGGAAGCGGCGGAGAAGGAATTTAAGTGGTGGTTGGATTTGTTTGGCGAAGATTATTACATCGAAGTACAAAATCACTTTATTCCAGAGCAACAGACGGTAAATGAAGTCTTGTTGCGTTTTGCGAAGAAGTATAATGTGAAGGTGATTGCGTCGAATGATAGCCATTATTTGGACCAAAAAGATGCCAACGCACACGATATTCTCTTGTGTATTAATACGGGCGAAAAGCAGGCGACTCCTACTTACAAGGATATTGAAGGTGATTTTGATATGAAAGGAAAGCGCTTTGCTTTCTATAATGATCAATTTTACTTCAAGACGACAGAGGAAATGACCAAACTTTGGTCGCATGTACCTGAGGCGATTGATAATACGAATGAGATTGTGGGCAAAGTGGAGACACTGAAACTCACGAAAGACGTGATGTTGCCTAATTTCCAAATCCCGTCTACTTTCTTAAGTCAGGATGATTATTTGGAGCACATCACGATGGAAGGCGCTAAAAAGCGTTACATCGATATTGACCAGGTCGTAGAAGAGCGTTTGCGCTTTGAGTTACATACCATCAGAACGATGGGTTTTGCCGGTTACTTCTTAATTGTAGCCGATTTTATTAGTGCTGGACGTGATTTAGGCGTTTATGTGGGGCCAGGTCGTGGATCAGCGGCGGGTTCAGTGGTGGCTTATTGTTTGGGAATTACAAACATTGACCCCATTAAGTACAATCTCCTTTTTGAGCGTTTCTTGAATCCAGATCGGAAGTCCTTACCCGATATTGATACGGACTTTGATGATGAGGGCCGCCAAAAAGTGATCGACTATGTCGTAGATAAATACGGTAAAAACCAAGTAGCGCACATTGCGACCTATGGTACGATGGCTGCGAAAATGTCTATTAAGGACGTTTCTCGCGTTCTAGACCTCCCCTTGCAGGAATCCAATGCCTTAGCGAAACTGGTTCCGGAGAAACCGAAAATTACACTAGACCGTATTTTTAATGCGGCTTTGACGGGTGATAAGAGTTTAGCCGATAAGGAAGGACTTAATCCGGAAGAATTAGAACAGGTTAAGGAATTGCGTCGCATTAAGGAAGCTGGTGGTTTGCCAGCTACCGTAATCGAAAATGCGCTAATTTTAGAGGGTTCTGTTCGTGGAACAGGTATTCACGCGGCGGGTATCATCATTGCACCTTCTGATTTAACGGATATATTGCCGGTAGCTACTTCGAAAGATGTGAGTCTATTGATTACGCAATACGACGGTTCGGTAATTGAGAATGCGGGGGTAATTAAGATGGACTTTTTGGGCTTAAAAACCCTCTCTATCTTGAAAGAGGCCGTTCGCTTGATCAAGCAGAACCACAATGAGACGATCATCTTGGATGACCTACCTTTGGACGATAAAACAACCTACGAATTATACCAAAGAGCCGAAACGAACGGTACCTTCCAATTTGAATCCCCTGGGATGCAGAAACATTTACGTGATCTGAAGCCCGATCAATTCTCTGATTTGATTGCGATGAATGCCTTGTTCCGTCCCGGTCCGATGGTCTACATTCCGAATTACATTGCCCGTAAACATGGTCGCGAGAAGATTGAATACGATTTACCAGAAATGGAGGAGTATTTGAGCGATACATACGGTATTACGGTGTATCAAGAGCAAGTAATGCTTCTCTCCCAGAAGCTCGCGAATTTTACGAAAGGCGACGCCGACGTACTTCGCAAGGCGATGGGTAAAAAAGACAAAGCCACCATCGATAAGATGAAGGGTAAGTTCATGGAAGGCGGCGCGGCGAATAATCACCCTGTGGACAAGTTGGATAAGATTTGGACGGACTGGGAAGCATTTGCTCAATATGCCTTTAACAAATCCCACTCAACTTGCTATGGTTTAGTAGCTTACCAAACAGGTTACCTGAAAGCAAACTACCCACCTGAGTTTATGGCGGCGGTACTTTCGAACTCTTTAGGTAACATTGAGAAGATCACTTTCTTCATGGATGAGTGCAAGCGGATGGGCTTATCTTTATTAGTTCCGGATGTAAATGAATCCTCTCGCTCGTTTGCGGTGAATAAGAAAGGCCAAATCCGTTTCGGATTAGGTGCGATCAAAGGTGTGGGTGATGCGGCGGTTGATGCAATTGTGGAGGAGCGTCAGAAAAATGGCGAATACAAGGATATTTTTGACTTCGTTTCTCGAATCAATGTGCGTCAGGTAAACAAGAAGAGCTTAGAATCGCTCGCACTTGCTGGGGCATTTGATTGTTTTACTGAAGTGGCTCGATCTCATTATTTTGCTATCGATTCACAGGATAATACGAATTTTATTGAGAAAATTGTTCGCTATTCGTCCCGTATGGCAGAATTGAAGGCAGAAGCGACAGCCTCTCTTTTTGGTGAATTAGGAGCTGGAACGGGTAATGACATCGCTCAGCCTAAGATCCCTACTGCTGAACCTTGGTCTGTGATGGAGCAATTGAAGAATGAGAAGGAAGTGGTGGGCGTTTATATTTCTGGTCATCCTTTGGACGAATACAAAACAGAGATCGCTAATTTCTGTAATTCGAATACGGGTCAATTAGAATTACGTCCGAATGTAGCACAGACTTTTGCCGGTATCGTTACCAAAGTAAACGTTAGAACCTCTGCGAATGGAAATCAGTTTATGATTTTTACGATTGAGGATTATGCAGGTAATTATGAGTTCGCCTTGTTCTCGAAGGATTATATCCAGTTTGAACGTTTCATTGCACAAGACCGTTTATTGTTCATAAATGGCTCGTATCAATTGAAGAATCGCCATATGGACCAAATGGTCTTCAAGATTCAATCCATCGAATTGTTGTCTGAAATCTTATCCGATCGAACAAAAGAGATCAAATTGCGTTTAGACTTAAATCGGTTGACTCCTGCTTTATTGGATTTATTGCAGGAAACGTTAGAGCGAAATAAAGGGGACAAGAAGTTGACCTTAGAGGTGTATGATGAGCACGAGAAAATCGGGATGGACTTTTTATCGCGTAAAATGCAGGTTAGCATTAGTAAAGGCTTGATTTCTGAGCTTAAAGAGCTTGAAAATGTGGGCTTTAAGTTAATTTCGTAAAAATTTTAATCCGGGAACTAATTGTTCTGCCGGTTTTGTTTTAATTTTGAATTTTATAAAATATATCAAACAATGGGAAAATACGTAGAGGCAACAGATGCTAATTTTCAAGAGTTAATCGGCACTGATACACCAGTTTTAGTAGATTTTTGGGCAGAGTGGTGTGGCCCATGTAAAATGATCGGACCAATCGTGGAAGAATTAGCGGGAGATGTAGAAGGTCAAGCGATTGTAGCGAAAATGAATGTAGATCAAAATTCAGCAGTACCTGCTTCTTTAGGTATTCGCTCTATCCCTACTTTGATGGTATTCAAAAAGGGTGAAATGGTAGAACGTTTAGTAGGAGGAAATATCCCTAAGTCGGTTTTAGCTGAAACTTTATTAAAGCACGCTTAATTATTTAAGCGAATACACTTTATTCATAGCCTGTAACAAGATGTTGCAGGCTATTTTTATTTCCTCTTCTGTAATGGTCAAAGGCGGCGCAATGCGTAGTGAATTATCACAAAATAAGAACCAATCGGTTATTAGGCCATTCAGAATACATTCGTCTATCACGGCTTTCACTGTCTTAAAGTCCTGCATCTCCACCGCTAGCATAAATCCAATTCCCCGCACTTCGTGAATAATCGGATGTTGTAAAAGGCTTTTGAATTGATTGCTTTTAGCAGGTATTTGAGCCATTAACTGTTCATCCATGATATAGCGGAGGGTAGCTAAGGATGCCGCGCACGAAACGGGATGTCCTCCAAAAGTGGTGATATGGCCTAATACGGGTTCGAAACTCAAGGTTTTCATCACTTCCTCATTGGCTAAAAAGGCCCCTATCGGCATTCCTCCGCCCATTCCTTTAGCCGTGAGAAGTATATCTGGAACGATATTCATGGGCTGGAAAGCCCAGAATGTACCCGTTCTCCCAAAACCCGATTGGATTTCATCTACTATCAATAAGGTTCCGGTTTTGTCGCATCGCTTGCGTAGAGCTTGAAAATAGGCTGTGGGTGCCGTTTTAACACCAGCCTCCCCTGCTACGATCTCAATCACTACCGCAGCTGTTTTCTCGGTTATTTTAGTGAGATTAGCAATGCAACCATGGTGAATATGGCTGATACCGGGCAATAAGGGACGAAAGGCATTTTTGAAGTTTTCATCACCCGCGATGGACAAAGCTCCTTGACTTGCACCGTGGTAAGCATTAAAACAAGAAATAAATTCAGTTCGGCCAGTATAGCGTTTAGCTAACTTCATGGCTCCTTCGACAGCCTCCGTCCCGGAATTCGTGAAATAGACTTGATTTAAATGTTCAGTACCGGTAGATTTAACTAACGCTTCCGCGAGTTGCACTTGGGGGCTTTGTATGTATTCTCCGTAGACCATCAAGTGCATATAGGCGTCTACTTGATCTTTTATGGCTTTTACGACGGTAGGATTTCGGTGTCCTACATTCGAAACAGCAATTCCAGAGATCAAATCCAGGTAAGATTTTCCCTTAGCATCGTACAAATACACGCCTTCCGCTTTGGTTATTTCTAATGCCAAAGGTGCGTCCGAGGTGGGCGCCATAAATTTCTGGAAGAGCTGTCGATGCGTTAATCCCATAGCCCACAAAATTACGTTAATTCTTGTTAAGTGCTCGCCGTTCGTCAAAATATTCAACTGAATTAGCGCCTTTCGTTTACTTTTGCCTTATGAAATTATTTTTACTCCTTCTTAGTACTTGCATAGGCCTTCAGGCACAGACACTTAGCGGAACTATTCGTTCGAATAAGGGCGAATTGATGCCATTTTCAACGATTTGGGTGAGTGACTTGAATAAGGGGACTTTAGCGAATGAGGAGGGTAAATACGCCATTCAATTACCTAAGGGAGAGCACGAGGTGGTTTTTCGCTTTTTAGGACATACACCCAAAGTGCATCAAGTTTCGATTGCGGGAGATGTTTCACTCGATGTGGTACTTTCAGAAGAAGCCATCACACTTCAAGATGTCAATGTAGGAGGTTTAAAAGAGGATCCTGCCATTGGCATGATGCGGCGAATGATCTCCATGGCTCCTTTTCACTTAAAAGAGATTGATCGATACACGGCCAAAGGCTATGTCAAAGGAGCAGGTAAAATTACTTCTATTTCTAAGGTCATGAATGCCCTTGTAGGTAAGAAGATGGAAAAGGAAGCAGGTATAAAAGTGGGCTACACCTATGTATTAGAAGGGATTAATCAGATTACTTATACTCGACCCAATAAGATTGATGAGAAAGTTTTGTCGAATCGGAACAACCTTCCCGCTGTGTTGAAAAACTCCTGGGCGCCTAATTTACGAATCACGCAAACGAATTTTTATCAACCTAAGGTTTGGGGCTCTCTGGTATCCCCTATTTCCCCATCCGCTTTCTCCTTTTATAAATTCGCTTATTTAGGTAGTTTTCAATTGAATGGTCAAACGGTTTCCAAGATTCAAGTCAAGCCTAAATCAACCTCAGATGATTTGTTTGAGGGTACTCTCTCCATAGTAGAAGATACTTGGAGTATTTATTCTTTCAGTTTAGCTTTCCGTAATTCCCAGGGTTATTACACGTTTCAGCAGCAGAATGCACTGTTTCAAGGTGTTTGGATGCCGGTTAATTATGACGTGAATGTCAATTTTGATGCGATGGGCTTTGGAGCCACATTTCGCTATATCACACAGGTGAAAGAGTATTCGATTAAAGTGAATCCGGCTTTTGTGGTTAAGCCTACTATCATCGAGGAACGCCTACATAAGGATTGGGCCAAAGAAATCAATAAAGAAAAAATAGCCTCCCCTAAGCTGGCTTTGGGAAAAGAATTGACGCGTAAAAAGCTGAAGAAGGTGCTGAAAGAAATGGATAAGGAAGAGAAAAAGGAAGAGTTTAGTTCAGATTATACCATTACTGTTGATTCATCCGCCTCTATTAAAAAGGAGGAATACTGGGAGGCGGAACGTCAAGTTCCATTGACAGAGGCTGAAGCGAAAGGCTATAAAGAGGCTGATAGCTTATCTGTACAAGACGAAAAGAAACGCTTAAAGGACTCGGTGAATGCATTGCCAAGATTTCGTTATGGGGATATTTGGGGAGGTCGTGTATATAATTACGGTCAAAAAGGCTTAGGGGCTAGATTAACACTCAGTGGTTTTCAGCCGGGTTATACGGCTGTAGATGGATATTCAGTAGGCAGAGGTTTGCATTACCGACATACCTATCGCTTGGCGGATTATTGGGGGACAGGATTCGATGTTCGCTATACTTTCTCTCGAAAAGCTTGGAACGGGATGGCCTATGTGGAGCGAAATTGGGATGAGAATCGCCAAAGAATGCAATTAGCCGGTGGTTCTACCATTGAACAAGTTAATTCAACAGAGCCCATTTCTTCCGCTGTTAATCTTTTCTATGCCTTATTCTTGTCACAGAATTATATCAAGTTATACCAAAAAGATTTCATTAAGGCCTCTTATGCACTACAATTGAATGCTAAGTGGAATTTGAATACGGTTTTGGAGTTGCGATCTCGTACAAGTCTGGTGAATCAGGAGGAAAATGGATTGTTTCATAAAGAGCGTCAATTTGAGTCAAATGGACTCCCTTTTGCAACGAGTAAACAAGTGTATGGCTCCATTTTAATCAGATATCAGCCTTTCGCGACATGGAGAAGATACAATGGATCCAGGTGGTTATCGAACGAATCGGGGCCTACTATAACGAGCACCTTTGAGCAAGCACAGGGAGATGATGCCTATAGTAAAGTCTCATTTCAAGTTTCTCAACGAATTCCTTTAGCGAATTGGGGATCGATTAATTACCGTATTTCAGCTGCTCATTTCCTTCATAAGCCATCTATTTTAATCGATTACCAACATTTTAAAGGAAATGAGGTGCTAGTGTCTTCAGGTGAATCGAGTTTTTTAGCCTTACCCTACTATGCCCTTTCGAATCCTGGAGATCATCTAAAAGCATTCATAACTTGGGAACCTAGGAAATTTATCCTCACTCAAAACCCTTTTTTATCGCTTTATGGCCTAAAGGAAAAAGTAGGTTATTCCTATCTTCAGACATCGTTGAATTCTCAAACGATTCAGTACCAAGAGCTTAGTTATGGCTTGACTGGAATAGGGAAAATTTTGGGTTTGGATTTAGTGTATCCGATAGGAACGGTTGTGCCTGAAAAATGGAAAGTGTTGATCCGATTGCCTTTCTAATTGTTTATTTGCACACATTTACCTAAATTGTGCTAAATTTTTTTGGAATAATCTAAATCAACCTTTATGAATCAAATTGTTTACTTAGTTCCTGCTTTTGGTTTAGTAGGATTGCTGTACACAGCGTGGAAGTTTAATTGGGTATCTAAACAGGATGCCGGTAATGAAAAAATGCAAGAGTTGGCTGGTTATATCGCAGATGGTGCGATCGCCTTCTTAAAAGCAGAATGGAAAATTTTAACCTATTTCGCGATCCCCACCGCTATTTTATTAGCTTGGTTAGGTTCACAAGAGGGAACACCGGATAATCCGATTCACTCCTCCCCTCTAATTGCCGTTGCTTTTTTAATTGGAGCAGTTTTCTCTGCTACCGCAGGTTATATCGGTATGATCGTAGCTACTAAAGCAAACGTTCGTACGGCTGAAGCAGCAAGAACTTCTTTAGCGAAAGCTTTGAATGTTTCTTTCACAGGTGGATCCGTAATGGGAATGGGAGTAGCTGGTTTAGCTATCTTAGGTCTAGGCGGTTTATTTATTGCATTCTACCAAATCTTCGCACAAGGTCAAGCATTGACTTCAGTAGAGATGAAAACGGCGATTGAAGTATTAGCTGGTTTCTCTTTAGGAGCTGAGTCTATCGCTTTATTTGCGCGTGTAGGTGGTGGTATTTATACGAAAGCAGCTGACGTAGGGGCTGACTTAGTAGGTAAAGTAGAAGCAGGTATTCCTGAGGATGATGTGCGTAACCCTGCCACTATCGCTGATAACGTAGGTGATAACGTAGGTGACGTAGCAGGTATGGGAGCCGATTTATTTGGTTCTTATGTAGCGACTATCTTAGCGACGATGGTATTAGGTCAAGAAATTTCGGTAACAGATAATTACGGAGGTTTCTCTCCAGTCTTATTACCGATGTTAATTGCAGGTGTAGGTTTACTAGCTTCGTTAGTTTCGACTTTCTTTGTTCGTATCTCTAGTGAAACTTCATCCGTTCAAAATGCATTGAACGTAGGTAACTACACTTCTATTGCGATTACATTCGTAACGTCTTACTTCTTAGTGAAGAATATCTTACCAGAGTATTTAACACTTCGTGGTACCACTTTCACTTCCATGGATGTGTTTTATGCGATTATCGTTGGTTTAGTGGTAGGTACTTTAATGTCGATCATTACGGAATACTATACGGCTATGGGCAAGCGTCCAGTCGATTCAATCGTTCAAAAATCAGGTACAGGTCATGCGACTAACATCATTGGTGGTTTAGCGGTAGGTATGGAATCAACGGTATTGCCTATTTTAGTATTGGCAGCAGGTATCATCGGTTCTTATCACTTTGCCGGAATTTACGGTGTATCTATCGCTGCTGCAGGTATGATGGCTACAACAGCGATGCAACTAGCAATCGATGCTTTCGGTCCTATCGCGGATAACGCGGGTGGTATTGCAGAGATGTCTCAATTGCCTAGCGAAGTACGTGATCGTACAGATAACTTAGATGCGGTAGGTAATACAACAGCAGCAACGGGTAAAGGTTTTGCTATTGCTTCTGCAGCCTTAACTTCTTTAGCCTTGTTCGCAGCTTTCGTAGGTATCGCAGGTATCAGCCACATCGATATTTATAAAGCAGATGTTTTAGCTGGTTTATTTGTAGGTGGAATGATTCCATTCATCTTCTCTGCTTTGTGTATCTCAGCAGTAGGTAAAGCAGCTATGGAAATGGTGAACGAGGTTCGTCGTCAATTCCGTGAGATTCCAGGTATCATGGAATACAAAGCAAAACCAGAATACGAGAAGTGTGTAGCTATTTCTACAGAAGCTTCTATTCGCCAAATGATCCTTCCAGGTGCGATTGCCTTAATCGTTCCCGTGTTAGTAGGATTTACGATGGGACCAGAAGTTTTAGGTGGTCTATTAGCAGGTGTAACGGTTTCAGGTGTATTGATGGGTATTTTCCAATCGAACGCAGGTGGAGCTTGGGATAACGCTAAGAAATCATTTGAGAAAGGTGTCCTAATCGATGGTCAAACGTACAAGAAAGGTTCAGAGCCACACAAAGCGGCTGTAACGGGTGATACCGTAGGTGATCCATTCAAGGATACGTCAGGTCCATCTATGAACATCTTGATTAAATTGATGTCCATCGTTTCATTAGTGATTGCTCCTTACATTCACGTAGGAGATAACGATCACGCTTCTGCAACGAAGATGGAGAAAGCTCCTATCGTGAAAGCGATGGTGGCGAAGAAATAGTTTCCTATATCTATAGGCATTAAAAAAGCCCCGCATTTGCGGGGCTTTTTCTTTATCTATCAATCTGTGAATCCGTTTGAAATTAAGCGTTGATTTTACCTCTTAATGCTCTTGGGATATCGATTGTTGCTACTGGGTTAGACATTGGATTTAAGATCTCACATCCTTCCACTTGTAGTTTGTTTACTTTGACTGTTTGACCTAAGTCTAAACCAGAAATATCAACTGTTACGAAATCAGGAATGTTTTCTGCTTGACCACGTAAAGTTACCTTACGTAATTTTTGCACCATTTTACCCCCTTTGATAACACCTGGAGAATTTCCAGTTACTTTAATAGGCACAGCAATCTTGATCGCTTTACCTTTTTGGATTTCCAAGAAGTCTACGTGGTAGATCATCTCGTTTACAGGGTGGAACTGTGCATCTTGTAAGATCGCACGGTATTTCGTACCCTCAATGTTTAATTCAACTTCGTATACATCCGCTGAATATAATAATTCACGGAAAAGGATCATTGGAACAGCAAAGTGAACTTGCTCAGAACCACCGTATAATACACAGGGTGCCATTGCTTCGTTACGTAAATCATTTGCGCTCTTCGTACCGAGATTCGCTCTTTTAAACCCTACAATCTCTAATTTTTTCATCTTGTTTTTGTTAATGCTTCTAGTCTTTCGCACATTGGCTATCCCCTAGAAACGGTTGAAATTAATATTTAATAAATAATGAACTGATAGATTCGTGATCACGGATACGACCAATCGCCTTCGCAAAAAGCTCAGCTACTGAAAGTACCTTAATTTTGTCACACGTTTGTTTCTGAGGAATGGTATCTGTCACCAATAACTCTGTCAAAACAGAATTAGAAATGTTTTCATACGCCTTACCTGATAAAACCGGGTGGGTAACAACCGCCCTTACTGAATTTGCTCCTTTATCCATAATTAATTGTGCGGCTTTGCATAAGGTACCACCAGTATCAATTAAGTCATCGACTAGGATTACATCTGCGCCTTTCACGTCTCCAATTAATTGCATGGAAGCAATTTCATTAGCGCGTTTACGGTGCTTATCGCAAATAACCATTTCCGCATTGAAGAATTTGGCCATGTTACGTGTGCGAACAACGCCTCCCACATCGGGTGATGCGAAAAGAATGTTCTCTAAATTTAATGATTTCAAATACGGAACGAAGATGGCATTTCCTTCCAAGTGATCCACTGGGAAGTCCATGAAACCTTGGATTTGACCAGCGTGTAAGTCAATCGTCATTAAACGATCAGCTCCAGCTGCTGTCAATAAATTACCCACTAATTTAGCTCCAATACCTACCCGTGGACGATCCTTCCGATCTTGACGTGAATACCCAAAATACGGAATGACAGCTGTTACATAGTGAGCAGACGCGCGTCTAGCAGCATCAATCATTAATAACAACTCCATTAAATTGTCCGCAGAGGGGAATGTAGACTGAATGATAAACACATCACAACCACGCACTGATTCATCAAAACTAGGTGACATTTCACCATCTGAGAAGCGTAGGTTCGTTACTGCGCCCAAATCTTTTCCATAATACTTCGCAATATCCTTTGCTAAATAATTAGATGCAGAACCAGAAAATATTTTAACTGCGTTAATCGCTGCCATGGGTTTGTTAGGGCTTATTTTAAATAATAAGGGGCAAAATTAAGCAATTTCGCCCCTATTTCAAATTATTTTACGGATGCACGGATGATGTTTAAGGCACCACCAGCTTTAAACCATTCGATTTGTTGCTCATTGTACGTGTGGTTCACAGCAAAACTATCTGTGCTACCATCCGCGTGAACTAATTCGATCGTTAATGATTTTTCAGGAGCAAAGCCTCCTAAACCTACGATGTTGATAGAATCATCCTCTTGGATTTTATCGTAATCAGCCTCGTTTGCAAAAGTTAAGGCTAACATCCCTTGCTTCTTCAAGTTGGTTTCGTGGATACGAGCAAATGACTTCACTAAAACGGCACGAACACCTAAGTGACGTGGTTCCATCGCAGCATGCTCACGAGATGATCCTTCTCCATAGTTTGTATCTCCTACTACAATAGTTCCTACACCAGCTGCTTTGTAAGCACGCTGAGTAGCTGGAACTGGACCATATTCACCTGTTAATGCATTCTTCACGTTGTCCGTCTTCTCATTATAGAAGTTAACCGCTCCGATTAACATGTTATTCGAAATGTTATCTAAGTGACCACGGTATTTCAACCAAGGACCTGCCATCGAGATGTGATCCGTAGTACATTTACCTTTGGCCTTTATTAACAATTTCAAACCTTTCAAGTCAGAACCTTCCCATGCTGCGAATGGATCTAATAATTGTAAACGATCAGACGTAGCTGAAACCTTTACTTGAACGCCTGAACCATCGGCTGCAGGAGCTTGATATCCCGCATCTTCCGCAGCGAAACCTAATTTAGGTAATTCGTCTCCCGTAGGTGCGTCTAATTTTACTTGCTCCCCTTTTTCGTTTGTTAACGTATCCGTTAATGGATTGAACGTTAGGTCACCCGCAATCGCTAAAGCAGTGACCATTTCTGGTGAAGCTACGAAAGCAAACGTGTTCGGATTACCATCTGCACGTTTTGC
>Ga0209134_10000062_pt1 | contig 29419 bp, 42 predicted proteins | sample LauGreSp1BDMLBSN_2_FD_187566 | JGI IMG/M metagenome (GOLD analysis project Ga0209134, IMG submission 187566) | Freshwater lake microbial communities from Lake Michigan, USA - Sp13.BD.MLB.SN (SPAdes) (version 2) | ecosystem: Environmental > Aquatic > Freshwater > Lake | place: Lake Michigan, USA... | reverse complement strand
AGAACGCGAGAAACACAGTCAGACATGTTCGGGGAGCAAAGGGGGATCGTCACAAAACACACATCTCGGACAAAAGTGAATTTAAGCCGATTGGCTGGCAAAAAAATGTCCTGCCAAAAACGCAGGCCAAAACGCGCAAGGCGGTTGTTCTTAACGGTGCGTTGAAAGTGTTAATTCTTTCCGATGTTCACATCCCTTACCACGACGAAATTGCAGTGGCCGCAGCTCTTGCTTATGGGAAAAAGAAAAAGCCTGATGTTATCATCCTCAACGGTGACATTGGTGATTTCTATGGTGTATCCCGTCACGATAAAGATCCGCGCCGCTCCCTTTCCGACGAGCTTGATGCCATCCGCCAGTTTCTTTTCCATCTTCGCGCTCAGTTTCCAAAGGCTCGTATTCTCTACAAGATCGGCAACCATGAGGCACGCATGGAAATGTTCCTCGTCAAGAACGCGCCAGTCCTTCTCGGCGTGTCTGACTTTGAACTACCCGTGCTGCTCAAGTTTGATGAATTACAGATTGAGCTAGTGCCATCTCTGACGCTAATACGCCTGGGCAATCTGCCAATTTACCACGGGCACGAACTTCCCCAAGGGATGTCCTCACCAGTCAATCCTGCGCGTGGAATCTGGATGCGTGTGCAAGAATCGTTGATATGCGGACACTGGCACCGCACTAGCGAGCACACCGAAAGCACTGGGCTTAACAAAAAGCTCTCGTCATGCTGGTCAACGGGTTGCCTCTGCGACCTTTCGCCCGATTACGCCATTGTAAACCGATGGAATCACGGTTTTGCATGGGTAGAAACTCAGACTGACAACAACTATGAAGTCACAAACCACAAAATTATTAACGGAAGAGTTTATTAAATGGATTTAATTGGCATTTTTTGCGGCATCATTTTTGCAGTAGTATCCTTTGGCCTACTTGCGATAGTTGCGTTATTCATAAGTTGTGATCTTGCCGCCGACCGCATGGCTGAATACGAAAGCCGCAAGCGACAGGAAGAAGGCAAACTTCAATAATCCTTACCATGCTTGCCGCCTTCCAAGAACTGACTGGCCTTGGCCTAGCCTTAGCCGTCATGGCCGGGTTAGCCCTGGCGGTAATGGGCGTGTTCTTGATTCTTGACAAGTCACAAGGCGGATTATAGTCTTAGCCTGCTATGAGCACGACATCTGACACACCCACTATTACTTTGCGCCTTAACGATAAAGGCCCGGCAGTTCGCCGCCTCCAAGTTTGCCTGCATGAACTTGGCTATTTGAAACCCAAGCCAGATGGCAAGTTTGGGGTAGTTACAGAATTTGCGGTTTTGAGCTTCCAAAATACCCGCAACCTTATATGCGACGGCATTGTAGGCCCAGCCACATGGGCTGCCCTCCTGCCAGCCAAGGCTGGGCTGCTTGCCGTCAAGCCTGCCGTTAGCTCGAGCTTTGCCGATTGGCTGGTAACTATCGCCAAGCGTGATGTGGGCAATGTTGAGACACTTCGCAACAATCAAGGCGCATGGATCAAAAAGTTTTGGCCTTCCACATCCTATCCAGACGGCTATAGTAACCGAGAACCTTATTGTGCCGCTGCCATGTCGTATTGGCTGGATACAGCAGGTGATGATCTAGCCAAGGCTGGCCTGTTGCAAAGTTTGACTGGCATGGACGCCGAGAAGTTTGAGAAATGGCGTTGCAAGTCTGCCGGAGCCTGGGCTTGGCAGGGCTGGGGCCAGAAGGCCAAGGGCGTGACCGTCCTGCCCGACACTGCCATGCCACAGAAAGGCGACATCGTAGTTTTTGATTTTTCCCATATCGGTCTAGTTATAGGCCAACCAGCCATAAGCCGGATCGTCACGATTGAGGCCAACACTGGCCCGGCTGGCGAGCGCGACGGGGACGGTTGCTGGGAAAAGAATCGCCCTCAAGAAATTGCTAAATGCTTTCTTCGTTTTAACTTTGCATGACTGAAGAACGCGTAGCCTTTGAACTTCACAGGCAAGTTTCCAAAGCGGCCCATGGGCAAAACTTCCACCTTGTTACCACCATTATCACTCGAGCTATGTGGCAAATCTTTTTGCGCGGCATTGGCCTTCCAGAAAATGAAGAACCAAACTCAGAAACTTTACTGTCAAAGACTCGCCGTGTGGCAGGTTCTTACACTGTTGTCTTGGATGTGCCAGGTATGTGGGCAGTGTCACGCTTGAACGCTTTATGATCCAAGAACTTAATCCAAATTCAATTACCATAAAAGGCGAGCAATACGCTATTGCATGGAAAGCTCTAAACAATGCGGACAAAGCTTATACGTCAGAGCAACGGGCACACGCCAAGTGCTGGTTGACCTACCGAGCCGTTGACGGTGAAATCACAGTTCAAGACTGGGAGGCAAAGATTTTTCCCGTAAGTTACGGCGACATTGAAGGCCCAGGCATGGCCGTTCGCTGGCGGCATTCACTCCTTACTGCCGAGGTTTATATGTGCATATTGCACAATAACGACGACTGGAAAAAACTAGCGGAGATCAATTTAGATTTACTTGCTGGAGACGATCTTAAAACCCATCCAGGCATTGCAACAAATTTGATGCGCGTCATGGCTCTTTACACCTATGCCTTGTATCTGGATAACGACTCAAATTTTACAAGCGTTGCCAAAAACTCAATTCAGGCATGGCGTGAGATGTGGATAAATGTTAATCCCGAAGAGCGCCCTATGCGCTTTGCCGAAATCGCCGCCGACGCAGTTCCACTCTACGTCATGGCCCGCCTCTTGACACTCGACAAGCCTTTAGATTCGTGGGCTGACACGCTGGTAAATGCCCAGGCTTCAACGCCATGGGGTAAGTCCTTGATTGAACTTGGCATTCATCCCCGCCGCCTTTGGTCAACCAAGGCAGCCAGCCCGGCTGGCAGTAAAGTAAGCCTGTACAGAGAATTGCACGCCTCGCAGAAGTATGGGACAGGCAGCATGTCTGAAGGCTTTAAGAAAAAGCTACTTGCCATTTTGCCGCCAATCAAAGACGGCGAAAACGTCATCGACTTTGGATGTGGGCAGTCACAGGACGCAAAAAAGCTATGGCCTCAAGCCAAAATCACGCGCTACGATCCAGCCATCCCAGGCATCGATAAAATGCCGGAAATTATACACCGAGCAGGCGTGTGTTTTGAGGTCATGGAGCACATTCCAGAGGACGAGGTTGCTAGCCTTTTGAGCCAAATGAATAGCGTTGCTCAAATCTGGGCCATCACAATCCACACTGGCCCGGCGGCCCAAAGGCTGGCGACAGGCGAGAACGCGCATTGCACGCAACGGCCTGTTGAGTGGTGGATGGAGAAGTTTCGCGAGATATTCGTTGGCAAAGAGCTTCGATGCTCGCCAATCAATGATCAACGCTTCTTGATTATCATTACATGAACCTGCCCCCCGTCATCGGCATTACTGTCTGCAACAAGCCTTACGAGGCTTTGGCCCACCAAGCGGCGGCCAGTTTCCGCAAATACACTGGAGCACCCGCCCTCATCCTTACCACCGATGACCCGGTTAGCTATGATTGGAAATACACTTTGCCAGAAATCGCTGGCGACCGGGTGTTTTGCTTTTTTGATGCTGACGTTCTTTTTATTCGTCCAGTGGATTTAGCCCCCTTCCGCAACATCGCAGGCGTGGCCGCCGTGCGTGACGCCTCCAGGCAGGCCATGGACTCGTTTTGTTTGCCGGATGCCTTGGCCTTGGCCTTCCCGCCTGACAAATACTGCAATACTGGCTTGTTCTTCGCCAACGCCCGCGTGCCAGCCGTGCAACAAGCATTTGATTTGGCCCGGCGGCTTATGGCAGAGTATCGGGCTGGAATTGGCCCAGCCCTTAAAGACGTAACTGAACAAAGCTTGCTTAATGCTGCTTGGCACAAGGTTGGTGTAGATATGACGTTTTTGGGCAATGATTGGAATTTTTGGCCTCATGCTGTTCACCGTGGTTGGCTGGAATGGCAAAGCGGCATCAAAGTGTTGCACGCCGCCGGGGTGCCTTTGGCGGAAAAGGCCGACTTCCTAGCTAAACACGCTGCCGTCTTTGAGGCTTGACCTCACGCCCGAGCTTGGCCGGTATTGCCAAGCACAACTCACACCATCTATATCTATGCTCCACAATCAAAACTTCGGACAAGCAATCGAAGCTCTCAAAGAGGGCAAAATCGTCAGCCGCGCAGGCTGGAACGGCAAAGGTCTGTTCGTGTTCCGGCAGGTGCCTTCATCGGTGCCTGCTGAGAACATCCCCAAAATGACCAGCCTCCCGCAGGCCGTGAAAGACGTGTTCGTAATATCGGGAGAGCCGATTACCTACCAGAATCAGTTCTGCATCGTGTATCCTGACAACTCGCTGCATGGCTGGCAACCTTCTGGCTCTGATTCCCTCGCAACTGATTGGGAAATCCACGGCGAGTACGTTGTCGCTGGCGAAACAGTCGGCACAGCAACGCCACTGTAAGCCACAAAGCCCGCCCGGCCAACGCTAGGCGGGCTTTTTCTTGCTCAAACTTCCCTCTTGCCAAAACAATAACTACTGACAATTATTCTACCACTATGTCTGACACCGCCAACTTTGATCCTTCTGCTTTGCTTTATGGCAACCTTGACCAGTCGCCTGCCGACTTTGCTGCTAACTTTGCTCCACCAGCCACCAAGCCAGCCGTGGCAGGCAATTTGATGGCTGATCCAGACGATGCCAGCGGCCAAGATCCGGCCTCGCCAGTCCCGGCTACTGACCCTGGAACTTATGATCTACAACCAGACAGTGCCGTTACTCCCGCCGTAGAAAACGAACCAGCCGCCATAAGTGAGCCTGACGTTTTGCCAATCAATTTGGCCCCTGTGTTTGATCAGGCGCTTGAAGATTACAACCACACAGCCAAAGCAGCTCAAGACGCAGCTCAAAGGCTGTCTGAGCTGCAAGAAAATGCTGAAGGTATTGTGGAGTTTACACCAGAAATGGCTGCCGCTCTAGAAGCTAAAATGAAGACTGAGGCTGCCGCTGAAAAAGCATTTGATGAAATTGGTGATGATTCTCTTGAGCTGGCTATGGAACAATATCCAGAGTTAAGAGATGACAACCATCCGGCTACTCTTGCTGTCAAAAGCCTGCTTGCCGTAAACCCCGAGTTTGCCAATATCTCACCTACCGCCGTTGCTGAATACGCCGCTAACTTGGCTGCTCAAATGCGTGCCGCTCCAAAATCTTCTAACATGCCAGTCAGCCAACCAGCGCGTGCCCCCGGCCCAGTGCCAGCCAAGGCCCCAGTTCCGGCTTCTGCCATGACTAGTTACGCCCAGGCCCAGCGCCCAGCGCCCGGCCAACCAACCACGCCCGACATCGTGGCTCAAGTAACGGCGGCTGCCAAAGGAGAAAACGGCTTAGCAGGCTTGTTCGATTCTGTACTTGGCAAGTCCAATTATTCGGGTAGTATTAGAATGTCTTAAAGATAGCGGTTCCCGTAAAGGGCCGACGCCAGTGTGGCGTGACGACAGATTAACAGGGTCCACGAAGCCCTGAGGTTCAATCTGTTCACAAATCACCACCACACTACTGTAATGGCCTCATATACCGCAATTAACGCCCAAACCGTTGCCGAACTTGTCGCGCAATCCCCTACATACGCTCGCCAGATCCTCTGGGTGTCAAGCATCGCTTTTGACAACGAGCGTTACAACCCGTTCTCCGAACTTATGGGCGGCCTTGGCTCTGTCAAGCCCGTCAAAGAAGTGCTCGACACTTCTAAAGTTCGTGGAAATACCATTGTCTTTTCTTCTGAGGCTGGCCTCGGTGGCAAAGGCGTTCAAGGCAACACCGACCTTGTTGGTGCTGAAGAAGTCCGTAAATACAGTCAGTTTACACTGACTATCGGCCTTCACCGTCACGCCGTTGCTGAAACTGTCACGACCAAGGATCTGACATTCATCGGCACCACGTTCGATCAGAGCGCCCGCCGTGGCCTCAACGAATGGGTGCAGCGCCTTAAATGCGACTGTATTGAAGCCGTCATGCTTGGCAGCCAGGAGACGTACAACACTCTCTACGCTGGCAACAAAGCTAGCCTCAATGCCCTCACTTCAACGGATGTTGTCACCAAGTCCACCATCGGACAGGCCAAGATTCAGGCAAACGGCATCAAGATGCAGGAAATTGAGATTGCACGCGGCCCAAATGGTCAGCGCATCTTGAAGTACTTCTTCCAAGGCAACGATTACCTGTTCCAAGGTCTTCGCGAAAACAGCACTTGGGAAAGCCTGCTTGCCACCGCTGGCACCCGTGGTCCTACCAACTACCTGTTTGCAGGTAATCTGCCAGAGTATGATGGCGTTATGCTCAACAACTGGGCAGTCTCCAACACAGCAGCCGATGCAGCTCAGGGTGCGTTCTGCGCTCCCCGTGCTTATCTCGGCGTGGCAATCGCCGCAAAAGCCACCACCACAACTCTTACCGCTCTTAGCGGTGGCGGTTTCAATGGTAGCGCGGTGCTCACAACCAATGCAGTTGCCAAGACTGGAAATGACTACTTCCGTTATTTCCCAGGTGCTCCGTTTGCTGCGTTTGAACAAACCTTCATTGCTGCAACTTCCACTGACCGTTATTTGATGGTCATCAATGGTTCTGGCGCAGATGCTGGCAAGTTCAGCTTTTTCAAATACACCACTACCGATGGTCTTACGATCTCGGACACTGGTTTGACTCGTCTTGGTTCTACGGCCTCTGGTGATTATGAAACCACTCTCACTGGTTCCACAATTACTTGGAACGTCGCTCCCTGGACATCGACCTACCTTACGGAAGGCATCATCCCGATTGGATCTCTGATGATTCCTTGCAACAGCAAGGGCCAGCCATACGTCGCTGGCTACTTCCTCGGCAACAATGCCGTGTATTGTGGCTACGGAACCGTCAACGGCAAGGCATCTACCGCTATGGGCCAGCGCGTCACCCAAGAAAACGATTACACCAATCGTTTCGGTATCGGTGTGCAGATGGTTTGGGGTGCTACCGCCTACAAAAACGCTGCTCTTATCAAGAACGGTTACATCGTCGTTTACGGCGCATGGAACGCTCCTGGTATGCCAGAAATCAGCTAATAGTCACGCCTTGGGGCCGCTTAGCTTATTTGCTAGGCGGCCCTTTTGGCAAACTTAACTTTACCCTTAGCTATCCATTCCAATGATTTTTTCTCTTTTTCCTCAACGCGCCAGAGATATTCCAGCAATTCTTGCCGCGTCATCTGGCCTTAGTGCGTCACATGTTATCCCTGTGGCTAACGTGTCTCTTGAAAGCGGTGCCCCTACTTCTATTGGGCGCTTGCCAATCACGGGCACAACCAACGGCGGTTCTGTAACTCAAGTTAGCCTTAAAACTGCGGGTGTTACATTAAATAGCACTTGTGGCACAATCACAACGGCTGCTGCTTCTCTTGCAACTGCAACGACTGTAGCATTTACTCTGACTAACTCCAAGATTGCTGCTACTGACGTAGTGGTAGTGTGCGAAAAGTCAGGTGGCACTACTGGCGCGTATTCCATTCATATTGGGGCCGTTGCAGACGGTTCTTGCCAGTTTGAAATTCGCAACCAGTCTGGCAGCACCTTGTCAGAAGCGATTGTCTTGAACTTTATTGTCATCAAGGCAGCCATCGGTTAAACCACTTGGCAAAATCCAATTAGCCCGGCCTTGCCATTTGGTGAAGCCGGGCTTATTGTTGCTATTAGACACCAGACACCAAATATATGAAAACTTGTTGGCAAATCACCTACCCACAACACCCCGGCCAAGCCTTCCCCATCGCCGCCAGCAACGGCACGACTTTGCCCACCCGCGCCCGCTCAGACACACGGTCCAAGAAAGGCTACCCAGTCCGCATCTTGACCCGCGCCGAGTGGGACGACCAGAACAAGGTGGCCGGGCCATACTTGGCAGCCTATCAGCCCAAAAGGCCAGTGCCAGACGTGGACTTTGAGGCCGAAGACGGCAGCCTACACCCGACGGCGGAGGACTGCTTGGCGTATGAGCTACAGGCCCGCTTTGGGGTGGAGACGCTAGCGGAGGTGGAGGCCCAGATGAAAGCCATTGCCGACAAGGCCAAGCTCACGCTGGGCGATGTCAACGCGGCTCTTTATGACGACAACGGAAACCCGCCATTTTCTGGCGTGCCCGAAAGCCAGCCCGCAGCCAACGATGCTACACAACTTTTAGCTTTTGCTGTTAGCCAGCGCGGTCTTAAAATTGCTGAAGCAGCACAAGCTACTGGCCTAACGCCCGCCGAAGTCAGAGCCACTGCGGCTAATTTGCCAAGCCTATTTTTCCAGAAAGGCGGCAGGGTGTTTTTGGTTGGGTAAAAAATAAACTGATAAACGTCGCAACACACATTTCATATATGTCTATTTACCGCCCTAAACTTACCGCCGGAGTCTTTGCCGCTAGCCTTCGCGACATTGCCCCTAGCCTCACGCCCGACCTCAAAGCAGCCCTAGCCTTTGGCCCGCTTAGCCTAGCCGACCTTGCCGTTAAGGCTGGGCATGGCTTCCCGGCAGTAGCCTCGGCGGTCAGGAGCCAGCCAAAAGTGTTTGCCGAGCGTAGTGGGTTAGTTTTTGCGCTCTGAAAAGGGCTTGCTGTAGGGAGACTGGCGGGGTATAACTAAGACATGGCAATCGTTCAAACTATTCGCGACGACCTCCTTGGCATGTGCGGCCTTGAGAATGTGTCACATGGCCCTCCAAACTTGGAGGCACGCATCATTTCTGACATCAATCGCGGCTTAGAGCACGTTGGAGAGTCAAATCCAAACATCTTCTATCAAACTCGGCCAGATCAGGCTGAAGTAATTAGACCGCCAGCTACAGTGTCAGTGACATGCACGCAGTTTTCCAAAGCCGTTACGTTTACGGCTGGCTATGTATCAAGCTGGATGCCCGGTTGCGCTATCCTTATCAATGGTGACGGCACGCTAAACCGTATTGAGGACGAAACCAACCCATCTGCTCCCGTATTGTCAGAGCCGTTTATGGGCACGTCAGGCACTTACTCTGCTACGGTTTACAACGACTGGGTTATGATGCCAGCAATAGTTCGGCAAGTAATGGACCCTGTTTCACTTGATAAGCAGACTATTTTACTACCCGCTCAGGGAGCTTCAGATTTGAACATGGGTTGGATGAACTACAGCCAAGATTGGGACCGCCGATACGCTGGGCTTGTAATGGCCTTGCAAAAGACTATCCAGCTACCTTCTCGATACTGGCCTTATGCCCAGATGGTAATTGGCACATTACGAGGTGGCGTTATGCTGGACACGTTACCCGGCGAAGCTCACAAACTAGTGTATGATGCAAGAAAACTTGTGTTTTCTCCAGTGACGACATTAGCCGACACTCGCACGACTTTGATGCCACAAAACAAAGATATTGAAATTCTTTTACCCGTAGTGAGGTGGTTTTTCGCAAGTTATCAATTTTGCAGTATTCCCAAAACAGAATTGGAGTCTGATTTTGGCCTTGCTATGACTAAGGCGACGCAACTTACGATTGCTGGAAACATTCAAAAACGGTATCGGTATTCACAACAACGATGAACCAGTTGTATTCACACGACGTTCGCGAGTTTGGCACACTTGCAAGTTCTATTGAGACGACCGACATGGGCGGACGGCTAACGCTTGCAGTAAACACCCTTTTACGCCCAACAGGGGCCATAAAAGGTATTCCAAAATATTCTCGACTTTGGGCTACATTTTCTACCGAAACAGCCGCTACTAAGATCCGCAGTTTGCCTTTTACTGGTTATCCTTCCGGCGTCGGCGTGGACGACCCAGCTAGAACGGCCAACAAAACGGTGCTAATTCGCATCTATCGCCAAGGTAAAAACTTCATTCTTTTTTACGACCTTACTCAAAGCAAAGCACGCGGCTTGTTTTATGGCGGTGATGACGGCACTTTTACTTCTGGTGATTACAACTTTAGTGCGGGGCCTCCTACATACGAAGTGCTAGCCGTTGGCTATGATGCCAATGCTCGGTGGTTTGGCAAGCGCACAGCTACCCAGCTTATGCTTTCCAATAATGTAAACAACCCTGGCATATTCCAGCTAGGCCGCACGGCTACGCCTGGCAAATGGCGCGTGGCAGGCTCAAATACCAAACCTGCTACGCCCATTATTAGCCGCGCTACGCCTGCGGGCACTAGTAATGCGCAAGCAAAATGGGCTTTGCCCGGCTCGGCAGGCTCAGCGGCTTTCAATTTTAGGCCAGTAATTGCCACAGATTTTGTTTACGCTTACACGACAACAGGAACAGCCGTTGTTAATATTACAACCAACACAATGTTTGTAAATGGTTTCTTGCCCACCGAAGGCATGGCCGTATTACTTGTTGCTACGACGGTCCCCGGCGGCCTGATTAACAACACGGTGTATTATTGCAAATCTGTGTCCGGCACGACGGTGAGCTTAACAGCTACGCCTAACGGATCAATTATTGATTTAACGACGGCAGGGGCAGGCGTAGTGCTTTATCAACTTTTTGGACACGGTTATAGCGACAACCAAGCTGTTACAATTACGACTACTGGCACACGACCTGCGCCACTTGCGGCAGCCACGACCTACTACATGCGGGACGTGTCAACCAATGTCTTTTTCTTCAAACTGGCTGCAACAGTAGGCGGCGTAGCTATCAACATCACTACCGTTGGCACTGGCGTGCAAAGCATTTTGCCCACAGGAACAGCAGTGAGAACAGGTGCGGCTACTTTAACATTTACGGCAGATGCCACAAACTTTCCCGGCTCCTCGGGCAATAGTCGCATTCAAGTAACAATTCAGCAATCATTGTACGCAACCGCAGTTAGTTCTACACTTTCGGGCACAGGCACAACAAGCAATCCTTACGTTTACACCCTTATTACAGGCAGTATAGCTGCCGCCAATTCTACTGACGCTATTGTTGCTTACGTCAATTCAGATACCCGCGTTGTAGGCGTTCTTGTAGCCAGTAAATCGGCAGCCGACGCCATAAGCGACGTTGGCAATTATGGTCCAGCTTTCTTGTCTGGCGGTATTGGTTCTGGCACATCTTCTGGCCTGACAAGTCAGACTTGCACTGTCTATATTCGTTACTTTGACAGCGGCACAGAACGGTTAGGCTACGAAGGCGTTTCGTCAGAAATCTCAAACGAGATTATTTTGGATGAGTCCACGCGTTCTGATATTTTGGTTACAATTACACCAGATCCAACTGCCGAGGTAGGTAGATTTGATTTAATCCGCGTGTATTTCCAATTTGGAGAAGGCACTTCGGCTATCTGGAGTTATGTCGGCGAGGTGGCAAACACCTCTGGCACCAAAACACTGCAAGTGGGCACCAACACAGAAATTGGTGGGGCTATGTCAGTCGATCAAAACAGGCCGTTGCCGTATAAAGATGTTGTTTCTTTAGGTGGGCAAACATGGTTTGGAGGCGGCACAGACAATCCAGACTTGCTTTATGTTTCTAAAACTGCGGTTGACGATGAAATTGCCCCCGAAGGTGCAAATGCCGAATCGCCTGAATTGATTAGTATGGCCCGGCAAACCAGCCGCTTACGAGTGACGGCGTTATATACCGACGATTACAGGTTGCACGTCCACACCAACAATGGCGTCATTCTGCTGAATCCAAATGATCCGACAACGGACAAGCACATTCCACAAGTGACTGTAGGAGCATTGAATCCGGCTTGCATTACAGACTACGAAAATTCCAAGATTTTCTTCCTTGGTTCAGATTTGCAAATCTATGAATTTTCAGGAGCGCGGTATGGACGCCGAAATATTGCGGCAAGCACCAAGGACGCTATTGAGTACATTCTTGATATTGCTAATATTGACAGGATCGGAAGACAACCAGACCGCGTAAATGCTTGGGTTGATTTACGCTCAGACATCTACTGGTATTCATTCCCAGGCCAAGACGATACGCTGACATCGTTTGCTTTTGATTTTCAAAGCAATGGAGTTGTCGGGCAATTTACATTTCCTAAAATGTATTGCACTGCAAAGATGGAAGCTGAAAGGCCGGAAACCATTTTTTGTGACGAAGATGGTAATTTATTTTATCAAGACAGTCGCCAGCAAAACGATAACGGTGACGTGCTTAGTTCCAGCTCAGCTTATACGCCATATTCCACCAGTGCCCCGATACCAGTCCAATACGCTGGTTATGGATACGTTGATCGTGGTGGGTTTCGTTATTATCAAGCGGTGCAATCGGTTGTGGAGACAGGCTTCGTTGATTTGGGCAAATTGACTCAATTTAAGCAGTTCACAGGTTTACTATTTTCCACGATTAAAAACAGTCGGGCTTTTGTAGATATTGAGTTGATCAATAAATCTGGTTTTAGTGTAACACGCACAATAGATGATTTGTACAGCACTAACACTCAACAGTTGCGCAAGATCATGGCGCAATTAGGCGGTGAGGCCGTTAAAATCCGCTTCACGATTACAGCCGCAGAGCAAAGCCCTTGGGTTATTCGCAATCTGTCCCTACTTTACCGCAGCGCAGGGCAACTCTAGGCAGTGAGGCCCCACAGCCAAAGCACCATCCGCCCTGGTAGGCCCGCCCGCCGCAGTACGGGCATTTGCTGATAGCGCCCTGCCGTTCAATCGGCACGCTTGTCTGGCCTTGCAGGGTGGATGGGCGCAGGATGAACGCCGCATCCCGATTTACTGGCGTGCAGTGATGGACGAGCGCATTCATAGCCTAGCCCGCCACCTTCGCGGCGTCATAGCCAATCTGCCCGTCCACGGCCACGGCGAGCTTGGCGGCCAGCTCGGCCTGGGCATCTATAGCCACGCCAATCATGTCAGATAACTTGGCCTTAAGCCCGGCGGCAGGAACGCCAGGATTGTATTTAGTGGTGACGAGAGCGGTCATATAAACCAAAATGGCTACTGACTCGCCCGGCTCTAAAGGCATGAGTGCAGAAGCGATGGCATCAAAGGTTTGTTCGGATGGGGTGATTTCAGTCATTGTGTTGTGTGGGTGAATTGTCTTTTTCTTGCCACCAAAAAAAGCCATTAGCTAGCCGTTTCTCGGCCTGGGCCTGCTTAGCCTTGGCCTGGGCGGCCTTGTTGGCTTGGCAGGCGGCAAAAATGGCAAATAGGCTAAGCTCAATAGCGGCTTCTGGGTGGGATTGGCAAAGGGCAGGAGAGGTCATGATTCTGGTTCTCCTATTCTGCATTCAGAGGCATACATGTATTCCAAGCATTCAAAGCGTGGCAATTCGACACATGACTTGGCAAATGCGCTGTCCACGCTAAGAACTCGATTGTTTGGCACAGCAGCAAACCACCCGTCTTGAACTTGTAAGAAATGAAGTTGTTTGTGCTGTTCAAAATCATCTGCAAGCGCATTGCCTTCAAAATCCAAGGTGAATAAATAACGGGCCGGGATACGCGTAAGATGTCCTAATATTCCGCGCACGTTCAACAATGCGGCATTTCCTCGCTTCCAAAGTCCAAACTCATGCACAGTAAATGTACTTGAAAATGTATCCCAAGGTTGAATCAATTCCGCATCCGGCAACTCACAAGGCTTCCAGCATAATGCTTGGATAGGCAGGCAAAACATAGCGCCTGCTAATTCAGGTTCATCAAATCTTACTTGAAACTGTAGGCTTACTGATTCTTGGCAGCGTATCCCCAAGATGTGAGCTTTTAGGTATTGGCCTTTCTGGCTTTGATGATTCTGTGTGAACTCGGCGCGAACTAAACAACGAATTATTGATGGAGTATCTGAAAGAATAAATGCCATAGCGTTGAGCTTCGTTAGTCATTGGTAAATAGCGTGTAGTGAGCTATTAAATTTCGGGTGTCTTAATGTTACATGGCCTCTGTCCAATCACGTTTTTCGTGATCACTTTTTACCATTTCACGAATAAGGTAGCGCCCTCCGTCAAAAATGCACGGAATTTTTGAGCCAGCCGCAAATCCTCGAGCTAGTTCTACCACTAAATCTCTGCGATCTTGCACAACCTCGACTGGAGCGGCAGCCGTGAAGCCACGGCCTTTTTTCTGCTCTGGAGCGTAGTGTTTGATGCGCAACCAGCACTCGCAGTCGAAGGCTAGGCTACGGCTTTCGCGAACTTGACCCTCGTCATTTTCTTGTGAGACAACGATAATTGGCACGCCGTAGGTCTTAGTGGCGTTGCACAAACTGCCAGAAATGTGGGCAATTTCCTGTTCGCGGCTGCCAAACCTTTCCCGGCTGCGAATCTTGCCAATCAAATCCACAACAAACAAACCTGTTCCTTTTTCCTTTTCCAGGCGAATGTCGGCAACAATGTCCTCAACAAACTTTCCAGCAGCGTTATCAATCATCAACAAAGAGCCAATCTCACCAATGATTTTCTTTTGTGCCTTAGCGTATTCCTCTTGAATCCAGCGTTCCCGCAAACCATGACGATCCATAGCGCCAGTAAGCTTGTCGGAAGCTGAGCAAAGAATGCGACCTGCATAAGACCTTCGCCCAACTTCGTTCGTGTACACTTTGGTCCTTACCTTGCGTTGAGCCGCATTGACTGCAATGTTGCCAGTAAGCACGGATTTGCCAGATTTTGTTGGCCCCGTAACGAGCCAGTATTCATCGGCTCCAATACCACCACAGACCGAATCCAAGGTGGGGATTCCAGTAGGAATCAACGGATTCTCTCCTTTATCCAGTCGCTCTGTCAGTTTTGCCATGTAATCCATGTGCTCCATTAAGCACTCTTTCAACGAGGCCGTAGTATCGCCAGAATCGACGTAATCGCCCACAAATGCCTGCACTGTCTGGCCTGCCAAATTTATGCTGCTGCGCACGCCTTCTGCTGTCGTGTCAGCCAAGCCCTCGGTGAACGTCTCTTGAAGGCCGCGCAGCGCCTTAGCGTAGCCGTGGATGACCTGCCTCAACCGCCATCTGCCAACTAAATCCGTCAAGTAATGCTCAAAATGCGACGGTGATGGGATAAAACTGAAAATTTCAGTCAAGGCAGCCGCGCCTCCGGCTCGTTCCAAACGGTTTTGGTCACGCAAACGATTTGTAATCGTTACCAAGTCAATGGGCAGCCCAGCTTCATCAGCAGTTAGCATTTCGATGTAAATGGTGCGCAAATCCTCTTTGTAAAAAGCCTCTGGCCTTATGCGCTGCCTTACAGTCCTCATGTAACGAGGATCTTGTAACAACGAGGAAAGCACGCCTTTTTCGCTTTCGTCAGAGTGTGGCAATTCTTTGTTGATCATGCCTAGCAACTCTTCAGGGCTAGCAGGTTCGTCTCGGCGGCGGCCAAAGGGGTTTTGTTGTGGTGTATTCATCGGCGTGGGGCTTGATAGGTTGAGTGGTAAGCGACAAGGCGGCTCCAAGCCGAGCAAAAGGCGGCTAAGCTGCCAGTCTGGCGGACGCAGGCATTGGCAAACGAGTCTTGGCTGGCAATTTGCCAAGACCACTTGATGCCAGTGCGCCATTCGTCAGCGGTAAGGTCTTTGAGCGTCTTGAGCAGGGCTTGAAGCTGCTGGCCGTCTTTGCCGCCTGACATGGCGTAAGGTTGGCCTGTGGCTTCGTGATACTCAGTAGCAAAAATGTGAACAAACTCGGCATGACGCGGATCGGCTGTTGCTGGCGGTCTTGGGGGCTTGGGTTTACAATAGGCCGAAACCGCTCCCTCCCGGTTAGGCGTAGCCAAAACCGATGGCGGGCTAGTACTAATTTGGTTATGGTTATGGTTCTGGTTAGCTTGCAACTCGGTTGCTAAAGTAAACCCAGAAATAACCTGCTGGGTTTTCTTCGGCCTTCCACCAGCCTTCCCGTTCTTTTTAGCACGCTCAGAACGGGCTGAATAAGAGGCAATTTCAGTATCACAACGGCGGTGTGTCCATCCTTCTTTAGTCTCGACAAAGAACTCATTTAAGACAATTAGAACCAAATCAGAACCCAGTCGTAACCTACGAGAAACCAAGTCGGTTTCCAAAGATATTGGCTGTTCAGAACAGTAATACATGTCTAAAAGACGACGATACGTGATGTCTTCCATGGGGCTTAGATGTGCCGTGTCGCGGAGATAATCGCCGGGGTGGAATGGGTAGTAGTTCATAAGCATAAAAAGCCCTCTCTGTGTCGTCCCCAGAAGCCCGAAGGCAACTGGCACAGAGAGGGGAAATTTTAATCGCTACGGCCTGGGACGAACAGGCGGCAGGTTTAGCCTAAAATAAGTTAAGCGGCTCGTCAAGAGCCAAAGCAAATTCTATAAAGTTAATTAAATGCTTCGCAATTAGTCTCATGGCAGTGTGTCAAAAACAAAGTTTTCAGTTATTTGCTCCATGATGGCAGTAATGATTTTTTCCTCAAGCACTACGCGCTCGGGAGTGTCGTCATGTTTGTGCGCCCGTGCGTATCCTAGCGACGTGCCTGTAGCAATACAGTCCTCAATGATTTTGTAGTAGTTGGGTTTCATGGTTTTGTTTCCTTCCATCGGAACTCGGTGCTGTCTTGGCCGAGGACGTGCCACTCGGCAAAGCCCCTTTTGATAGCCTCTTCCTTGAGGTTGCCTAGTTGTATAAGTGCCGCAAAGGCGGCGATTAGTGCAAGGATAAGCATCCCCGCTCCTAATTGTGCAGCGTGTGATTCACTCATGGTTGCGTGTGTAGGAAAGTTTGGATGTCCTCATATAGCCCGATCTCAACTCGGCCCGCTGAGTCGCGGCAACGGGTAAGGATTCTGGTTGCTGCCCTTAGGTCAACGAGTGCCGCCATCAGAGTTTCTTGACGGTCAATCAGCCGCTCATTGAGTTCAGCTATGTCCTTGCGGAGTTGATCATTCTCCTTCAAGTAAACTTCGTTAGCTTGGAATAACTCATATATTCCTGCATCATTTGATGCGAAGTATACAGCTCCTGTTCGTGGTGTTGGTGTTGGTGTTGGTGTCATGGCTTTATTTCGCCCTCCTCATGGGAGAGCTTGGTGTTAGCGAAATTCAATCGCATCGTTGATCCTCCGTCGCACTTCGTCTTTCACCCATTGCGGGGATTCTTCGCGTTCCATCGTGCAGTCACGCCGCATGATCCTTTTCCATTTCTTGACGGTCTTCCATCCGTGCCGCTTGCTTGGCCGGGATTGGTGGATGATCCAGTCGAGCGTCATTTCGAGGTTGTTGAGGTTGCAGTATCTCCACTCGGAGCGTGATAGCCCGTCTTCCGAGATGTGTTCGATTGTGGTTGCGTATGTCATAAAATAATCGCTAAAATGTCGGTAATAAGTGATTTTGGAAGCCAAGGGACGGGAAAATTTGGCGGGCGTAGCACATTTCGGTATTCAGGTTGTAACCATCCAAGTTCATAGGCCGTATCTGAAAATTCATGCGTGCAAGCATGGCATAGGTGGCAAAGCAAAACGACGCGGAACAAATTTTCTCGACCTCTGCCATACGGGTGGTGCGGCTCTAAGCCAGCCCTATGCCCACATTTGGCGCAAACCCGCCTGCCCTGCCAGCCGTCTAGCATGGCCTTATAACGCGCCAGCCGCTCGGCCCTCTTGTCAGAGGCGTGGGCCAGCCGTGCGCCGGGCTTGGCCCGAAGGGGTGTTCGGCGAATTAAAGCGGTTCGTTTCATAGTCGGATGTCTGGATTTAATTATAACGGTAAATTTCTAAACACGCAAACGGTATGATTATTCAGGCGTGATTGTAATCTCCAAACGCGGGTGGTCTTTGTCTTTGTGCATCTCGGGCCGCTCCGGCCAAAGGTCTTTGTCATTAAAGATAATCTTGGCATCTTCAAAGCCATCCAGCACGGCCTTGCACCTATCAAGTAAATTGAGCGGGTCGGGAAAGCTCAGCGTCGGAAAATGCGCCACAACTTTTACGGATGCCTTGCCCCAGTTTGGCGCAGGCTTGCCAGCCAAGGCGGCCTTTGCCAGCAGGCAAGATGAGGCCCGGCAGGCTTTAACAAGGGCGGCACGTTTGCGCCAATGTATGCGTCCATTATGAGCCAGGGCTGGAGGAGGGATGGGGACGGCTATTGTTAGGCTATTCATAAAATAATTGTAATTTGATATAAAATCATTTGCAAGCCAAAGTGTGTGCATATAATACTCACAACCGCAAAATAACAGCGGCCAGACAACATGACTATAACACCACTCAGCGCACTTGCCTTGCTACCAGCAGGCACAAACTTAGAATGCATCGAAATCCAACTCACCAAAGTGGATGATGCGCCAACGGCCTTTGGACAAGGCACCAAACAAGGAAGCTTTGCCACAGACGCTGGCGGGGCAAAATCCACAGTCCAATTTATCGACTTTGAACCTCTCGACCGGGCGTGGGTCGGGCCGTGGATGCAGATTGTATCCCATAAAAACGGCAAGGGAGATTTCACTGGGATTGAGGTGGACGAATACAACGGCAAGAAACGCATCCGCATTCGCGGCAACGACCAGCACGGCAACCCTCGGGTGACAATCAACTGGCTGGAAACCATTCCAGCAGTCCAAGCCCAAGCAGCCCAGCCGCCCGCCCGCCAAGGCCCGCCAGCCCATCGGACGGATATTGTTTACGACACAACGCCCCAGCAATCGGTTCGGCCACCCATGAGTCCGCCACCGCGCCAGTCAGGCCCGCCACCCCAAGCCGCCCGCCCTCCGCAGCCGCCAACCCAGATTAGCAGGCCACCTGTGCCTGCCGGGCCTCATGGCGCTACGGTGGGAATGGCAGTAAAAGAGGCGTTTTCTGCCCTCATTAAAGGTGTGGCAGCGTCAACGATCCCTGACGAATTGCGCAACCCGACATTCTGGCAAGATGTTCACCAAGCAGCAAGCGAAATGCTCCATGTTTGCAAGGCTTTGGAAGCTGGCGACATCGCCCCCAGTATTGTAACTGCGTTGCCCGATTACTTAGTTGAAGAAACCGCAGCAGCCCAAGAAAACTGGAAAGCATAATTGCCATGATTGACCTCATCCTCACCCCCACCGCCAGCCCCCGCCCAGCCAAGCCAGCCTGCCGCCAATCCAGCCTTACCCGGTTAGCTTTAGCCGTTCTGGCAGGTAACGGGCAAATGACCAAAACCGAACTTGTGGCCGCCGTCGCAGCCCGCCAAGCTGATTTAGGCAAGCAGCCCTACCCATGCAACATTTATGGCCGAATCGCTTCTTTAGTGGCAAGTGGGCAAATTGAGGCACGCCACATGGATCGTGCCACTTGGCTAAGTTTGCCCGGCTTTAAGCCCGGCAAGCGAGGCCGCCGACACATAATTCAGGGCCATGCGGTGATAAAACGCAATAAAGCCAAATTTTCGGCACAGGCTTCAGGCTGCCCAGCCTTTTCTGGGGCAGCCACTCTCACGTTCATTCAATAACAACAAAGAAATCCGACACATTATGAAAAATACATACATCTCATCTCTAAATCTTTCTTCTTTCGCTGGCCGCACCCGTAGCCACGGATTTACCCCCGGCGTAAACCTTGTTATCGGTGCCAATGGTGCCGGGAAAACCACTATTAGCAACGCCATCAGCTTCGTCTTGGCTGGCAAGGTGCCCGGCCTGCCCAAGACCAACGGTGGCATCATGGACGCCATCGGCTCTGGCCTACGCATGGGGGCCGCCCTCGACATCGGCGGAAAAACTTATGACCGCAGCCTTACCCGCTCTGGCAAGACCGTCAAAGGAGAGGCCAAAAGCCCAGCCCCAGCCGACCTCTTGCCACCCGTCATGCTGGATCTTGAGCCTTTCCTAGCCGCCAGCCCCAAGGCCCGCGCCAGCATGATCTTGGGAGCTTGCGGGGATGATGTGCCCACCAAACTACGCAATCTGCTTTCGGAAACAGGTTTGGAAAAGCTCACGGGCACGATCAAAGCATTTGACGATGTGCAAGAGTGGCTGATTAGCGTCGAAGACATTGCCAAAGCCACGGCGTCCGGCTACACCGCCAGCATAAAAGACATGCGCGGCACGTTAGCAGGCATGGAAGTTCTTGACACCTCCGCGCCTGCCCCCAGCGGCCCGCCTATCTCCGAACTCCGCGCCAACGTCTCCCGGTTAGAGCGCGAGATTGCCACCCTCACAGGCGAGGCCAACGCCATCGCTAGCCGCCCTGCCCCAGTGCAGCCCCCCGGCGAGCGACCTAACGGCACGGCGGAAGCATTTGAGACGCAATTAGCCGAAGTCCAAGCCAAACTTCGTGTTGCCCAAGCCGACCTTGCCCAAGCCCAAACAGACAGGCAGGCATGGGACCGCTGGCAGGCTGAAAGCCGCCGCCTAGAGGCCAAGCTGGCAGAAGCCCAAGCCGCCTATCAGGTTGTGGCGGATGGGTGGGAGGCGGTGGAAGACATCGACAATAAACTGTTGTCAGCACAGCAAGCACTTGGCGCATCAATCTCTAAATGGAGAGAGGCTACAAACTCAGTGCTTGTAGGGCTAGAAGTATGCTCATGCTGTGGGGCAGCAAAAAAGGATTGGGCCGTCACTCCGCCAGACGACATCCAAATTTTGGAGAAACAGGTAGATGCCAACGAGGCTAAGGTGAAATCCTTTTTGCAGCAACAAAAAGCCGCCGCCGCCGTCGCTCGCGCCTCCGAAGCCGTGCTCCGCGCCAATCAGGCCACCCTTGACCACGCCAAACAAGGCCAAAACTGGGTCCAAATGGATAGCGACCTCTACTACGCAGGCATCGTGGACGACCTCACTGAAACCGCCGACGCCCTTACCGCCGAGGCCCGCCGGGCTAGAGCTTGGGACGGTTACGACATCTCTGCTAATGTGGCCGAGACATCTGCCACCCGTGCGGTTCAGATCGCTGAGCACGTCACCGAACTCACCAAACAACACGCCACCGCCCGCAGTGCCCTAATCGCCGCTGAAATCAATCAGGAAGCCCAAGCCCAGGCCGAGGCCCGGCAGGCCATGCGCAAGCAGGCTGAGGAACGGCTTGCCGGGCTGGAAAAGGACGAGCAGGCATTTAAGGCGGCCCGGCTGGTTTGGGATGCCGGGGTGAAGGCCATCATGGACCACGCCTTGCGCGGCGTGCTGGACGTGTGCCAGACGTTTACAAAAGGGCTTTTTTCATCGCCATTGACCGTGCATGAACTTGCCCTTGGCGTTTACCAAGATGCAACGTGGATTCCGATGGACGCCTTCTCCGGCAGCGACAAACGCATTGCCGTCGCCGCCTTGCAAGCCGCCCTAGCCATCCGCCATCAAGGTTTCCGTCTCATAATCTTGGACGAGTTTGGCGTCATCGACCCAGGCCGCAAGCCTGCCGTCCTAGCGAATCTGGCCGCCGCTGTGGAGGCCGGGCTTGTGGATCAAGTGTTCGTCATGGATAACCGCCACATCGACGGCGTGCCCGAAGGAATTAACCAAATTCAACTTGTTTAGTAACAAAATGGCGTTAATAGTGGGGCGCGTCACTCCAACGCGCAAGACATCCGACACTATTATGAAAATAGAAATCTTAACACGTTCCCAAATAATGGAACTTATAAATCAAAATGTGCTAATCATAGTGGCACAAGAGGTAAGGAAAGCGGTAGCCGAATCTACCCGCAAATTGGCGTTAAGCATCCCTGAAAAAGGAGCGCAAATCTTGGCTCCCTCAGACTCAATTGAAGAATTAGGATTAGGGGTTAGAGCAAGCAATTTGCTATGGAATGCAAATATAGGCACGATTGAACAATTGGCCGCCAAAACAGAATTTCAATTGCGGTGCATACGGGCGATGGGATCACATACAATAATGAACATAAAAACCCGACTGGCTCTAAATGGGTATTCGTTAAGCGACAAAAACAGCAACGCAGAGGACGACGCAGCATGAAAACTATTTCTCCCGAACAATCCGCCGCCGTCCACAGCCAAGCCCCACGCCTACTCATCAAGGCCGGGGCAGGCAGTGGCAAGACGCACACCCTAACGCACCGCATTGCCCAGGCCATCGCCAACGGGGCCGACCCAGCCAAGGTGGTAGCCATCAGCTTCACCGTCCAAGCAGGCCGCATCTTGGCTGACAGGCTGGCAGCCCTTGGCGTTACTGGCCTGCGGCACGTTGGCACGATCCACGCGCTTTGCTTGGCGGAGGCGCACAAGTTCCCCACTTGGGGCCACAAGCGCCCCCTGATCGTGGACGAGGATATGCAGGCCGCGATGATCAAAGCCGAGCTTGCCCGCCTCCGCCTCGACAAGTCCGTTTCAATCCGCGACGTGGCCGCTACACTGGCAGCCGGGCAGGACACAAGCGGCTCATGCATTTCTAACCGCGCTTATGCCCCCGCCCGAGCCGTGCGCCGAGCCATGGTAACAGCCGGACAGGCAAGTATGGATCTGCTGCTAGGCGAGGCCGTGGCCAACTTGCCAAGCAGCCTTGGCGAGTTGGATGCGTTGTATTGGGACGAGTTTCAAGATACCTCCGCTGGAGATTTTGCTTTGCTGGATGGCATTAAGGCCAAGTCCAAGACCGTCGTCGGCGATGAAATGCAGTCCATTTTTGGCTTCCGTGGTTCCTCCCCCGACTACTTCCGCCACCTCGCCGCCAGCCACGACTGGCAGCAACTCACGCTGGCGGACAACTACCGGAGCAACGCCGCCATAGTCGATGCAGCCAACCGCCTCACCGCCGGGCAGGCCGGGGCTATCACCATGCGCCACGTCCGCCCAGACGACTGGATGCCGCCCACTATCGGCAACTACGCCACAGAGGCCGCCGAGTTTGACGCCATCCGCGAGTGGCTAGCCTTTAACCCTACAGGTTCCCGCGCCATCCTCTGCCGCCACAACGCCCTAGCCGAGCGCCTACGACTGGCCCTGGCCGACGCCTTACCGCCAAGCCCGGCTTTGACCCTCGACCCGGCCATGATCCAGCAGGCCATGCAGGCCGCCCAGAATCCCGGCGAGACATGGCACGATCACCACGACGCACTGCCCTACATCAATTACTTCACCGAGGCTTGCGGCTCTAGCCAGCCAGAGGCCCTCCTGCCCGCAATGACCGAGGCCCTGGCCCAGGCCGAGGCCCAAGCCAGCTATGACTTTGGCGGTTTGTATATTGGCACGATCCACGGGGCGAAAGGCCTCGAATGGGATCACGTTCTTATCGCTGGGGCCGAGCAGGCCAGTTGGCCGGAGACTGCCGAGGCCCTGCGGCTGTTCTATGTAGCCGTCACCCGTGCCCGCGACTCGCTTACCATTACGTGTGCCAGACGGCGGCCTAGCCTGCATGGCAAAGGCTGGACGGAAAGCGAGATGGCGGGTATTGTGTGGTCTGTCTGAAAACAATCTTGCAAAGGTTCCGGCGTTGATTAGTTTAGTGCCTTACCTCAGAATATATATCATGGCATTTATTAACTCCGTCCACATCCTGGGCAACCTCACACGCGACCCCGAAGTTCGCTACACCCCCAAAGGCTCCGCCGTCTGCGACATTGCACTAGCCCTCAACCGGGTATGGTATGATGAGCAAAACCAAAAACACGAAGAAACGGACTTTATTGACGTAACCGTATTCGGCAAAACCGCCGAGAACTGCGGCAAATTCCTTGCCAAGGGCCTACGCCTGCATGTCGAAGGCCGCCTGAAACAAGAAACTTGGGAAGACAAAGCCACAGGCCAAAAGAAATCGAAGGTCAAGGTTGTTGCCGACAAAGTAACTTTTATTGATTTCCGCGAAGACCGCCAAGAAGCCCAGCCTGCCCAGCCTGCCCAACAAGCAGCCCCAGCCCAGCGCCCAGCCCGGCAATTTGCGCCACAGCCCAGCCAGCCCAGCCAGCCAAGGCCCCAGCCAGCCCAAAGGCCGAGCCGAACGGTGCAGTATGCCGCGCCAGCCCCAGACACGGGCGACGACATACCGTATTGACGTGCCCAGCCTTGTGGCGTAGGGTCACTTAATAATGACACCCGAATCCGAGAGCGCCAGCCAAGCGCACGACTTTCTACACACCCTGCTCATGCCGTTAATTGCGCCGACGGCTAAAGTAGGTCTGCCGCCAGACCCAAGCGGGATCGGCATAAAAGTGCGAGAAAACGAAATCATTTTACTCGCCTCCCAACGCAACATGGGGGCCGTGATTGGTCGTGGCGGCAGCATGGTCACAGCCCTGCGCCAACTTATCAAGCCATTTGGCTGGGGCCTGCAAGTGCCAAGCATCGCCCCGGCAGAACTCTATACCGTTCCCATCACACCCACCCCCGACGTGCGCGAACTAGTGATTGGCTGGCTCGATGCCCGCTACGGCCCCGAGGCCTATAGGCTGGCAGGCGAGCCAGAAAGCACACGATGGGACGTATTTGTCCACCCCCAACACTACAATGAAACCGACGCGAGCGCACTCGACACATGGGCCTATGCCGCCGCCCGCGCCCAAAATGGCCTCCTCAAAATCCGCCTCCAGCCCGGCGGAATTGCCAAACTCTGAGCAAGATACTTGGCTGATAGATCCCGCCGACGCGGTGGGCCGCTACTTCGTCGCCAGCCAGAGCCAAGCGGGCAAGTACATGGTTGATTTGCTCGCCTACAACGGTCACGGCCAATGCGCTTGCCCCCAGTGGCAGTACCGAATCGGGCCAGCCCGCGAAAAAGGCGAGCCGCCGGACGTGCGTTTTTGCAAACACATATCGGCGGCTCGCGAGGTAATGCTGGATGATGTTATTCAGCGCATGCTGGCGGTTGCGAAGGCTGGCTAGCCTTGGTAGTCAAGGTACGCTTTAACGAACTCCGCTGCGAGCGGGGGCACAATAGCATTGCCGTAACCGCGCAGTCGCACCACTCTGGCGGGAATCCCATGAGCCAGCGGGAAAAATGTGGGTTCAGTTGGTATGCGACGGGCTTTGCCATCTCGGCAGGCGACGAGTCTGGAGTCATTCCAGTTACCTTCGGTGAGTTCTTCGATTCTCTGAGTCCGAAAGCCGTCTCCACTTCCCGCTGAAAGTCCGTGTTCGATGAGCCGTGAGCCTGTGGATTGTTGGTTGCCGCCATCGGTGTGGGCCAACCACTCAACCCCGCCACCTGCTGACTCAGTGGAACCCCCGTGTCCTGCGGTCGTGGTGGCATCACTCCCCTGCTGGCATCCGTCGCTGTTGGTGAGCACCAGCCCGCTAACATCGGCACATCTTTCGCCAGACTTCCAGTTGTTGTTCGGTTTTTCCTCCCGCCGTGCATTAACGGATTCTCCGTTGCAGACGGAACAGCCCATGAGTCCGCAGCATTCGGTGTGCTCCATCCTGCCATCTGCGCTTGTCTCGGTAATTGATCCAATCGTGTTCTTAACGATCCGTCTGGGTTCACTCCCGTCGTTGCCATGCCTGGACTGTCCTTCCAATCCCTGCTTGATGGCGTTGCCCATCCTACCGTAGAGAACTCCGTCAAACTCTTCGTATTCAACTCCATCTTGTGTAGGCCCAAGGCATTCGCAATCGGCGTAGTCAATTCCGCATTTGGGACAGTTCCCATCTTTGTCGCAGTCTCCTGAGAAGACAACTCGTTGCCAGCCATCTGCGCTCCCGACTCCCTCGTCACGTTGCTGGAGTCGTCCACTGTCGGAGTCGGCCAGCCTATCATCATCGCAACTGTCGCTAATGGTTTCTCTAAATTCCTTCCTTGTGTTTTTAATTCCGCTGCACGTTTCGCCCATCGTTCCGGCGTATGAGCCACGTTGTCTATCATCGTTGTCGGAGTCGGCCACCCAGTAAAGTCTTTGTCTGATGTGCGGTGACCCGACGCTGTGTGCGCCCAATACAACCGACCCGCAGGCGTAGTCTTCTGATTCCAAGTCTGACGATATTCCATCAAGCCATCCCTTCCCAATTGCTGACGCAACCTGTTCGCCAAAGACTGTGTTAGGGCGGCACTCCTTGATGAGATTGAAGAACACAGGCCAGAGATGTCGCTCGTCTTTGTCTCCAAGTCCTTTTCCTGCGCTGCTGAATGGTTGGCATGGGCAGCTTCCTGTCCAGACTGGTCGATCTGCGGGCCAGCCTGCAAGCTGGAGTGCCAAGCTCCATCCGCCAATGCCTGCAAAGAAATGGCATTGAGTGTAGTGCCTAAGTTCGTCGGGCTTAACTTCTGCAATTGATCGTTCGTCCACATCTCCATTTGGGATGAGTCCGGCCTTGATGAGTTCACGCAACCAAGCTGCGGCTTTTGAGTCGTATTCATTATAGTAGTTCATTTTAGTATTAGTTTTTATCTTTCCACTCCGTAAACAGCGGCTTAACCTGCGCCATCATATCAGGATCGGGCATGGCCGAAACCATGTGACCGACAAACGTGTGCAAGTCCCACCCCACCCGCGCCAAATGCCGGGCCAACTTGCCCGCCAAGGCACTAGGCAGCCACAATGGCCGCCAAACGCCCTGCCCGCCCTCCGGCTCAGCAGGCACAAAACTAGGCGCAGGCGGCACAGATTTAGGCTCAGGCAACTCGTCTATAAGTGCGCAGATCAACCCCGACACCGAGGTGCCAAGCTGAGCGGCCAGATCGTCCGCCTTAGCCGCCGAAGTCTCCGGCAATGTGACTAGCAGGCGCAGCACAGGCACACGCTCGCCAGACTGCGTAACGTAGAGCGCCGAGTTCATAAATGCTCGTTTAGCCCCGCCGCCTTTTTTTGGCCTGCTCCCCGGCGGCCTGCCACGGGGACGCCCCGGCTTTTTCCTAGCTGGGCGAGGATAAGACGCGTCATCGTCCATTTGTTCGATAATTGCAGATGGGAGGCTCATAGGGCAAATACAAGGCGGAAGGCCCACAGTGCAATCACACCAGCCACAGGCACGCCAACGATAAAGGCCGCCACCAAGGCCAGCCAGTCGATGACTGGGCGTAATTTGAGGTATTCCCGTGCGTAAAGCATTGGATGCGTGTCAGGATCAGGGAGGAGGGGATTTTTCATGGCAGTGATATTTATAGCGTTGAGGATTATCCATTGGGCATTTCTGCCGCAAATTGAAGGGCGGACGCTTTGAAAAAGAATTGAACCAAGCGAATAATGTCCTCCTCCATATCGTCATAATTGACTGATGGCAGTTTGGAACTTAACGCAGTTAGCACTGTGCAATATGCCAGCAACGCTACCGCCTCACCACCGTTTTTGGTGTGGTTACGGGTGGCTGTATAAATTTCAGCAAGCGCAGCGTCTAACTGTTCTTTTGTTAGGTTAAAGTCCATAGGTTAAAACGGTTGAGTGCATCGAAATCTGCCAAGCCACAAAGCCGACAAGAATTAAAACGGCCAAGAAACAGGCCACGTCGAGGCATAGAGCCACGGTCTGAGATAATGTTAGAGGATTTTTCATTTTATCAATTAGTCGTTATCAGTTGTATTCAGGAGGCTCGGCAGAGTGCCAAGCCCGCCCCCACTGCCCAGCCGCCAAAAGGCCAACCGGGCAGGCCGGGACGGGCTAGGCAGGATCACGCCAGCCGTTAGGGTCAGGTAAGGCCAAAAACTCGGCAAACGGCAAAATGGCAATGCCTGTGCCTTCGTGCTCGTCATCGGCGCTAAACTTGCACGCCTTGACGGTCTTTGCGGCGTAATCTACCACAAGCAAATTGTGCTCGTTATCGTCTGGCTCGTAGCCAAGGCCCCAGCCAGTCCTTTCGTCGCGGCCAGCCTTGGTGATTTGATCCACCAAAATGCGCGTAAAGTAGTTCCAATCATTTGCGCGAGGCATAGCCTCTGCAAGGGCCGCCTGCAAGATGCAGGGCAGTTCGGAACCGCTCCAGTGTGAGTAAATGTACAAAGCAGGCTTGCCTGCTTTGATCTTGATTTTGATGTTGGCTCTGTCACCCATAATATAGTGTCAAATGTAGATTAACGGTTAAGAAATTGCTGCTCAGCATCATGCACCTCATACGAGGGCACCCCCAGCCATTCGCCGTCTTCCAAACGCTCAATGCGAGTTGGTATATAAGCCCCTTGGCCGTTATGGCGGCGAACCGCCCGGCTAAACGTGCTGGCGGCGATAACAGCCGCTTTAATGCTTCGGTGATTGGAGATCACGCGACGGTTGAACGTGTCGTAAACTCGATGGCTGATTGTATTTGCGCTCATAATAATTAAAATTTGTTGTTAATTTTGCGCGTTACAGCCGCGCCCCTGAGTTGATTAACGGCGGCAGTTGCGGACTGCGCGTCCAACTGCCCTGCGACCACTAGCCCACTGGGCAGTGGTGCGGCCAGCAATAAATGCCAGCGTTGGAGTGATTTCCCGGATGGAGATCCGGTCGATTCTGCCAGCCTTGATAGGCTGGCGACGGTTTTGGATTGCCAGCGTGAACTGGCGGGCGATGGATGGTTGCGTGTGGGTGGTCATAGTCGGATGTCTTTTGGTTATGTGGAGCAGGCAAAAGCGCCCGCTGACATTGCTATAAAAGCATATCAATTAATATATATCAACGATTATTTCCGCGAAGATCACTTTTTATTTCACAAAATGGCCCTTAACTACAAACAATACATGAAAACTGACAAATCGACCAAGCCAAAAGCCCGCCGCCCAGACCCAGCCAAAGCAGGCAAAGCCAAGCGAAGGCCAGCGGTGGCAAGCAGGCCCGCCCAAGCCGAGGTAATGCCAAGGCGGCAGGCATGGGCCACGCCAAACGAGAAGGCCCAGTATTGCGCCCTCCGAGCCACGGGCACGCCACAGGCCGAGGCATACAGGCTGTGCCGCCCAGAGACAGCCCGCGACGGCTGCGCCAGCCAAGGCAAACGTTGGGATGCCGACATGGCCGCCGAAATTGCCGCCCTCAAAGAGGCCGCCGCCCTCGCAGCTAGCCAAGCGCATGGCGTCACGGCGGCATGGCTGGTGGGCGAAATGAAAGGCATGTACGAGACGCCACTCGGCGCAATTGATGCCAGCTCAAGGTATTGCAAAAAATACAAAGTCACCGAGACGATGACAGATGCAGGCCCCAAGACCACCATCGAAGTGGAAAAGCCCTGCCCTCTTGCCACGCTGCAGGCCATCGCCAAGCAGACTGGCCTAGAGGCTAAGCCAGCCGCGCTAGGACTAGATGTGGCAATAGGCACGCCAACGGTGCGCGATTTGATGGCGGCATTGATCCGCCCAGGCTCGCCTATTGCCCGGCGGTTGGAGGTTAGCAGGGCTGTTTAGATACTAAAACGGCAAGAGTATGCGGCAAAAGCCGAGTTTAGCCGCATTTGTGCGTATTATTGTGACTAAATGCTAGCCTGCCCTTGCCAGCCCAGCAAGGCTGAGCTAAAGTTGCAAACGGTGCAGCGCGTTTTTGTTTCCGCAATGCAGGCCCAGCCTCTGGAGGCAGCCCGAACCAGCCAGCCTGTTCGCCGAGGGGCAAGGTGTGCATCACAGCTACCTTACTTGCCGTTGAGATCCACAACGGTGCCCCACTAAAGCTGGCCTTGGATCGCCCAAAGCCCGCCAGCCTCTCC
>Ga0209134_10000061_pt1 | contig 29580 bp, 47 predicted proteins | sample LauGreSp1BDMLBSN_2_FD_187566 | JGI IMG/M metagenome (GOLD analysis project Ga0209134, IMG submission 187566) | Freshwater lake microbial communities from Lake Michigan, USA - Sp13.BD.MLB.SN (SPAdes) (version 2) | ecosystem: Environmental > Aquatic > Freshwater > Lake | place: Lake Michigan, USA... | reverse complement strand
AACTGGATGACTATTGCTTAGTCGCTTAAAAATTTAGGAAATAAAATGGCATATAATACCCCCTTAGCCTCCAAGACCGGTTTCGGTGTTGTAGAGGTTGGAACAAATATCGACGTAGTAGCAGGAGTAGTTGATCTACCCCAAAGCGTTGCAACAACAGCAAACCCGACGTTTGCAACGTTAACTAGTACTGGAGCAGTAACTGACACCGGCAATCGTGTGATCACTACTCTAACAGCCGGTACAGGTATAACGATTACAGGAGCTGCACCAAGTCTAACGATTAATGCAACTGCAACCCCTCCTGTAGCTACTAGATTAGTAGCGGTAACGGGTCCAGTACTTACTACCGACTACTATGTTGGTGTAATCGCAGTAGCTCCAGTCGTACTAACCTTACCAGCCGGTGCTGATGGAGACGAATACGTAATCAAGTCTGAATTCGGAAACTTAAGTAACGTAACCATTGTTGGTAATGCTATAGGAGAAACAGTTGAGGGTCTAGTTACCCCCGCAGGTTTCACCTTAGCGTTTGCAGCTAATGCTAGCGCATCCCTTATCTTCCGCGGAACCAATTGGAACGTGGTATAACGAGTAACTTATAAAAATAGAGTAAAAAATGTTAACTGACTTATTAAGAATTATAACCCCCGATGCTTTAGCTGCTGCTATTAGAAGTAACCCCAGAGTAGTACAAGCGGCTTTACAGAAGTTCGAGTCATACTCTGCTTTAGGACAAGCTATGACAGTGCAGCAACAAGTATGTGTGTCTAATAATCTGAATAAGTTAGACACGTTCTTAAAAACGGATATAGGTAAAGCTTCTATTCAAACTCTTGCAGATAACTTCGTTAAATATGTAGACTCAACAGCTCCTGCTGCTCTAGAAAAAGCATGAAAAAAGCCCCATAATCGTAAGACTATGGGGCTTTTTTGTTACTCAGCTTCTACTACTTCTTCAACTTCTTCTGCAGGAGCTAGCTGAATTTGCGCTTGTTGTGTAATTTTCTGGCTAAGAGGGTTACATATTTTAGCGGGTAGTTCTTGTAGTCCTGCTAGAAGTGCATTGACTTCTTTAAGGGTTAGTTGTAGAGTTAAGGTCGGATTCTCGTTCATGTTTTCCTAGTTTAAAAAGTAATTTCGCAAGCGCCACCGGAGCAAGCAAGTTCTGCGGAAAGATCAATAGAGCTACCATCTAGCTCAAATACTTTACCAATATCTACTGCTGCTAACATTGGCAGCATTTTATTATAAGTGGCTTCGTCAATATCTTCGAAAGGTAGCTGTGGATAAGCCTCAGCACCAAAGTAAGGTAGGACAGAAATACCATTATAGTGTGCTCTATTTACCCACATCCATTCTGTAAGTTCCTCCCACTCACCGTCTTTAACTGAGATAGTGCAAGAAACATTATGCTGATTAATACCAGCAATATGACCATTTGCAACCCAGCGAATAGATACATCTTTAACACGCTCTAATAGTGCCATCATTGGTTCTGTACGAACTGCTGCGCCTTTAGGAGCAGACTGAGGAAAGCTAAGTACTACTTGATGTGGCACGTTAACATCTTGCTCAACTAGATCTGGTGCAACTTTCATCATGTATTGAGCTAGTGCTTCATCTTTACCAGCACGCATACGGCGGATATAGAAGTCAGCATGCCAAGCATGAATACCACTAGCAGTACCTAGCACAAGGCTAGTAGTTCCAGCAGGTTTTACACAAGTAATACGTGCAGCAGGATTAATACCTAACTTTGCAGCAGTCTCAATATTAGCTTTGATTGTACACTGAGCAGCCTGGGTCATATCTAGCTTCTCTACTGTACCGCTAGCAATGCCTGTCATAGACACACCTAATAGTGCATCTTTTTCACAAGCAATACGCCATTTAGGGTTCAAGTAGTGGAAATCAGTATAACCTGCTTGTAATGTACCAATAAATGCTGCTGCAGTTGATGCTTCATCAAAATCTTCTTGAGTAAGTACTTTACCTGCGTTGATCTCTGTCAAGTTGCACATCTGGTATGGACGTAGGGCAATTTCACAACAAGGATTAGTACCCCAATCTTTATTATTAGTCCAATAAACACCTGGCTCACCACAGCCTGAGTCTTCTACACGCTTCATTAAACTACGGAACTCTGCTTCTGAGACTTCGCCTCGTGGCAGAACGGCACTATTATTAGCACGAGCACGAGCAGGATGGTCAATATACCACTCACCTGATTTAGAAGTCAACATAGCTTCATCATTACGATCAAACAATGCAATCATAGCAGCACGACGAATACCGCCAGCTAATACGGCATCGGCAATAACGCAAGCCATATCATGTGCTTCGATAGGCTCTAGCTTACGACCAACTGCTTTACGCAATAGAACTGTAAGTTGTTCGATACAAATACGAAGTGGCTCAGGGCCAGGAGCTTGACCACCTGTAGTGATTAGTTCTGCACCTTTTTCACGAATATCGCGATAGTCAAAGATTGGTAGTGTTCCAGCATTAAAGAATGCTTTACATACTACTTTAACTGCATCTGACCAGCCAACAATAGAATCTTGGACTTGGTACTTATACTCACCATCAGACTCAGGAGTCTTAATTTTAGGAAGTTTATCAGTATGCCGACGCTGTACTGAGTACCCCATACCAGTACCCCCAAGCAACAAGAACATTAGTTCTGAGAAGAACTTAGGTGATTCTGTTGGAGCGTACGCACAGTTAAAGACTCGATTCTCTGCCATTAGGATGGGTCGTCCACCGAACTGCAAACTACGCATTGAAGGTAGAACACGCTTAGTATAAACAAACTTATTGTAGATAGCATCAATTTCTGCTGCCATATGTGGATACTTTGTTTTATGCATTCCCACATTACGAGTAACAATCTCTTGCCAGTTCTCTCTACGATTTGCTTCGTGGTTAAATCGCGCGTACTTGTTAAATACGGTAATATCTGATAGTGCTTGTTTATCCATGTTTTCTTTCGGCTAAAATACGTTTTCCAATTTTGGCGACTAAAAGATCGTTTAGCCCACCTAGATGCACTCTAAAACTCTCATTTTCCGCGACTGTGTTATTAGTAACATCACATAGTCGGGTAATGGTTGCTATCGCATCTGCAATTTTTTCTTCTACTTCGGTCATGTGCCGGTACTTCCGAACCCGCCTGTACCGCGTTTAGTATTATTCCATTCCTCGTCTGTACCAGTAAAATCTCCGAAATGCGCTAAGACAATTGGAGTAATGACTAATTGGGCAATTCTCGTCTCTTGAGCATTAATAACATATGGTGTTCCCCCATTATTTTTTAGCAAGACTTTAATGTTTCCCCGATAATCAGAGTCGATGACGCCAACGGAGTTTGCTAGTTGAATGCCGATCTTACCCTGGCTGCTACGATTATATACAAGCCCGACGAAACCCATCGGAATTTGAACGGCTACTCCTGTATCAATCAAACTTTGAGTTCCAGGATGAATGATATCATAGCTATTGCTAAAAAGGTCTGCTCCAGCATCTGAAGGGTGGGCACGCAGTGGCCGCAAGCTAGGGTGTTCTGCTCTAATGGCTACATTAGTTTGCATAAAGATAGGTATTGTCACGTTAGGTAGCCTTCTAAGGTTGAGTCGAGATTTCTACAATTTTCTTCACCAATGGCCTCTTCACAGTATGTGACCAAATCCATTAGTTTATAGTTAAGCATTAAGCCTTCAGCTCCAAATTCATTTAGTGCTGTGATATATTTATACCGACTACTAATAGGTAAGTTGGCAATAATATCATAAGCGCTTCCATATTCTTGGATTAGCTGGAGGGCACGTTTCGGGCCTACGCCTGGAACGCCGAGTACATTATCTCCGCTATCTCCCATGAGACACTTAATACTAACATATTCTTCTTGGGTACAATCGTAGTGATCTGACCAAGTATCATGGGTAACTTCTTTACGAGTAACATAGCTAAAGCGACTAACTCCAGGAGCAACAAGTAAATCCCAATCCTTATCTGAGGAAATTAGCCAGATCTGCTTTAGATCAAATTTCTTCCTTTGGCTGACAATATAAGCTGCAATATCGTCTGCCTCAACGCCCGGAAAGCGAGCGACTGGATAGACGCCTTCATTCTCATAGCAAGCAAGTATTTCCTGGACTTCCGCGAAGAAGGCCTCAAAAGCTTCTTTCTCGTCTTCGGTTTGGTCTGCATATTTATCTTTACGATTCTGTTTATAGATCGGGCTAAGGGCTTTGCGATAGGAGCTTGAGCCCATATCGCCCGTGATGATTAGCTTAGTAGTTTTATAAGACTTTTTAAGACTATCTACAGTACGCATATAGTCTGTACAAAACCCTACTGCACCACTGTGCTTATACCTAAAAGCTAAATTCAACGAATCAATAATCATTAACGTAGATTCGTCTGCTTTAGTAAGTTGTGTAAATGTTTTTGTCATTAGTTATTATATCAATTTCTGAATGATTATACAAGTATAAATTTAGGTTTCTCATGTTTAACGAAGTCATCAAGTAGTGAGACGTTAAAGTAGTGATCCTTGGCGCAAATTGATATAAACCTAAAGTCTCCGGTAGGTAGATCGTTAAACGCACAGAATATCTTTGAGCGATCGTGTTTAAAGATAAGCAGCGGAATTTTACTAACCTGCTCACCCTGCCTAACAGCTTGTTCCCACCACATTAGTAATATGGGGTCTTTAGCCGTTAGGATACTACTAGTCAAATGGTCTTCTGCGTAGTGTTTAACTTCTACTGCGTAAAGGTTCTTTTCGTTAGGAACGTACAGATCGCCCTTGAGCCCATGTTTAGGGTCTAAGGCACCTGAGCTAGGTACTCGTTCCCAGGTAAGTCCCGTCAGGGTACGGAGCTGATCTCTAATTTGAGTCTCTGCTCGAGCCCCTTTAGCTCTAGGGTCTACTGCCATTATTCTATCCTTGATACGTTTTTCTCTTTAACTACTTGTAGTTTTTCTAAGAGAGGGTGGCTAAAGCCATGACTAATGAGGAAGGTATTAAGATTTTCTTCTCGTAAGAGTACTTCAATTAACTTTTCCTTACCTTCTGCGTCTAAGTTCTCCACCGTTTCGTCAAGTATGAGAAGATTCGTTCTAGAATTAGACAGAGTTTGCATGAGCTTTCGAATCGCCAGCAAAGTTGCAACGTTAACACGAGCACGTTCACCACTAGAGAGAGCAATGATATCCACGTCACGACCATTATCAGTAATGATAACATTTAATTTGTCCGAACTAGCAATTTTAAAAGATAGCTGAAATCTACCATCAGCGAGTTCGCCAAGGTATTCGTTAGTTAATTCTTCTAGATCTTTGACTAAGCATTCAATTTTATAAGCTACTACGCCTGTTGTGGAGAATGTCTTAACTAGTACTTGAAGATGTGAAAGTTCTGTAGCTTTAGTAGCCAACTCTAGGTTATGTACTTCTAACTCATCCCGCATATCTTGTAGCTGGTCTGAGATTACAGTAACTTTAGCATTATGTTCTGATGCAGTCTTATTCTTAGCACGTACTTTAGTAATAGCTATTAAGATCGCATCAATACTAGCTTGTAGTACGTCTATCTCTTTAGCCACAATATCTTTATCTAATAAAACTTTTGGCATCTTTAGATCAATTAAAGCATGATACTTTTCGATCTCTAGAGTCTTCTTACTATAAGCATCCCACTTAGTAGTGGATTGGTTAGCTTTCTCAATTTCGTATTCTAAGCTAACAATAAGATTCTCAATATTAGCCTTCTTACCTTCAAATTGAGTAACCATAGAAAACATAGTACTATTATCAATATCCTGTGTACAGGTAGGACAAGTACTAGTAGGGCCAGTACACTTTGCTTTCAAAGTAGCACCGTCTTTTAGTTCTCGCTGTAGGCTTAATAAGTTAACTTTAAGTTCATTAGTTGAATCAGTACTAGGAGGTCTTGGAGGGGCTATACCTAGTACTATTGCGGCGATTAGTTCTTGATACTTATTATTTGAAGCAATCTTTTTATTAATAGCCTCAATATTAGCCAACTCAGTACCCATAGAGGCAACTTCAGCAGTTAAACTAACTGGAGAATCTAATTCGTCTTCAATAACTTTAAGCGTTAAGTCTTCTTTTTCATACTTAGTAAGCCAGGTACGTACTGTACTAACTTTAGCTTCTAACTTATCTACTTCTTTAGACACACCTGCTGCAAGTTCTTTAAAAGTATCTGCAGCCCTAGTATATACGCCTAAGTTAAGTAGCTCAATTAAGAATTTTTTGCGAGCAGTATCTGTTGCTGTAAGAAACTCCAGGGAGCCAACTGAACTTTGATAAACAATTTGGGAAAATGTCTTATGGTCATAACCAATGATGTTCTCAATGGTTTTGTAAGTACCAGTAGCAGTGTGTGAACTAATGTCAACTCCATCCCTGGTAAACTTAATTGTACTGGCTGTGCTGGTTCTTGAAGTTTTAATAACATATTCTATTCCGTCTTTATTAAAGTCTAACTCAATAGTATAATTCTTGTCGCTAATATAGCGATTAAGAATGTCTGCTTTTTTGATCTTTTTGGAGTTCTGATTATATAGAACTTCCTCGATAATTAAAGCAATGGAGCTTTTACCGTGACCGTTCTTTCCCACTAACTGTGTTAAAGGGCCACCATCTAGCTGAATAATGTTATTAAGACCATAGGAGAACGCGTTCCCCCATCTTAGTTGTTTAAATATAATCATTCTACGACAATCTTTTCCATATTGTTATTGAGAACCTGTAATACATCTTCTACTGTACTATCCGATAACTGAAGAATATACGAGAGGTACTCTCTAACTTCTTCTTGTATCGTCATTTTAGGGTCTAGTATTAGAGCTGTATCAGTCTCGCGTTTAACAACTTTCTTATCTATTAAGCTACTATCTGCTAGAGCGCCTAGCTCAGCCATATCACCTTCAATCTCGTAGATTGTATGGTGGTAGTCTGTAGCAGGCATATCTTCGCCAGCTTGAATTGTTTTGCGTAAAAGTTGTGGGAGAGTTAACTTTACCCACGTGTGCTTACCAGTGTCTGTATCAAAAACAATAACCCCAGTATCCACCACGTTACGGTGAAAGCTAGTAGTACAAGGGCTGCCAGGGTATAAGATATTACGTTGCGAATTTTCATAAGAGTGTAGATCTCCTGCTAGGACGACCTTCCACTTATCAAATAAAGTAAGGTCTACTTCTGCTTTTACATGAGGCGGAATTTCTCCTCGCACATGGGTAAATAAAATATCGCCCCGTAACATACTAGGGTTCTTCTCAAATTCTTTTAGCTTATTATATGGAACAAAATCCATATTATCAATAGTGTGGAAGTCATCAATAACTTCCACTAGCTTATTAAGTCTATTAGTACTACGCTTTAGATAACTAAAGAATGTAGTATCTTTCTTTAAGGCTTCGTGATTTCCTGCATAAATAATACAAGGAATACGAATAGAAGATACTAGATCAAAATAAACTTCTAATTCATCCATAGTGGGCATACGATCAAATACATCACCACCTAATACTATCATATCGCAGTCTTTTTGAATTACTGATAACTGCGTAATGAAGGTTTCATATCTTTGCTTAGCCCATTCAATAGGTACATTCTTCTGACCTAGTTTTATATGAATGTCTGCTGTAAATAGTATTTTCATTTTTATAGTGCAAAAAGCCCCCACATATTTCTACGTAGGGGCTGCTGTTAATTAAGCTGAAAGATCGGCAACGGACTCTGCATCAGTACCTTCGGCTGCTTCATCTTCTGCACCAGAAGTAATACGATCTAGAGTCGTTTTTACTTCTTCAGGGGTAGCACGGATGAATTTAGCATCAATGGTAACTGCTTCTGCAACAGCAGCCAATTCGGCTTCTGAAAGAGCACGTTTCTTGCAACGCAATACTGAGAGTGTGTACTCAACATTGAATGGCAGTGGGCCAGTCTTCTGACGCTTGAACACAACATCCCAACCCTCGGAAGGGCTAGTAGGGTCGCCAAGGTCTTCTGCTGCGGAGCAGATCTGCTCAAACAATTTCTTCTTCAAGTTCAGCACTACTACTTTACCATCAACTAGAGCATTAACGCTGTAGCTCCATGAGCACTTCTTATCAGGGAAGTAGGCAGGTACGTGATCAACTTCTGCGTTTGTGAATTTTTCTTTTTCACGGTCGAATGCCAAGCACTCAACTGGAATATCTTTATTATTGCTGCCTTTCAACCAGTATACATAGCGGGGAAGAATACCTCCAACGATACGAACTGTGTTTTCGCCATCTTTGTAAGCGTAAGACTCAAACGAATTCTTAACTGCTTTACCTTTAGTTGCTGTGAATGCTAATGCCATATTTGCCTTTTTGATTTCTATTAAAGAATACTACTCATATTTAAAGAGTATTTCTGATTGTGTTATAATTAATAACGGATTATGTTTTATCGCTGAAAGTACTATATCTGGATAATACGACAACTGTAGTGCTTTGCTATGATATTGCTTATAAAAGCTATAGTCTCTCCGTGCAGCTAACTTAACATATTGTAGCTTATAAAGAATATCTGTTGACTTATCGTTAAACAAATCAACAGGGTTCAATAAGAAGCTACTACCTGCTAAGGAGACTTTACTTGGTTTATACTTTGAATACTTACTAGGAAGACGTTTCGAGTAGTGATACTCGAGCATTGTCATAAACTTATTAGAGTCTGTACCTGCTTGCGCTTCTAAAGTTATCAAGTTAAAAAATAAAGTCATAATGCCTTTGGAGAACATCTATTATATCAAAATTTGCACACTATCGCAAGCGTAAATTTTCGTTGCCTTACTTACGCTCCTACTACTGTCCAGCCTTTACGCGCATAGAATGCTTGTCTGTCCTTGTTCTGTTTCCTATCGCTACCACCACTAAAATTCATATCAAGAACTAGAGGTTCTAACTTATTTTCATGATTACGCATGATACGACCAACGATTTGCTCTAGCAGCGCGTCGTTGGCGATTGGCGCAGCTAAAATTACGCAGCTAAGGATATTAACGGAGATACCTTCGGAAAAGATCTGCCTGCTTCCAGCAATGCAACTTTTTTCGCCGGATTCAATTTGACGCTTGAGTTCAGTACGTTCTTCATAGGTTGTACCACCAGTAATGCACACACACGAGTCACCAATTAATTCTCCTACGTTTTGTAAAAATTCTACTCTATCAGCAATAACTAAGACCTTGTGGCCTTTTTCCATTTGCATACGCGCAGCATGGGCAATAAACTTCTGATAATCAGGATCATACAATAAGATATTCATCTTCTTGACCCAAGGCTCGCCCTGTGCCAGGGAAATTCCTGTCTTCACAATACGCACACTAGGTGTCATAGTATTACTAGCAGGAGGTTGATGTACTTTATGACCAAAGAAGTCTTTGAAAAGTACGTGTTTCCCATCTTTACGAATCATAGTACCACTAAGGCCAATCTTATACCTAGCATACATACCATCAATGAAAGTCATGAAAGTACTAGCAGGACAGTGATGCGCCTCGTCTACGATAATAGTACCAAATTCTTTACTAATCTTAGGGATAATCTTAGTAAGAGTCTGGATATTACCGATTACGATACTATGGTCAATATCGAACTTACCAGAGCCTATGATACCAACAGGCATCCCATAAAGTTTTTCAACTTCATCAGCCCACTGGTCACGTAGCATAGTGTTGTGGCACACGACTAATGTCTTCTGCCCTAGCTTTCTAGCGATATGCAAAGCACAAAAGGTCTTACCCCAGCCAACCATAGCATTAATAAAACACATATCATCAACGGCATCGTACACAATTTGCTGTGCTGGCAACATTTCCAATTTTGGAGTCGGAAATGGCAATTCATGTAAAGTCCGTTTATCAATGATTTCAAACCCTACAGGGATTAGATCAGGTCTGCCTATTGGAATAGACATAACAGTTTTACCAATTAATTTGTAATTTTTAATAATTTCAAATTGACTGAAGTGAGTAGCACCAGGGATATTTTTTTTAATTTTGTAAGTTAGCGCACGGATTAACGATGACGTTAACTCGGGGGTAACATCCAAATAAATACGGTTTGATAATATCGCTTTAGCCATTCAATCCTTAACTAGGTGTACGTGTATTTTAAGTTTGCATCTACGTGCATTAGTAATCATATTAGCCGTACCTTTACTCTCGCTATCCCATAGGGCTATGAGAGCGTCAGCCGACTCGGCCATCTGAGCATTACGATACATACCAGCAGCTCGACTATACTTAGCCCAATCTGCGGGAAACTCTTCGACCGGAATATTATTAGCTATTGCCCACTGTTTACCTAAGTAATCAGCACCGGCTGCACCACCACATATAACTGTAGTGATATGCCAACCACATTCTGCAATCGCAAGTTCTAACAGTTTAGGGTCGAATACGGTTCTACCGCCTGCAATGATTGTTCTCATACTTAAGCTCCTTCATCCACCAAAATCTGTTAGAGTTATATCGTAGGATAAACTCTGCTCGGATACGTGGTTCTTCAATACCCTTCTCCAAGTCTTTACGGTACGCTCTTAGCCATAGCCAGCGATCTATCATTTATCTACCCCAAAGAAGTCTTTAGCAGCATTCCAGCCAGCTTGAAAAGCCTCCCACTCTAACTCGTTATGTGCAAAAGCATTTCTAAACTTCTGCCTATGTTCGCTCGTAGCTTCTAGGAATACGTAAAATGCGTCGGATTGTTCTTCTGTTTCAAAGTCGTGTTTCACACTAATCTCCATGTTTCATCATACGCTTGGTCATAGAACCCGTAAAATACGCGACTCTGGCCATAGTGTAGTACACCTGCGTGTGTCTTATCGCTAAGAGGAGCGTACAGGCTTTTGAAACGCTGTACCTCGCCCTCAACTTGAATAATTACTCCGCCTGTGGGAATTGGTATCAACTGACTAATCCTATGAAACTTTAGCTTAGCACGAGTACTACGCTTATAGTTAAAGACTTTACCAGAACTATCAATAAACCACAGTTTAGGGTCACCTAACTTAATGAGGTCACCTAAGAAGTACATGGCATTGCTAATCTTAGCTAATGGTACTTCATCGACAGATAGCTTTAGTCTCCGCCTTGCTAGCGTCTCACCTTCGACATTTCGATCATCTACTACTTTATAGCGGCTACCTGTGATCGTGTCTTCGCTTGTTTCAATCTCAAATTCTTGGTAGTAGAACACAAGCCCACCTTCTACAATGGGCTTGTGAATACCAATCTTAAATACGGGAAAGACAATCTCCGACAAGCTCGTAGCGTTTATCAAATTTTCCAAAGCTATAGTCCTGTCCGATTTCTTGGTCAATACCGATAGGAGCGCCTTTAATAGAGCACCCACGGTCTTTCTTTGTATTTCTAGAAATAATCTCGCAATACTGGTCTACATCCTCATCCTTCACTAAAGCGACGATTGAGTCATGTACTAACATAAAGATTTTAGCGTCTAGACCTTTTGCTGAGATTTCATCAGCAGTATCAATCGCGGCTAATAGATTTACGTCGGAGGCAATTGACTGGATTTCAGCATTAATTCCGGATCTAACCTCGTGGGCAGCGATCCCTTTGTCAGAGCTAAAGACATTGATAAGCCTACGCTTACGACCAAAGAAGCTATAAGTATACCCATTAGCTTCAATGAACTCTTTACGAGATTTAAGCCATCCTTTAAGCTTGCTAAACTTATCGAAGTAGGATTTAATATCATCCTTTGCTCTATCGATACCATAATATTCCCCTGTTGCCTTACTAACTGTATCAGAAACTTTCTGTGGGCCAGAGCCGTACAGAATACCGAATGAAATTGCTTTAGCAGATTGACGCATAGAACCAAATAGATTCTTAACATCCTCTACGTTACAGATCAAGTCGAAAACCATCTTAGCAATAGTACTGTGAAAGTCACCACCACTAATGAATACTTGTTGAAGATTCTTATCACCCGATAGAACAGCTGCATAGTACATCTCTGCGGTTTGCAAGTCTTGAGATACTATCTTATAACCATCGGGGGCTCGGATACATCCTTTAATAATTGGATCGTCTCGTGGAATTTGTTGCGCATTAAACTTACCTGAGCTAGATAAGCGCCCAGATGTGGTAAAAATAAGATTAAAATTTGTTCTAATTCGCGCATCTTTGTCTAACTCTGGTAAAATCTTACTAATATATGTGTTTTTAATCTTACCAAGCTGCCGTACTTTGAGAATAGCTGCTGGTAAAGGGTGTTCTTCTGAAAGTTCGGTAAGAACTTCAACGTCTGTGGAAATTGCTCCGGTTCCTGTTTTCTTACCCGTTGGTGTAAGTTTAACATAGTCAAATAGTACTTTGCGCAACTGTTGGACGGAGTTTGGATTAAATATAATTCCCGCATCGGCTTCAAAATCTTTTACTGCTTGGAAAGCGTATACTTCCTGTTTTGCTTCTAGAATCCACTTATCAAGGTAAACCTCGGCGGCGGCCATACGTTCTTTATCAATTGGAATACCTACTTCTTCCATATCCATTAGGAATAGAGTACCAGGTATTAACAATGTATTATAGACATTGAGTAGCTTCAGATTTTTCTGCACATTAGGCCAGAACTTATGAAACAGGTCAATAGTAACGGCAGTATCAATTGCAGCATACTTAGAGATTACATCAAACGGGATAAGATCATAAGTAAAGTCATCTGTGGAAACTCCATTAGATGCACAATACTGCTTCTTGAAAGCGTCTAGTTCCGAGTCATAATCACCATAATCCGTATATTTTAAAGCCAGAGGCTTCAAGCCGTGGGAGTCATTCTCATCTAATGTATAGTGCATTAGCATAGTATCATGAACACGACTACGATCAAACTTTAGTCCAAGATGATACTCGATCATTTTAATGTCGAACTTCATATTATGAAATACGGCATGGTACTTACCAATGATCTTTACTAGCATATCCATACATTCTTCGTCTAGGCAATCGGTACTAATATAAGCACCATGCTTCGATTTATAACTCATAGAAAGACCTAGCACATAACCATCACGAGGGTATAGACAAGTTGTCTCAGTATCCCATGCTACAAAGCCTTCGGCATTTTCATAAACTTCTGTCAGGAAAGTAAGTGCCTTAGCACTGTTAAGGATACCTAAGTAGTCTCCGGTGGCTTTTGCACTCGTAAGTGAGCCTTCAATGTACTTGTGGATACGATCTACAGCACGTTGAAAGTCTGGCTTACCTTCTGGCTTGAAGTGAAGCATAGCTGGATTACTAATACAGATAAACTTATCGTGCATTAGCTGACCGGCATAATTAGTAATTGAGGTAATCTTAGCGTACTCTTTAGCAGCTTCGGAACCTACTAGAATAACGAAGTCATACGGTTCAAGATCAATATCTAAGTCTACATCTTTCTTGAGTAGCTTAGTAATTGGAACCTGAGACATATGGAATAGCTCGTACTCAAACTTAAAGTATGTTTCATACTTATTTCTTGAGGGAGCTTTATCAATAATTGCAATTTTCATTTAGTATATTCTATTAGTGAATCAACGTCTTCTTGTGTAATTATACCAGGATCAGTGTCTTGCGGCAAGTTAATAATTTCTACTATGAACCCCGCTTCTTCAATTAGAGGCTTAATCTTTTTAGCCGCTTCACGTCCTGCCTCATCTCCGTCATATAGAATAAATACCTTTTCAATACCCATTACTTTATAACTAAGCATCTTATCAGATACTTCATTTAACAACTTAGAAGTGCCAAAGGTACACACTACGTTGTGCAGCCCTTTATCGTAGCAATTAAGCATATCGAATATGCCTTCTACTAATACTATATTTGTATGTTGTTCTTGAAAGCGGGTAGGGAATAAAGGTAAACTAGCGCCTGCAGGATAATTAACATACCTAGGATTACCATTACTCATCGAGTGCCTACCCACATACGCAACAGTTTTCTGTCGAATATCTGTGATAGGAAAGACAATCCTGTCTAGCATCTGCTCTACCCTATCCGTCTCAAATGCCCCGAAGTGCTTCAGTGTTTGAACACTAATATTACGGAATGTAGAAGTCATCGGTTTGGCGCCGTCAAGCGGATCAAGTCCATTTGTACTCTCCTGGAGAGCTTTTAACTTGTTTTTCAACTTAACGATACGAATCGAGATATTATTAGTTAGTAGTCCGTAGAACTTAAAAATGTTAGTCTTAAATCCACAGCTAAAGCAATGTGCTATGCCTGTGGACTTGTCAATACGGAAGCTAGGGTTAGAGTCGTTGTGCTCTGGGTTAAAACACTTAGTAACGTAGTCCTTGCCCGATATAGAGAAAGGTACGCCTTTATCTTTTAATAGTTCAAGTACTGGGTCACTCATTATGTATTCCAAGGTAGGTCAGAAGCCCCTTCAGCGGGGACAGTCTCAGCGCCTGCGCGCCTCATTTTATCTTTTGGCTTCTCTTTCTCAGGAGCAGCCGGTTTCTCCATAGATACAGGGCTAATACGTAAAGTATCCCAGTCCATGCCACTAGTGAATTTCATCTCTTTAGCACCACGAATCTTAGTAGTTTCGAAACTCATTGCGTTATCTTCTTTAGCGTTAGCTTCCATCAACAAAGCAATATCTGCTGCATCAAGAATACCTTTAGCAAAGCGTGTTTCGCCTTTGTCGTCAATCTGATATGGAGAAACCATAACAATATCGTACTTACGGGCAAGCTCTTTAAGTTTCTTAGAGATTACGATCTGCGGCTGCCAATCAAACTGTGACGCACCTTCAACAACGATCTGGTTAAGGTAATCAATAACAGCTACAGTGAATTTATCACCGAAGCGTGCTTTCATTTTACCTAAGTGTAGGTCGATACTAGTTAAGCTAAGAGCACGATCATCAATAATAACCATTTGATTATTTTCTTTGAGAGCACACTCACGTACTAGAGTTTCTTCAAACTTGTAGCGATCCCTATCTTTAACAAACTCTTTTACCAAGTGATCGGCATCGGTATACATACCTGCACGACACTTAATAACTTTTAGTAGTTCATCATCCGTTAGAGTACCATTTTTAAGATTCTGGTGGTTTACGTTCGATAGAATACTAATATTTCGCTGTAGTGTCTCATGGGCTTCCATTTCAATTGTGAAATAGATCGAAGCATTTCCAGCCTCATACTGATTAATCATTACGTTACTACACGTAATAGACTTACCTGAGCCACGCTTACCGCCAATGAGTATAAGCTCTTGCCTAGCAACGCCACCCAGTACGCTATCGAAAGTGTTATTAAGTCCAAGATGAACTCGACTTTTAGCCAATAAGTCCGGACGAACGAAAACCATGATATCGCTCATGGTATACACACCCTCAGTAGTGAGAGTTTTTTCATCTAAGGTTAGTACAATACCCGCTAAATTTTCTTTGATCTCTGTTGAGTCATATACTGGTAGTTTATCAATAAACTTATCTAGTAATAGAATACACTGATTTTGAGTGTATTGGTCAATAAGAGCATCTAATGCTACTTCTGCTGAAACATCGGTTTCATCAATTAGCTTAAGAGTGGCTAAAGTCTTCTGCGCTAACCCCTCCCTAGCTGTAGCTTCTAAGTCATCGAACGATGGTATAGTACTATGCTTGTCATAGTGCCTAGTAATTAGGCTATATACGGAGGAATAGGCAGGGTCTAGAAAGGCGAGCTTGAGCTTAGCCCAAACATCTAAGTTCTTTTCAAGTAATAACTTATTTAAGACAACTGCGCTGATATCCATTACTCTACCTTACTTTCGTTATCAATAATAACCTGTGACAAGATTTCCTCTATCTTGTAAAGGGTCTCATTACGAAGTTTCTGGATACTAGCCTGATACCCAAGTTTGTCGTCATACAACAAACCTAACTGTTCATGCGTAATAATTTGTTGTAGCCCAAAGTAAATTAGGTCATGTGGTTTAGTCGAAGAAGGCATGATCTGAATGTCTACGGCCTTGCCATAGTTATGCACTGCTTGTTTGACTACTTCTTCTCTAGTGAAGGACTCATCATCAAAATATGTAAGTGTAATTTTCATAGTATAAACTGAAAAAGGCCAGGAGCTACTTATAACTCCCGGCCTAAATTAATCTTTTAGATTAAGCTGCTTTAGCTTCTGCTTTAGCTTTCTTTGCAGCGCCATCGTAGTCTTTAACTGCGATACCGCGACGTGTAAGCAAAGTCTTCAAACCGCGTTCTGTCTTGTCAACAGCAAGTGCAATTTCAGCAACTGTCATCGTAGCGATGGCAGCACCGAGTGCAACAACTGGATCAACAGTATTCTTGGCATGGCTATCTTTTTGTGCTGGAATCTTGTCGATCTGATTCTTACGTGTTAGGCTCAAAGCCTTACCACGAACACTAGGGATGCTCTTACCAAGAGTAACAGCGATTTCTTCGATAAACTTACCAGCTTGAGCCATCTTGATAAAAGTGGTCTCTTCTGCTTCTGAGTAAGTACGTGCAGCTTCTACTTTTTCAGCAGGCTTAACGCTACCAGTCAACTCAAGAGCAAGCAACTTGCCTTGAATTTGTTTAGCACTAAAGGTTCCGCCTTGGAAGTTTTCAGCGATATCTTTGTAAGTCATTTCACCGGCATTGCGGCCAACGAATGCTTGCAAAGCCTCACCTTGTTCAGGGGTGAATGCAGAAACTTTTTCTTTTGCCATTGAAGCAACTTCACGGTCTAGTTGACGCAGTTTGGAAGCAACGGAACGTACGGTTACGCCCAAGGCTTCGGCTGCTTGCTCAACCAGCGAGACACTCACTGGGTTTGCAGTTCCTGCGATAGACAGGAGTTGTGCAACAGTTTCGTCAGACCATTTTTTAGCTTTTTCAGTCATTTGTATTTTCTTTCAGTAGATCGTTTAGATCAGTTATAATTGTGATACCGTATTGAACGGCTTTTTCTCTTTTACTTGACATTTTGCCTTCTTCGTCCACTAGAAAATCTGTAGTTTTGGTTACAGAATCTACTAGAATGAAACCTGCTGCTAGGAGAATACTCTCAGCGTCGGCTTTCTTCTTGAAGGACTTTAATTTACCAGTAATACAAACACGTTTTGCATTTATGTCCGCTACTTGAACTTTTGTTTTGAATGAAAAAGGAAGGAACTCTTTCATTTCTGGGTACTCAAAACTAACCCATTCTAATAGATTAGCTGTAACCTTTTCACCTAGACCTGCTATCTTGCAAGTTTCCTGAGTAATTTCGTCAATTGAACTAACTACTGCTGCTATCTTGCCTGAGGCTGTTCCACCTACAAGAGGTATGGAGAATGAAGCAATAACAGTGGCTAGGTCAGCTGACTTGGCTCTTTCGATCTCATCTAATAGCTTATCGGCTACTTTAGCTCCTAATGCATCAACAACATGGTCTCTATCAAGATAGAAGATTTCTGTAATGTCTGCTAAGTTTAGCTTCTCGATAGTCTTAGGGCCAAAACCTTTGATCTGTAAAACTTTACAAAAATGCTCAAGTTTCTTTCCCAACTGAGCAGAGCAAGCTGTATTACGACAAAATAACTGAGCGTTAATGAGTTGTAGTTTATATGAGCAAGCGGGGCAGTTAGTTGGAATTTCAATCTTTTGCATAGTTTTATCAGTTTAAGTATCTATTATAATCCAAAATGGACTGCTTTGCAAGCCTATTTTTTCTGTCCCAGGGGTACAAAATATTAGGCATCTACTTTATGTAGCACTTGTGGAATAATCATTCCTGCTAAGGCAACCGCAACTGTATCACCGATACAGATACCTAGAGCCTCGATAAAGTCTTGATTATTAAGAGTGGCACGACTTACTAACTTATCTCCGATCATTACAGGGGCTAGGATAGCTACTGGAGTTACTTTACCAGACTTTCCAACACCCCACTCAACAGCAAGAATAGTAGTTTCTACAGATTCTTGCCGATCCTTTTTAGCATAAGCACCCCGTGGATGCTTAGAGGTAAAGCCCATTGCATTAAACGCATCATTATTGTTGATACGAAAAACAAGGCCATCACAAGGATAAATATTATGAAGATCATTAGCGAATACTGTATCAAAGCCCATTCCCGATAACTCACGCATATCTTCGTCAAAAGTTGGCCTTTGACTAGGAAAGATGCCATAAGCATAAAAGCTAATGGCACGGGTCTTGAAGTCCTCTACATCCTTGAGATTGAGAGAACCTGCTGCATAGTTACGACTATTAGGGACATCCTTGGGAGCCACTACTTCGCCTATAACTTGAAAGACCCCGAGACAGTTATCAATATTAATAGGAGCTAAATCTTTACGAGCAATGAACTTATTAGTAATATCAGTACCTTCGATACCATCTCCGCGAGTTAAGGCTTGAACTAAGACACCATCAACATACAACAAACTAACGGCTGCACCGTCAAGTTTAGGAGTAGTAACGACATCTAGCTTATTGCCTGCTAGTGGAGAGACACCTTCGTCCTCATAATACTTCTGTAGAGAAAACATCTGATGATAATGTGGCTTAACATTTTCATGCTGCCTAGCGCCCACTTTAGAATACCCAGAAGTATCTGCAAGACGATCAAACGCCTCATCAGAGATTATTGGATTTCCAGCATAGTACGCTGCGGCTGCTGTATCAAGATATTGTTTAATCATATTCATAACCTATATTATATCAAATTAAGCAGGCTGTTGCAAGTGCAAAAGTTTATCGCTAAAGTACTTATTGATAGTTTCAACGGACTCTTCTTTTGAACAAATCTCCATTAGCCCGTCAAGTAGGCTAAAGATATTATTCATCGAAGCTTCCATAGAGATACCTTCGCGACTAGCCTGGTAGTCGCCCTCATATGTCATGAAGTACTTGCGAATATGTATGTACTGCTTGCCACGGAATTCATTAACTACTAGACGTAGCTGATAGAATTTGTCTTGGTTATCATAGATTAACTTTTCGTAAAGGTCATCTGATTGTGGTTCTTGTGTCATTTTAGGCATTACCCATAGGTTAAGAGGCCCAAAACTAATACTAGGCCAGGTTATCATTAAATACGTACACCAATTGTACGAAGATGCTCTAATGAGGCAAGCTCATAAGCTTCCTGATAAGCACTTTGCTGCCACTTCTCGCCTAATAGATAGATTCGATAAATCCAGCCTAGCTTAGGGTGAGCTTGTTCTGCGTCGATACGTGCTGTAGAATCATATCTCGCTGAGTAGACGACTTCCCCAACAGTAAACCGATCACGCATTGCTCCATCAGGGATGAGTCCCGGACTAAAGTAGTCGTGGGAAGTTTTCCGAACTGGCACATCGTACTTCTCAAGAATAGCCTTGATAAAAGCTGAGCCTCGGTAAGTTGCTTTGCTAATGGCATCTATTACACTTCCTTCTAGATATTCCTGAATAACATAAACGATCTCGTCCTGAGTAGCGGGCTTGCCACGAAGGGCAGCGCGTCGACTTGCATCGCGTGCGTTCTTCTCTTGATAAGCACTAATAAGGTTATCAAGACGAGTTGTATTATATGCGATACCTATGATAGCACAGGCATCCTTCTTAGTCATCTTAGGTGTAGCTTCGAACCCAGCAATCACGCGATCGAGATTAGCTGGAGTCAGCAAGTCATTTTCTTTATTTGCGCGTGTTGCCATTGTTTTCTCCGTTTAAGTGATAATTATACAATAACTAAGGCTTAGGGTCAAGTTAGAGTTTAGCAAGGTACAGCTTAAGGTCTTCATATCCACCTATATACTGCTTGCAAGGTGAGGCAGTCTTACCTGTAAATCTATGGAAGATTTGAGGCATAGTTCTAGCTTCTGGAAGCATAGCTTTAAATTCAGCTACTGATACGTAATTGCAGTCTGTGTTTTTAACTTGACCCTGGTCTAGCTCAATTTCTACGTAGTCATGCCCCGTGCTAGTAATCAGTGTTTTTGAACGAACACAGTAAACGCAGTTGGGTTTTGAGTATATAATAAACATAGTTTAAAATGAAAAAAGCAGCCGAAGCTGCTTTAATTATGCCAATACTTTGGCAAAGTAAGCTGCGGCTTTACCCGTCAACTTAGAGAGAACGTCTTCATCAATCTCAGCACCTTTATTTTCGATAAGGGTACGAAGATCAGCAATCTGTGACTCTTTAGAGACGCGGGGAGCTTTATCTCCACCTGTAGCAGTCTTAGTCTTGCTTGGGGAAGCCGATGCTTCTTTCTTAACGTATACGCCTGCTTGCACAAGCACCATACGCACGCCATTAGCACTTTGGGACATTTCTTCAGCAATTTGCTTAATCAACTCCGTTGAGTTCTCTGGGGTTGGATTGCCACCAGTGTAAGTGTCAATTGCGTTTTGTTTGTCTTCGTCAGTCCATGCCATTTGTGATTCCTAGTTGTGTTTAAAGATTAATTATACAAGATAATTGGATGAGATTCAAGTGAATAATTGGTAACGCTACGCGGAATCGAACCGCGCTTTACTGGATGAAAACCAGTTATCCTAACCGATAGATGATAGCGTCATATCTTAGCATACTTCCCATGTCAGGTGCTCCTGATTACCCGTGGAAGGTGTGACTAGTACTACTCCACATATATGAATTAAGTGGCGAAAAGTATGCTAAGATATAATACCATATAGAAACATTCTGTGGGACTTGAACCCTTGAGTTGCCCTATCTTCCTGGCTGGTTCTTGCTGTGGTCGACACTTAGCAAGATTATCAGTTATCCAGTGTAGCTACTCAGAATGCTTGTATATGGTGCCCCCTGTCCGACTCGAACAGACCACCTACTGCTTACAAAACAGTTGCTCTACCGGATGAGCTAAGGGGGCGGATGGAAGCATTTATAGTCGCTTGCCTTAGACTACGAGATCATAGCGTGTCGGAAACAACATTGTCCATGCATTTAGGATTGAATCGACGATAGCGATACTTGAGATCGTATTGTTCTTCAACTGCCCCAAGAGCGATTAGATAGTCATTGTACGCATTGCTACAAGCTTCACCAGCAGCGCCTTGTTCTTCTTCGCTAAGCTCAGAAAGATCAATGCCCTCATACATGGTAGTAGGCTTGAGCATGACAGCTAGTACTCGATTTGATGTAGAGTTGTCTGCTTTAGTGTATTTAAAAGTAATAATGTTCATGGCTTAATTATACAATAATATTGGTTTAGGGTCAAGACAGAATTTCTTACTGTCCCGATTGTTCTAAAGATTCGCTGAACAAGTGTTTATTATACAAGATAAAGCAGCGTACTTCAACTGCAAATTTTTTAATCTTTATCAAAAAGCCCGTCGTACAACGAACTTTTAAACTTATCACCCATACTAGGGATGACGCAACTAAGAAATACAGCAGGGGCTAGTATAACTGTTAGCACAAAGAAAATAAGATACATTATAAACTTATTTTCAATATGAAAGCCTTCAGAGATTCTACGCTGCATAACAGGCGTTAGAATTTCGTATACGGCAGTCATACCAGTAGTAATAGCAAGGATAAAGTATATATAGACTAAACTCATGCTCCAGTTCTCATATTAACTCTGGCGAGAATCGAGAAGAAGTCTTTATCAGCAGCAGGCTTAATTTTATACGTTAAAGCAACTGGGCCGGGTTTTTGTAGTGCCGCTCGGGCAACATCTGCATTAGAACTCATAATAGCGGGATCAAAGCGCCCGGTGAACTCTTTAATTATCTTAGCAGCACGAATCCAGCTAGCACTCCAAGGACGAGTAACTGGAGTCTTGCGCCGATACACCATCTGCTTTAGAGCATTTTTAATTTGCTCATTGTTAGGCTGGGCTTTTAATGCTCGCTCAAGTTTCAGCTTACGATTCTTTTCCCATTTACGTCCGGCTTTGTATACAGTAGACTGTTTCTCTGCTGATTTACTTTTAGATGCACGTGCCATTTTCTTTCCTTTTTATTATAATTATGTTACCAGCTGTATGCGGCCAGGATAATTCATCAACTGATATCAATCCTGCATCCTGTAAATGCGCCAATAATAGTATGATATAGCTATTATTGACTATTTTAGATGTATGTCTAAGTATTATAGCTCGCATTTCATCAGCGGCCAAAAGACCTAATATCGAACCTTCCGGAGATATTAGGTCTAGTAATTCTGGTATTGGGTTAGACTTCTGCGCCATAGCACAGTTCAGCCATCAAGTCTTCTTGGTAGGCTGCTTTACATTCTGTATACTCGGCGATACGAGTAAGCATTGCAGCCATACCAGCAACATCAAAGATGTCAATTGGAATAGTACGGCCGATATTATCAGTAATGGTAATCATTTCGTCTTCAATGAATTCTACTTGATAATCAAAGAATGTACCTGAGTTGCTCTGAAAGCATCCCTCGGTATCTTGGTATTTAAGTTGGGATGGGCCGGTTGGGCAGACGAGAAATTTCATTAGTAATACATTCTATAGTTGAGGAAATAGGGATAGGTTTATTCTGTTACGAGGAAAACCTATCAAAACCCTAAGCGGCGTTTAGGCGGCTAATGCGAACTGTGTGTCGTTTGCGTTTACTTTGTTTGCTTGATTAACGATCATCGCCTATCGTGTTGCCGTCTCTACTATGTCTCGCTGTCGAAAACCAGTGCAGCCCCATCAAAAACATACTACCGTGGATCATCCCTAAGTACTTACTGAATTCTACAGTCGGGTGGTATGCTTATGGTGGAGCTGGCGGGATTCGAACCCGCGTCCAACAAGCCTTCATTTTGAAGGAATTACAACAATTTTGGTGGGCCGACTTGGAATTGAACCAAGACTCAACCGATTATGAGTCGACTGCTTTACCATTAAGCTATCAGCCCTATTTGGTACGAGAGACGGGACTCGAACCCGTATGCCCATTACAGACGAGAGATTTTAAGTCTCTTGCGTATACCATTTCGCCACTCTCGCAGTTATTAGATTACGCTATAGAAAGCAGTAAAAGAGGTTTTAACGGCATAGCTAAGATTATCTAGCATATAGCTTTTAAGAATAGGAAGTTCAATGGTCTCACCATCGAAAAACTTCTCAAGAGCTACAACTGTACCAACTTTTTTATTGAAATGATCTTCAACGCTACAAGTAGCTACTGCAACTTGTACCATACGACCAGTGCCGTACTTAGATGCTACTTTATAGGCAACAGTAAGTCCGCCCTTTTCGCCGTCATTAAAGATATGAACGATACCAATGTCCTGCTCTTTAGCAGATTCCATTAGTTCGAACCGGTAATTCTTCATAGCGCTGTTAAGTCCTGAAACAAGGAATGCAGTAGTAAAGTTATTCAATTCTGGGAAGTCTAGTTCTACTTCTTCGAAGTCAGCATCATCGTTAGCAATAGGCTGTGCGCCTGGCATAATCTTTGGGAAAGGCCAAGCATCGGTTGTTTGTGTTTTCATATTGTAATTTCGTTTTCTAAGTAATAATTATATCAAAAATCAGTAGACATTTCAAGTCTATATTTTATCTTCTTTTTAGCTTCTTCTAGGCTAATAGGTATATATGCAATTCGTTCCATACATACACTAAGATATCTGGGGTCTGGGCTGCCATTTAGCATTACTTGGTTAGTATGTAGATGACCATGTACGTTAGCAATCCAACGGCCAAGGCTATCCACATGGACAGGGATATGAGTAAATAGGAGTCCACTAAACTGATGTGATCCGCGAACGTCCTTAAAGTACTTTTCATACTCTGTAAGTTTTTCCTGATCGTGGTTGCCTTTAATAAGTACTTTTTCACCATTTAGTCTACTAACTACTGCTAGGTTTGTTTTGGTAAAGGCTACGTCACCAAGGAAGTAAACTTTATCTTTGGGAGATACGACGAGGTTATGGTTTTCAACCATTCTTTCGTCCATCTCTTCAACTGAATCAAAATTACGAACCCTTTTACCGTCAGCATCAGTAAAGGTTAAGATATTAGCGTGCCCAAAGTGATGGTCGCTGCATAGAAAGATATTACTCATAAAAAATAGCCGCTCTAGGCGGCTTTGTTAGTGGCGATGTGTGGGGGAATCGAACCCCCATCTTCGGATAGACAATCCGAGATAATAACCATTATATGAACACATCTAAATTTGGAGCGAGCACCCAGGATTCGAACCTGGAAAAAGATACTGTATAGTGGACGCCTTCACCTTAACAGTTTGCAGATGCCATCCCTGCTCTCACTTCGTGCCGCAATTGGTACAACCTGTTGGAATCGAACCAACTTCAACGGTTCTTCAAACCGCCGCTATAACCATATCAGCTAAAGTTGCGTATCTGGTAGTTCCTGTCAGATTCGAACTGACGACCTACGCCATGTAAAGGCGACGCTCTAACCAGCTGAGCTAAGGAACTTTATGTGGAGCGGGATATCAGAATCGAACTGATGACTGGAGATTGGAAATCTCTAGTTTTGCCATTAAACTAATCCCGCGAAAATACTATATCTAGTATATCTAGCTTTCTTTCGTCTGATAAAGTAGACCAGTCTTCTATTTCTTCTAGAGTACGTTTGCAGCCAGTGCAAATTCCCATAATATTAATTCTACAGACTTGAATACAAGGAGACTCTATCATCGACGCATAGAAGCAGCATCCATTGCCGCTTCTTTACTAAATACTGGCTGCAAGCAGCTCTTGTGAATAATTGAAATACCGATCATCTTGTCACCAGTATATACTGGAATCTCTTTAGCAGAGGTTAATCCTCCTGGAGTTACAAGACTAGGAATATATTGGGTCTCACGGTCGCCTGTACGGGATGGTGAGACTGAGTAGAGTTTGAATTGCTTTTTCATGTAATTATTATAACAATATTAAGCAATGGCTTCAAGTAAAAAATTGGGTTGGAGTGGGGAATCGAACCCTCCCTAGCTGTTTCACAGACAGCGGTGCAACCATTACACTAACAGCAACTTAAAATGGAACGTCTTCAAATCTAATAGACTTATACACTTCGTCTTCTTCCTGCTGATCTCTAGGGTCGTAACCTACTTCCATAGAATCAGCAGAGAATTTAACAGACAAAGCATCAATGACAGATTTATCAAACTTAATACCTTTAGTGACCATGAATCTAAGATAATCGTCGTCCATATCAATAATAGAGTCTACTCGGCAGTTTACATACTTGCCGAAAGTAATGAAGTCGGTTAGGTTTAGGGACTTTTTAATTGTAGAAAATGTTTTAGCCATATAATAATATAGTAGGACTACATAGTAGATAATTACCTTCGGTACAACCCTAAGAACTAATATACTATTATATGGCCTCTCCCGAAGGAGAGGTGGTAGTAGGTACAGGATTCGAACCTGTGACCAATTGCGTATGAAGCAACTGCTCTACCGACTGAGCTAACCTACTAAGGTCGTGTGGCTTCTTCTAAGGCTTGCAACGCGTGCATTGCCTTAGAGCGTTTTTCCATACGAACAATGACTTCATCAACATCCATCCACATATCCCTATTATCTAGCAGAGATTGAATCTCTACTGGTGTAAGGAATTCTTCGTAGATTTCATTAAGAAGTCGTTCTGACCATTTACGCTCATGCTGAATCTGTCCGTACATTTCTCCACCCTTGCCGAATGTTCCACCACTATAGTTGTGGAACATAAACATAGAGTGAGGAGTTACCTCGAACTGATCTGCACAAAGGAAGATCATAGTAGCAGCACTCATACAAGCGCCCTCTACTGAACAGATAACTAGAGCTTCGGTTTCTGAAAGAACCCGCATGAACTGGATACCTGTAAACATATCGCCGCCGAAGCTATTGATATAGATTTTTACTGTGTCATCTGGCTTACAGTGACGAATAGTATCAAACCATTCGATGTAAGTTTCTGGGCTATCAATTTCGCCTGAGATATAGAACTCATAGACATGGGAAGATGCCTTTGGTTCAATCATTCCGCCATTTGAAAAGTTAGAAAGTTTAATGTCTTTACTCATTAGTTATATTATAGTTAGTGATAAAAACATGGAATCAGGTATTGGAATCTAACCAATCTAAGGAGATTTGCAGTCACCTGCCTAAACACTCGGCTAACCTGATAAAACTGGCGGAAACGGTGAGATTCGAACTCACGGGAGGGATAAACCTCCGCTAGTTTTCAAGACTAGTACCATAAACCGGGCTCGGTCACATTTCCTGAATTGGTTGCGGGGGAAGGATTCGAACCCCTAGAGAAGGCTTATGAGACCTCTCGATCACCTGAATCCCCGCGTTATTAGTTGCTAGGTTTCCACTAGCATCCACCTCGTTTTAGAGTCCGCGTGTCCTGGACTTGTCTGGCTACCCACCAAGGACTCGAACCTTGACTAAGACTTTTGGAGAGTCGCGTGCTGCCATTACACTAGTAAGTAAAATTAGTGAAGGCTTATTACCTTCGGATATGTCCGTAGCCTAAGGTTTAGAGTTGCAACTCCCTTAGGTTCACTGGTAAATTCCAGGTTAGTACCGTATGTTGTATCTTGCAACAACCAGAGGGCCGGACGACGCTGGTACCCTCACCTAGGATCGAACTAGGGACCAACACCTTATCAAGATGCTGCTACTACCGCTGAGCTATGAGGGTGAAATGGCGGAAAATATAGGAATCGAACCTATCGGCCCATTTCTGAACGAAGGCTTAGCAAGCCTCTGCCGCACCTTGCGGCACATTTTCCTTATTTATTTATACTGATCTTCTAGTAAGTGATGAATGTTTTCCCCGACACAGTCTGGGATAGGCCCAGGAGTTGTATCTTCTTTAGTAGGGTTTTGAATATGGATAGCTGCTGCGGCTGCTTTACAAGCTGCTAGTGTATCAAATACACAGCTACCATTAGCACCATACTTCCACTTACCATTAGAGCATTTCATACAAGGCATTTTAACATCCTGCAATTTGTTTAAATAGTACAGACTGCTCAGCAGTCTGCGGCTTAGGGTGGCACAAGAACATGATATTTTTTAATAAAATTTTATTTTCATATGTACTCATCTCTTGTGCCGAAAACTTCTGGAAAGCCTTAGCTAATCCACGCTTAACTTGATTACTAATAGGGCTTACACCTTCTGACCAGTATAAATTAAGGAAAATGCCCATATCACTGGGTGTAGTAATATGGGAATTCAGTGCCTCTGCACTAAGCTTATTAGTGCGGGCTAACTCTCTACAATTGATTAAACCCATTCTGGATCATACTTTTCAATTGCTGCTTTAATAGCAACTTCAACAAACTGGTTGAAGCTAATATCTCTTTCATGAGCTGCTTTAGCAAAGGTCAAAAAGTCCTCGTCGCTCATATCAACTTGAATTACAACTCGTGTATCGTACTCGGTCTTATTGACGATACCTTCTAGCTTTTCTAGCATATCGTAGTTTACGTCAATAGTAGTATATTTAAAGCCAAAACCTGTTTCATCTATACCACGCTTAGCGTGCTCAGCATTAAAGGCATCTACAAAGGATGGGTTAATCCAACGATACTGTCGCTCATTGACCTCATCAAATACCGTAACCTCAAAGGCTTCTTGAGTACTAGGGTTAAAGGTTACTGAAGCCTCATAATGTCCTTCGACCCAAGAGTCGATAGTATACACGTCGCTACCAAAGCAGTCCCAAAGGAAGTTACTGCCGCCAGTAATTTTATACTTAATGACGGGGAGAAATTGTTGAAGTGTAATCATTGCGGTTTCTTTCTTAATATAAATTATTATATAATAAATCGGATTAAGATTCAAGTCTAAAAATGTGTGGCTCCGACCGCTGGAATCGAACCAGCCTTCAAGGATTAACAGTCCTCTGCCCACACCGTGTTTGCTTCGTCGGAATATTGAGAGCCTAGTCGTACTTGCGTAGAGGACTAGGCTGTGTTGCCTAAGGGCAGGGGCACTAGGAATCGAACCTAGAACGACAGAATCAAAATCTGTTGTGATACCACTTCACTATACCCCAGTAGATCAACTATAGAAAGCGGAAGTTTCTACTAGACGATGGTACTGCTGAGTTAGACGCTCAACAGTAATAGTATCTGTAGGGTTATGTGCATCAATGAATTCCTCTAGAGAAGGACGGCTTTTAAATAGTGCGCGTACTACCTCTAAATAATTCATTTGCTGCTGACAAAAGAGTAGAACTCTTTAGCTTGCTTCATAATGTCTTCGGTTGTTGGGAACGCTGGAGCAAACTGCTTAAAGTTTTCCATTGTTGCGGTTCCTTCTTTAGCTAAGGCAAAGAATGCTTTAGTTGCGAACTCTACTTGGGCCTCATACTGAGATTCAAGAAGGTCTTGCGCTTGTTTAAGAATGTCTGCGCGAATTTCGAAAGGTGTTTTACTCATATTATTTCTCGTGTGTGTGTTACCAGTGTCGGATTACACCAGCAATGATTACTAAGTTAGTAATGACGTAAGTCACTACGATTAGTGTCCGAATGATAGCAATTTTATCTGCCTCGCTACTATCAACAGAGGCTTTTTCTCCAAGAGCCTTAGCCCAGAGAGTCCAAATTTTACTTAGTAATATCACAGGTTATTTTATTTGAACCTGGAATATATTGTTCCAGCCAAGCCCCCTGTGCATTAACATTGGGATGTTTCTGGAATGAGAAGTAAGGGGCTGATTCCTTAGCATCATTGAAGTTAATAGTACATTCTTTAGTTTGATCCATCTGCTGTAGCATTTGGACGGCTTCCCAGACTTTCATAATAGTTTCCTATGTTAATTATTTCAAAAAATACTGTAATAATACTTTTTGAAATAAAAATAGGGCCGAAGCCCTATTTTAGTAGAATAAGGGTCTATGCTAATTGTAAAATAATTGACTTAGACTGTACATATGAACCCTTAAAATTGGTGGAGCTATGGGGTAACGATCCCCAAGCAAAACATTGCAAATGTTCTTCGTGTCCCATACACTAACCCCAAATACTTTACATCTTAGATGTTTTAAGGATGCTACGAAGCATCCAATTATGTTTTTGCATTGCGTCAATACGTTCTGCTAAGAAATTAGCAATACCTTGTTGATTCTCGGCAGTTGCACGAGTAAAGGTATCATTTAAGTAAGATAACATATTATTGCTATCAGCAAGAAGCTCAGTAAACTGTTCCATAGGCATTAGCTGTTCTGTACAATCTTCAACGATTGACAACTCACTAAAGCGTGAGAAGCTACCTGGAGCATAGCTATCAAGTGCTCTAATATACTCAGCAATAGTATCTACTGTACCATAAATATCTGAGTAAAAATCGCCTAGAAAGCTATGATACTGTGGAAAGTTTGGGCCTTCTACATTCCAGTGAAAATTCGTAGCCTTTAGATATAGGCCAAAGCTTGATGCTAAAAGCACCTTCATGTTATCAACTAGCATAGTAGTTCCTTAGTTTTTCGGATGTGTATGTCCACACTTTCCGCATTGCTCTTCTTCGCTCATAATAATTTCCTTTATTATCAACAATAAAAAATTGGTCTCCCATGAAGGACTCGAACCTTCGATTTCCTCGTTCCAAACAAGG
>Ga0209134_10000060_pt1 | contig 29746 bp, 27 predicted proteins | sample LauGreSp1BDMLBSN_2_FD_187566 | JGI IMG/M metagenome (GOLD analysis project Ga0209134, IMG submission 187566) | Freshwater lake microbial communities from Lake Michigan, USA - Sp13.BD.MLB.SN (SPAdes) (version 2) | ecosystem: Environmental > Aquatic > Freshwater > Lake | place: Lake Michigan, USA... | reverse complement strand
CCAGAACAGCTGATAAAAGCGGCAGCATCCGCGAACCCGGATTCTGGCGGCGATTAGCCGGCAAGTTGCTCATTCATGTCTCCTGTATCGTTGCCCTGAAACATGATCATGCTGTATCGCAGTGTCACGCCGCAACGAGTAAATGGTCTTATTCTGCTTTTTTCAAAACAAACGCTCCCGCCGCAGATTGCTCCAGAGCCTTGTCCTTTAGAGTTGCTGTGCGGTATTGCATTCATCTCATCATAGGCAGAGGATAAGCGCGTTTGAGACTACATTCATTAGACGGGCACTATTAGCTGGCTCGACTAGCTGGCTCGACATGTAGCTCAATGCAGTCAACCAAGGTAAATCTCTGTTCAAATATCCATCAACAGCTTTTTCAGGGGGAGTTGGCGATGTGGGATCAATTGATTGCTGCAGTACAGAACGAATTCGTTGTTATCTGGGAAGTGCTCATTCCCCATGGCGCCTCCGCCAACCAGAGCATCCCGGCCTATATCCTGGGTTCTGTCGGATACATCCTTAAATCCTATCTTTGGTTCCTGATTGTGGGCCTGGTGGTCTACTTCGGTTTTCTGAAGAAGAAAGACGCCTCCCTGGCCAACGCCATCCGGTATTTGCTCCCGGCAAAAATTTATACTCACCGATCCTTTTTCGTGGACCTGTCCATGGTTCCGGTTGCCTGGTTTCTTACGGTCATCATTTATTCAAGCCTGGTTCTGGGCGCCGGCGTGATGCAACTCTGGCTGGTCAATTCATTTGGCGCGATGGCGTGGACAGTACAATCTGCCGGCCTGGCTGTTTTCCTGCAGATCATATTCACACTGCTGGGAGCAGACATCGCGCGCTTTGCCTGGCATTACCAGGCCCATTTCGTGCCGTTTTTCTGGGAGCTTCATAAAGGACATCACTCTCCGGAGGTCCTGCATCCGGTGATGATCCGCACCCACCCCCTGGACATGATCATTCGCCTGGGCTACATGCAGGTAGGTGGCGGACTGATTGGCGGCGGCTTGATGTACCTGTGCGGCGTCAATGCCAGCGCAACAGCAGCTTCATGGATGGTGGTCATTTCTGCCATGTTGCACATCTTCCAGATGTTCGAGCATTCCCATGTGCCCATTTCGTTCGGCAAGACTCTGGACCTTGTGTTCTACCCACCTCATTTCCATCCTTTTCACCACAGCGCCCTGCCGCACCATCAGGACAAGAACCTGGGCATCACTGGCGGCCTGACTTTATGGGACAAACTGGCGGGGACACTGTATGTGCCCAAGCCGGGGGAAATGGACGAGATCGTTTATGGCAGCACACTTAATGAGCTTGGCGACAACAATCCACACCGAACCTTGTTGCGGTTCCTGGTATCGCCGGTAGTGGCAGCGGTAAAACACCTGGTGGGTGGAAAGCCAAAGGCCGTGCATGAGCAGAACTCTCCTTCACCCTCACAATAAGTCCGGTTTCGGAAATTCCAGCGTTTTGTCGCCCACGGCAAAGAAAAACGGATTCAGCAGGCTTTCCTTGCGGTTATAGCGCAGCGCTTGCCCGTGTGAATCCAGCACCACACCACCTGCAGCTTCCAGCACGGCCTGGGCTGCGGCGGTATCCCATTCCGAGGTTGGCGCCAGGCGTGGATAGATATCAGCCTGCCCCTCTGCCACCAGACAAATCTTCAGCGAGGAGCCCATGCTCACCGTGTCCAGCGCCGGGAAGCGTTGTTGCATGGTTGCGATCCAGTCATCAAGCGCCTCACCGCGATGGTTACGGGAAGCAACAACCCGTAAAGTCTGCTGATCCGGCGTGATCGCAGCAGTATTGAGGGTAGTGGCAGTGCCTTGGGTATATTTGTGTGCGCCCTGGCCCTGTACTCCGCAGTAAAGCCAGCCAAGTACAGGGGCAAAAACCACCCCCAACACCGGCACACCATCATCAATAAGCGCAATGTTGACGGTAAAGTCCCCGTTGCGCTGGATGAACTCCCTGGTGCCATCCAGCGGATCGACCAGCCAGTAACGGCGCCACTGTTGTCTTTGTTCCCAGCCAATGCCGGCGGCTTCTTCGGACAGAATCGGGTACTGCGGGTTGAGTTTCTGCAAACCCGCCACAATTATGTGGTGGGCAGCAAGATCTGCTGCTGTCAGCGGACTGGCATCGGCCTTGTCCACGACCTCGTGATCCACGCGGGCATATACTTCCATGATGGCCTGGCCCGCCTGTTTTGCCAGCACCATGACGGGATCGAGCAAATGCTGAAACTGCATGCAGCGCTTCCTTTATAATGAGGCAGCATTATAGCGGGGATACTCCTACTCATGATTAATTGGACCACCATCGACACCGTCTTGCTCGACATGGATGGCACCCTGCTCGACCTGCATTTCGACAACTATTTCTGGCTCGAGCATCTGCCGCAGCGTTATGCACAGCACCATGGCTGCGATCCAAAGGCAGCGAAAGCCCTGCTGATTGAGCTTTCCAACAAATTGCAGGGCAGTCTCGACTGGTATTGCATCGATTACTGGAGCGAAGCCACCGGAATGGACATCACCGCACTCAAGCGGGAAGTCAGCCACCTGATCCGCTTGCGTCCGGATACTGCCGCCTTCCTCCGGTTCCTGCAAAAAGCGGGAAAGCAAGCGACGCTGGTCACCAATGCCCATCCCAAGGCGCTGGCACTGAAACTGGAAGCATCCGGCTTGCACGAGCACATCAACACCCGCATCAGCGCACATCAATTCAAGCTGGCCAAGGAAAACGTGGGGTTTTGGGCAAAGCTGCAGGAACACAGCAACCTCGATTACTCCCGCTGCCTGTTCATTGATGACAATCTGCAGGTCTTGCGCCGGGCCCAGGCAGAAGGTGTTGCCAACACCCTGCAGATCCTGCACCCCGACTCCTCGCAAGCGCCCAACCCCCTGTCCGAATTCCGCGGGATCACCGATTTCCGGGAAGTGATGAGCCCATGAACAAACCAGCGCCAGGCACAGACTCAAACAGCGGGCTCACCAAGGTACGCCTGGACAAATGGCTGTGGGCGGCACGTTTCTTCAAGACCCGGTCACTGGCCAAGGCTGCCATTGAAGGTGGCAAAGTGCATTGCAATGGCGAGCGCTGCAAATGCAGCCGGGAGATCGCAGCAGGTGCCACTCTTGCCATCCGGCAGGGTCTTGATGAATTTACCGTCATCGTGCAGACGCTGTCAGAGCAGCGCCGCGGCGCACCAGAAGCGGCAAAACTATACGCAGAAACCCCGGAAAGCCTGAGCAAACGCAGCGAGGAAGCCGCACGCCGCAAGGCCCAGAATGCCGCCATGGATAACTACAGTGGTCGGCCCACCAAACAGGATCGGCGCAGGATTACGCAATTCAAACGCGATGCACTTGATTCCTGATCTCACTGTTTTTTATAAGGAAACTCCACGATTTAGCTGCCGTTGCGGTGCCTGCAAGCTGTGGCATAATGCGGGCAGAGCAATCTTTGGGGTGCTTGCGCTGCGACCCTCCAAGCCCCTTTCATCAGGAAATCCCACTTGTCAGAACAGCTGTATCAGAACCTGCAAAAACTGGAAAAGTCTCCCGGTATTGGTTGCCTTGTCGGCATTAACCACGGCCTCGAAAAGGAAAGTTTGCGGGTAGATCCGTCAGGCCACCTTGCCTTGACCCCGCATCCGATCGGCCTTGGTTCAGCACTGACGCACGCGAGCATCACGACAGATTTCTCCGAGGCACTGATGGAATTCATCACGCCGGTTTTCAATAATCCAGCCAAAAGCCTGGCCTATCTCTCCGACGTACATTCTTTCACCTTTACCCAACTGCCCCGGGAAGAACTGCTGTGGACATCCAGCATGCCCTGCATCATTGGCAAGGATGATGACATCCCGCTCGCCCAATATGGCAGCTCCAACACAGGCAAGCTGAAAACGCTGTATCGCAAGGGTCTTGGCTTTCGCTATGGCCGCAGCATGCAGACCATTGCCGGCATCCATTACAACTTTTCGCTGCCAGACAGCTTTTGGGAGCTGTACCGCAGCACGCTTAACTCGAATGAATCTTTGCAGGATTTCAAAACCGCACAGTACTTCGCACTTATCCGCAATTTCCGCCGTTACTCGTGGCTGCTGATCTACCTGTTTGGCGCCTCGCCGGCACTGTGCAGGAGTTTCGTGAAAAACAAGCCCGGGCACAGCCTGGAAAGCTATGATGAGCACAGCCTCTATTCACCCCATGCCACATCCCTGCGCATGGGCGATCTGGGCTACACCAGCAAAGCGCAAGCCGGACTCCATATCAGCTACAACAGCCTGGATGAATACGCGACCGGCTTGCTGAAGGCCATCAAGACACCGTATGAGCCCTACTCGCACTTCAGAACCGAAGACGGTTCCCCGGCCCAACTGAACGACAGCATCCTGCAGATCGAAAACGAGTTCTACGGCACCATTCGCCCCAAACGCGTGTCCAACAGCGGTATCCGGCCAGTTCATGTGCTGCGTGAACAAGGCGTGGAATATATCGAGGTGCGCTGTCTCGATCTCAACCCCTTCCTGCCGCTGGGCATCGACGAGGAAACGATGCGCTTCCTCAACTGCTTCCTGATCTTTTGCCTGCTGCGCGAAAGCCCCCCCTCAGGTCGCGACGAATACCACGAGATTCATGCCAATTTGCAGGCGGTGGTACGAAATGGCCGCGATCCAAGGCTGCAACTGCAGCAAAATGGTAATGGCATCGGACTGAAAGATTGGGCCGAAGAAATTCTCGGTGAAATACAGCAAGTCGCGAACTTGCTCGACGGCATTGACGCAACCGATGTGCATCGTGCCGCGACCAGGGCCCAGTCTGCCAAGGTCAAGGATTCCAGCCTCACGCCTTCAGCACGGGTGCTGCAACGCATGCGCGACGGGAAAACGAGTTACTTCCAGTTCGCCATGAACCAGTCTTTGGCCAACAGTGATTATTTCCGGTCCCGCAAATTGAGCGATCAACAACTCGCCCAGTTCACCAAAATGACCCAGGATTCCTTGCAGGAACAACAGAAGATTGAAGCTGGCGACTCCCTTGATTTCGTCAGCTTCCTCGATAACGTCAACAAGAGCTAACCGCAGCCAGAAGAACTGACCATGACCAGATTTTTGACTTACCGCCTCACCAACCTCTACATTTTCCTGTTCTGCGCGGCCTTGCTGGCCATCGCCTATTACATGGAATTAGTGATGATGCTGGAACCTTGCCCGCTCTGTATCACCCAGCGCATCTTCTTTTTCCTGGCCGGAATTACCGCGCTGATCGCCTTCCTGCACAACCCGGTCGCACGCGGCAAAGTGATTTACGGCCTCACCTCTGCGGTATTGTTTGTTGCGGGTGGCAGCTTCGCGATCAGACAACTCTGGCTGCAAGGCTTGCCCAAGGATCAGGTGCCCTCCTGCGGCCCCAGCCTTAGCTACATGATTGAGGAATTTCCGTTCTCGGAAGTGCTGCAGGCAATGTTGTCGGGCGACGGCAACTGTGCCGAAGTGTCCTGGGTCGACCCGGTGTTGGGCTGGAGTATCGCGAACTGGACCCTGGTGTGCTTTATCGCAATGACCGCTGTCTGCATCTATCAGGCTTTCCGCAAACGCGCCTGACAATATTTGATTTACCGTAACTCCAACTTCCCGGCAGCGTGCAACAATGCTTGCACGAAACACAGGATTGACATGGGATTGAACCGTGCCTGTGCCCCCTTTTCCGTAATTGGTCAAAGCGAGGGTTTACCCGATGACGAAGGACCAAACGAATCATCAACAAAACCCACAAAATCGCCTGTTGGCGTCCTTGTCACAGGCTGATTTCGATCTTGTCCTGCCAGGACTCGAACCGGTCACGCTTGCATACAAGGATTCTCTTTACCGCCAGAACGAATCGATCAAGTTCGCCTATTTCATCGAGACCGGAGTTGCATCCCTGGTCAACACGATGAAGGATGGCAGCGCTGCGGAAGTGGGCACCATAGGCAATGAGGGATTTGTCGGGTTGCCACTCCTGATGAGCGACCGGCAGGCTCCGATGAGCGTCTACATCCAGGTTGCCGGTTCCGGTTTTAGAATGCGCGCCAACCTGTTTGCCGATGCTCTCTCACAAAGCCCTTCCCTGCGCACCGCGCTGCTGCGCTACTCCCATGCTTTCTTCAATCAAGTGGCGCAGTCTGCAGCATGTGCGCACTTTCATAATCTGGAGCAGCGTTGCTGTCGATGGCTCCTGATGACCCAGGACCGCGTACAAACCGATACCTTCATGCTGACGCAAGAGTTCCTTGCAATGATGCTGGGCGTGCGGCGGGCCGGCGTGACGCTGGCCGCCGGATCGCTCAAGCGGCATGGGCTTATCCTCTATTCACGCGGCAAGGTTACTGTGCTGGATCGCCGCGGCCTGGAACTACGTTCATGCGAGTGTTATGCCGTGACCGCCGGGGAGTTTGACCGGCTACTCGGCAAACAAAGCCATGCCCGGAGGTATTGAACTACCATACCTGACAATTTTTTTGGCAAAGCATTTTTTCTCTGCCTATAGTGAGCGCCCAGGTCACTTTCGCTACAAGGAAGAAGCGCATGCCACACCCAGGAACCTGCTCAAGTAGTACACGTGCGGAAATCCATTTCTGTAACAACCTTTCCGGAACCAAGCCCCTTGAGCGATGGCGCCAGCAACGCAACAGCGTGCAGCACCACTTGCGCCAGACCCTTGTGTGTTCACTGAGCCAGATGAAAGAAGAAGACCTGCTCACCGAGTTGAAACACTTGTGCACGGAATTAATCGACTATGTGTCAACCGGACATTCTTCGATTTACCGGCACAACAGCTCAAGCGCGACACGACCAGCGCGTGGATGCCGTGGAATTCAGAGCGAAATCCAGCACCATATCGGCATCAACACCGACCATGTGCTTTCGTTCAATCAAAAGTATGAATGGACTGATGCGCAGCTCATGCCGGGCTCGCTGCAAAATTCCCTTCACAACGACTTGGTCAAACTGCACAGATCGCTGTCATTGCGCTTTGCGCTGGAAGAACAGTTGCTGGAACTTTGATTGCAGGTTCTTGATGATTCTTGATCGTGCCTGAGCCACGATTGCTTCAGGTCTGACTGCAAGTATTGCAGGGAATTCCATCCCTGTGCCGCCGTAACGGCGACAACAGGAACAGTCAAACGTAACCAACAAGCTGTTATCAGACGTTCAACACGTCGTCGTGGGTGCTTGCAGCAATTTTCATTACTTCATTGATGAGATTTTCCGGAACGTTCAATTCCTCCAGCGTGCCCTTCAAGTGACCGGCCACTGCTGAGAAATGCTGCTCCGTAAGCTTCATGTGCTTATGGGCTTCACGCATGTCCTTGCCGGTATATTTGTTCGGACCACCGAAGGCCATGGTGAGGAAGACTTTTTGCTTGCCGACCTGGCGATCCATGTCCACGGTATCGAAGAAATGACTGATGATCGGGTCACTCAACACTTTACGGTAGAAAATATCCACTGCAGCATCAACTGCGGCGGCGCCACCAATTTGCTCAAACACTGTGCTCATATCACGCTCCTGTTCCAAAGAAAGTTGGTCGGCTCCCACAAATCTGCAAGAAGGCAGGGACTCGCCGGGTTAAATATGTATTTCATATACATTATTAAAGACTACAGAAAGCAGCGTCAATGTTTGTTTGTGAATTAATTGAGATTATTGGAGGGCTTGTCGGAGGGATTGTTGGAGAGAAGCTTGATGCGACCCGGTTCCACAAGGATCAGCCGCGGCTGAACGCGATCAGTTTCTGGTTCTTGATGAAGTCGCTGAGTTGATATGCTCCCAGCGTATCCATGAAACTGTTCTGTGCCCGTTTCAGCACATGCTTGAGTCCACACATGCCGTCAATGGCACAAGTGTTTGTCGCCGCGTCAAAGCATTCCACCAGAAGCCCTGTCTCCAGCTTCTCCACGACTTCCCGGATATTGATGTTTTCCGGAGGCCTCGCAAGGGTGATGCCACCATTGCGTCCCTGCGTGGTGGTCAGATAACCAAGCTGCGCCAGCGCATGCACGACCTTGCGCAAATGCTCCTTGGAAATATTGAAGGCTTCCGAGATTTGGGAAATCGTCACGGTCTGACCCGCCGCGCCCGCGTACAGCAGTACACGCAGTGCGTAATCGGTATAACTTGTCAGGCGCATTCAGCCTTCCTCATATTCCTGTTCATATTCATATCCCTGCACACTCAACCGCCCCGGCGCATTTGATGCAACTTTTGCAGCCAGGGATACAACCAGCGTGGTGCATGCTGTTTGCGCCAGACTCCGGCAGCAAATTTTCCGCTTTCGGCATAGGTTGGATAGACCTGAATCGTGTTCAGTATCTTCTTTAATCCGAGCCGGTGTGTCATGGCAAGCGTAAACGGAGCCAACAGTTCTGCTGCATGACTCCCGGTGATGGTAACACCAAGAATGCGGTCTTTGCCCGGCACCGTTAGCACTTTCACAAACCCGGAGTTGTTGCCGTCGGCAATCGCGCGATCCAGATCCGCCAGATCATAATGCGTACTTTCATATGCAATACCACGCGTACGCGCTTCACTCTCGTTCAAGCCCACCCGCGCCACTTCCGGATCCACGAAGACGGCCTGCGGCACCACGCGGTAATTGATGCTGAATTTCCTGAAGCTGCCAAACAGGGAATTGATACTGGCGAACCAGGCCTGGAACGCGGCCATATGCGTAAACTGGTAAGGACCTACTACGTCGCCGCAGGCAAAGATGGTGGGACACGCCGTCTGCAGCTTCTCGTTCACATCCAGCGTGCCCTGCGGCGTTACCCCGACACCCAGCGCTTCCAATCCCAAGCCTTCGACATTTGCCTTTCTGCCGAGCGCGAGCAATACCGCATCAAATTCAAGTTCGTCGCCTGCGTCCAACAACGCGAACTGGCGACCCTCCACCGTCTTGAATGCGCGCACTTTGTGCTGATGCAGCACTGTGATGCCTTCTTTGTTGAAACTGGCGGCCAGCGCTGTTGATACGTCGGTATCTTCCCTGGGCAACAGCCGCGCCTGCCGGTTCACGAGAGTAACGCCGCTGCCCAGTCGCGCAAAAGCCTGCGCGAGTTCGCAGCCGATCGGGCCGGCACCCAGCACCAGCAAGCGTTTTGGCAATTCGGTGAGTTGCCAGATGGTGTCTGACGTGAACCACGCAACGTCATTCAAGCCGGCAAGCTCTGGCACCAGAGGCTTGGCACCGGTCGCGATTACGATGCCGCGCGTGGTAACGGGTTTGCCGTCGATCTCGACACACCAGGGCGAAACGATGGTGGCACTGCCCTTGAGGCAATCGACACCCAGGTCGCTGTAACGCTCGACGGAATCATGGGGCTCGATGGTTTTAATTACCTGCGCCACCCGTTGCATCACGGCAGCAAAATCGACTGTGGGCCCTGCCGTGTGTACGCCGAAGTCAGCCGAGCGCCGGACCAACTGAGTCACCGCTGCACTGCGCAGCAGCGTTTTGCTGGGAACACAGCCCGTATTGAGGCAATCACCCCCCATCCGGTGCTGTTCCACCAGCGTGACCTTGGCCTGGGCCAGCGCCGCGATATAGGAAGTAACCAATCCCGCCGAGCCCGCACCGATCACGACCAGATTGGTATCAAAACGTTTCGGCTTGGTGAATTGGCGCAGGATGCGAGTGCCGCGATACCAGCGCACCAGGGCTTTCGCCAGCCAGGGGAAAAGCGCGAGCACCACGATGGCGCGAATAACGCCCAGGCTGAGCACGCCCGGAATGGAATCGACCAGGCCCAGCTGTGCGCCGACATTCACGTACAGCGCAGTCCCGAACAACATGCCGAGCTGGCTCACCACATAAAACGCCGCCGTACTGATCGGCGTCAGTCCCATCACCAGATTGACGAGGAAAAACGGAAACAGTGGTACCAGCCGCAACGTGAACAGGTAGAACACGCCGTCTTTTTCGATACCCCGGTTAATCGGAGCGAGGAAGCTGCCAAATTTTTGCTGCACCCAATCCCGCAGCAGGGTGCGCGCCAGCAAGAAGGCCAGCGTAGCGCCGATGGTACTGGAGAACGATACCAGCAACAGCGCCCACCAGAAACCAAACACAGCGCCCCCGGCGAGGGTAATGATGGCCGCCGCAGGCAAAGACAGCGCCGCCACCAGCACATAGATGCTGAAATAGAGCAGGCTGCTTAACCAGAAGTGCTCATCGCGGAACGCAAAAATGGCATCTCGCTGCGCTTGAAAGGTCTCGAGGCTCAACCAGGATTGCAGATCCAGTAACCAGATTGCACCAAACACGAACCCGATGAAGAGTGCCAGCAGTAGTTTCTTGTGTGTCATTTATAGAGGGGTTCCAGATTCTTTAGCCTTGATAGCCCGTATAGTAAGCCCCGGCGGGTACAGGACCCAGTCCAAAGGGAAAACTTGCAGCCGGCGGGGCACCTCGCATGGACTTGCCCTGCACAAGACTTTAAAGTTGCCCACTGCAGCTGTGCTTTTTATTACCAAACTACTGAATACTGAAGCACCGACCTTTTATTTATTTATCCCCGTATTTTGGCCGTACTTGTCCCGGAGCCCAGCCTTGTCTAACACGTCTTATCTGCGCCGTTTTCCGCAAACCCGCATGCGCCGTATGCGCAAGGATGATTTCAGTCGTCGCCTCATGCGTGAAACCACGTTGACGCCCGACGACCTGATTTATCCGATGTTCGTTGTCGATGGCAAGAACGAGCGTCAGTCCATCGCGTCGATGCCTGGCATCGAACGTTTCAGCATTGACCTGCTGGTGAAGGAAGCCAAAAAGGTTCAGGCGCTGGGTATTCCGGCCATCGCGCTGTTCCCAGTGACCGACCCCAAAGCCAAATCGCTGGGGGGCAAGGAAGCCTGGAATCCCGATGGCCTCGTCCAGCGTGCGCTAAAGACGCTCAAGGACAAGTGTCCCGGGCTCGGCATCATCACCGATGTAGCACTGGATCCGTTTACCACCCACGGCCAGGACGGCATCATCGACAAGAACGGCTATGTGGTGAACGACATCACCGTGGAAGCGCTGGTAAACCAGGCGCTTTCCCATGCTGAAGCCGGGGCCGACATCGTCGCGCCGTCCGACATGATGGACGGCCGGATTGGCTCAATTCGGGCTGCGCTCGAGCAAAATGGCCATATCCACACCAGAATCCTGGCTTATTCGGCCAAATATGCGTCGGCTTATTACGGCCCTTTCCGTGACGCGGTCGGTTCCGCGGGCAATCTGGGCAAGAGCACCAAGGAGAATTACCAGATGGATCCGGGCAACGCGCGCGAAGCCCTGCATGAAGTGGCGATGGACCTGCAGGAAGGCGCCGACATGGTGATGATCAAGCCCGGCCTGCCCTATCTGGACATCGTCAAGGCGGTCAAGGACGAGTTTGGCGTGCCCACCTTCGTGTATCAGGTGAGCGGTGAATACGCCATGCACATGGCCGCTTTCGAAAAAGGCTGGCTCGATCGGGACAAGGTAATGCTTGAATCCACGCTGGCGATCAAGCGTGCCGGCGCCGATGCCATCCTGACCTATTTTGCCTGCTCACTGGCCAAACTGTTGAGACGCTGAGAGAATAGCGGGCTAGAAACCAGCTGAAACCCAGGAACCCCCTATGAGTAGCGAACATCTTTTGCACGTAACCGACGACAGTTTCGACGCTGAAGTCCTGAAAGCATCCGGCCCTGTGCTGGTCGATTTCTGGGCCACCTGGTGCGGACCCTGCAAAATGATCGCCCCCGTGCTCGACGAATTGGCCGAGGAATACGCCGGCAAACTGAAGATTTGCAAAGTGGACGTAGACGCCAACCCGAACACTGCACCCAAGTACAACGTCAAAGGCATCCCGACCCTGATCATCTTCAAGAACGGTAACGTGGAAGCCAAGAAAGTTGGCGCAATTTCCAAGTCCCAACTGGCGGCTTTCATCGACAGCACTATCTGAGAAACAACGAGCAAGGGCCTTTATCCTGGTGATAAATCTCCCTTGCTCACGTTGTTACCGTGCTGGTTGGGGTGGTTTGAACCCATAAAAACAGACCACAATTCCCGCTACTTTTTTCTGGACATGCCAAAACTACGGTGCTAGATTTGAGTCCTGCTTGTCACTTCGACACCTATCCCAAAGCAGAAATCCGCAAAACCTGTCATCCAGAGACCGGCTTTGTTTGCGGTAGAAACCCAAGCCAAACCTGATGAACCAGGCCCTTGCCTCTACCAGGAACCAGAATCTTTCGAGTTTGATCCTTACATACCCTGTATGGGTAAAGCCCAGACAAAACGTAACTAAAAAATCGAGTAGCCAATCCCTTGAACCAGACCTCCCCGCTTCCCGAAGCCATCACTCCTACACGTCCTATGAACCTATCTGAACTCAAGACCAAGCCTATTTCAGAATTGCTGCAGACCGCAGAAGAAATGGGCATCGAGAACGTTTCCCGTACCCGCAAGCAGGACATCATTTTCCAGCTGCTGAAACGTCACGCCAAAAATGGCGAAGATATCTATAGCGACGGCGTCCTGGAGATTCTGTCGGATGGTTTTGGCTTCCTGCGTTCTGCCGATGCGTCCTACCTGGCCGGTCCCGATGACATCTATGTGTCTCCCAGCCAGATCCGTCGCTTCAACCTGCGTACCGGCGACACGATTTCCGGCAAGATCCGTCCGCCGAAAGAAGGCGAACGCTATTTCGCGCTGCTGAAAGTTGATTCGATCAACTTCGACAAGCCCGAAAATGCCCGCACCAAGGTATTGTTCGAAAACCTTACCCCCCTATTCCCTGACAAGCGCCTGACCCTCGAAGCCGGCAACGGCAGCACCGAAGATTTGAGCTCGCGTGTCATCGACCTGATTGCCCCGATCGGCAAAGGCCAGCGCGGCTTGATCGTGTCCCCGCCGAAAGCCGGCAAGACGCTGATCCTGCAGAACATGGCGAAAGCCATCATCCGCAATTCGCCCGAATGTCGCCTGATCGTGTTGCTGATCGACGAACGTCCGGAAGAAGTGACCGAAATGCAGCGCTCGGTACGCGGCGAAGTGGTTGCGTCCACCTTTGACGAGCCGCCTTCACGTCACGTGCAGGTGGCCGAAATGGTAATCGAGAAAGCCAAGCGCCTCGTGGAACACAAGGAAGACGTGGTCATCCTGCTCGACTCCATCACGCGTCTGGCGCGTGCCTACAACACCATCATCCCGTCCTCCGGCAAAGTATTGACCGGTGGTGTGGACGCACATGCCCTGGAACGCCCAAAACGTTTCTTCGGTGCCGCGCGTAACATTGAGGAAGGCGGCAGCTTGACCATCATCGCGACCTGTTTGACTGAAACTGGCTCGAAGATGGACGAAGTAATTTATGAAGAGTTCAAGGGCACCGGTAACATGGAATTGCATCTCGACCGCAAAATGGCCGAGAAGCGCGTGTTCCCCGCCATCAACGTGCGCCGCTCCGGTACCCGTCGCGAAGATTTGCTGACCACCGATGAAGAACTGCAACGCATGTGGATCCTGCGCAAACTGCTGACCACCATGGAAGATGTGCCAGCAACCGAATTCATCCTGGACAAGCTCAAGGACACCAAGACCAACGAAGAGTTTTTCCAGTCGATGAAGCGCAAGTAACTCCTGCTTCTGTAATCAAGGGGTCAGAGTAACTTGATCGTCAGCTCGGATGGCGCCAAAATTTGAGGTCATTCGATCAAGTTACTCTGACCCCTTGATTTTCGGGATAACAATCATGTTCAGTGATTTGCGCGAATTCATTTCCTTCCTGGAAAAAAACGGCGAACTCAAACGTATCTCTGTCGAAGTAGATCCCAATCTCGAAATGACCGAGATTTGTGATCGCACGCTGCGCGCAAAAGGTCCTGCGCTCCTGTTCGAAAATCCCAAAGGCTACGGCATGCCGGTGCTGGGCAATCTGTTTGGCACGCCCAAACGGGTGGCGCTGGCAATGGGTCAGTCGGATGTCAGCGCGCTGCGCGATGTCGGCAAGCTGCTCGCCTTCCTGAAAGAACCGGAACCGCCGAAAGGCTGGAAAGACCTGTGGGAAAAAGCGCCAGTGTTCAGGCAGGCGCTCAACATGGCGCCGAAAGAAATCAGCAAGCCGGTATGCCAGGAAGTGGTACTGCAAGGCGACGCTGTCGATCTCGACAAATTTCCGATCCAGACCTGCTGGCCTGATGATGCGGGTCCGTTGATGACCTGGCCGCTGGTGATCACGCGCGGCCCCCTGAAAGAACGCCAGAACCTAGGCATCTACCGCATGCAGAAGATCGGCAAGAACCGGCTGATCATGCGCTGGTTGTCGCATCGGGGCGGCGCACTTGATTTCCGCGAATGGCAACAGCAGCATCCAGGTGAACCGTTCCCCGTGGTCGTGGCGCTGGGTGCTGATCCGGCCACTACGCTCGCGACCGTCACGCCGGTGCCGGATACCCTGTCCGAATATGGCTTTGCCGGCCTGTTACGCGGCAGCAAGACTGAGGTCGCCGCAGCGCTGACCTGCAAGCTGCAGGTACCCGCTACCGCAGAAATCATTCTCGAAGGCGTGATCTATCCGGACGACATGGCCGACGAAGGTCCCTTCGGTGATCACACCGGTTACTACAACGAAGTCGAACGCTTTCCTGTATTCACCGTGACGACGATTACACATCGCAAGAATCCGATTTACCACAGCACCTATACCGGACGTCCACCGGATGAACCGGCGATTCTCGGTGTCGCCCTGAATGAAGTGTTTGTACCGCTGATCCAGAAACAATATCCCGAGATCGTGGATTTCTATTTGCCGCCGGAAGGTTGTTCCTACCGCATGGCGATCGTCAGCATCCGCAAGCAGTATCCCGGCCACGCCAAGCGCGTGATGATGGGCGTGTGGTCATTCCTGCGCCAGTTCATGTACACCAAGTTCGTGATTGTCGTGGATGACGACATCGACATTCGCAACTGGGAAGACGTGATCTGGGCGATGACGACGCGCATGGATCCGGTGCGCGACACCGTCAGCATTGAAAACACACCGATTGATTATCTGGATTTCGCGTCCCCGGTGTCAGGCCTCGGCTCGAAAATGGGCTTTGATGCCACCACCAAGATGCAAAGCGAAACCACACGCGAGTGGGGTACGCCGATCAGCATGAGCAAGGAAGTGAAAGAAAAAGTCGACGCGATCTGGCAAGAGCTGGGCTTGTAGTTGAGGGATCAAGGGGTCAGAGTAACTTGATCGGAACTACACAGCATTGGACTGCGGCCGGGCTGGATCAAGTTACTCTGACCCCTTGATCCCGGCCTCTTGGTCCTTTGGGCATGGGTAGGTCGGGGAGTTTGTTGTCCATCAGTTGCATCGCGCGCTGGTAATAGACCAGGCTGCGCTCTTCTTCTCCCAGGTGTTCCAGCAGGCGTCCCAACTCGGCATTCAGCTCTGCTACCAGCATGGGTGCTTTTGCGAGGCGTAGTGCCTGCTCGAAATATTCGCGCGCCTTGCCCCATAACTGGGTGCGCAGACTCAAGCGACCCAGAGTCAGCATCAATACCGGATTGTTGGTGCGATGCCTGAGAAAATCTTCCAGCAACAGCAACAGGAGTTGCGGATTGCCTCCAGTCAGAAAGCCCACCGAGCCTACCAGATCATCGCTCCACTGCTGCTTCAGAAACGCCTTGAGCACATTGCCGGCTTCAGCATCCTGGTCGTAGTGCAGCAGATACTGCAGATACTGGCTGGTCAGCAGTTCACTGGTGCGCAGTGTCTTGGGCAGCTCGCGATACACGGCATGCAAAGCGTTGAGGCTTTCGCTGCCCGCCACGCGCAAGCGCTGGCTGAACACCTGTTCCGCGAGTTTCAGCTGCTCGTTGGGCTTCAACACCTTGTAGCGTTCCAGTTCCGGTAACAGCTCAGCCAACGCCTCCCAATCCGGCAACTGCAGATAGATATCCTTGAGCTGGCGCAGCACAAACGGACTCGCCGGTGCCACGCGCTTGAGCGCCAGCAACGTCGAGAGCGCTTGCCTGGCATCACCCGAGCGCTGCTCCAACCAAGCCTTGAGACTCTTGATAGCGTGGTTGTACTGGCCCGCTTTCTTCTCGGCACGTTCAAGACAGAACTGCCAACCGGGCCGATCATCACGCTCGAATGCAGCGAGGCTCGCCGCCAGATAATTGAACATGGGATTGTCGACCCGCTCGGCGTTCTCCACCAGCAAGCGATAAGCTTCCTGCCAATTACCCAGCAACAATTCCTGCAAGCCCTTGGCACTGGCTGCGTCAGGATCAATGCCGCCAAACAAACGCAGCCAGGTCGTGCGACGCAACAGCTTGAGTGGATTGAGGCGCTGCAACAACCACACGGCGGCGTAACCGAGGATCAGCAACGCCAACAGCGCCAGAACGACGCTGGCCAGCGTGGCCTCCATGGTCCAGCCGTGATACGACACCAGCACATAGCCGGGATCATTTTGCAGCACGGCCGCCAATATCCCGCCTGCAGCGAGCGCCAGCAAACTGTAGACAAAGAAACGAATCACGGTTGTGGCTCCCCGGCAGCTGACGTTGTTCCGGACAAGCTTCGCAAGGCATCCAGCGTAGAACCCACCGGGGGTAGCGTTATGGTGATTGCGCTGGCACGCAAACGCTGCAGTGCTGCCAGCACCTGCGCCTTGTCCTGGCCTTCGAGGTATTCGGAAATGCCACTGGTCGTTGCATCCAGCGCCGCCTGATACAAGCGCGTTTCACCTTGCAGCAAGGCCAGGCGCGCTTCCTCCAGTTGCAGCGCAATGGATTGACGAATCAGTGTGCTGCCTTCGACCGACAACTTTGGCTGTACCGGGGCATCCCGCTGGGTCAGCACAAAATACTTGCTCAAGTTGCTGGTGAAGGTATCGAACCAACTGGCGTCAGCCGCCACTGCATCACCTTGCGGCGCCTGAAACTGCGCATCGGCACCAGTCAGTGCTGCAGCCAGTGGCAACGCATCAAGCTGGTCGCGGATAGTACCGAGCTCGGCATAGAGGGAAGTAATGTCAGGCACGGTCACTGCGCGCAGGCTGTCGAGTTCGCGCGCCAATACCAGGCGCACTGCCTGCACCGAGGGATCATCCAGTTGTTTCAGCAATTCGTCGGTAGCGAGATACAAACTGATGGCCACGCCAGTTTCACGCGCACTCAGCAAGCGCTCACGTGCCAGGCGCAACATGGCCTCGGCTTCGCCCAGACGGGACGCTGTGCCCGCCGCAGATCCACTCAGCAAGCGTATGCCCGCCAGCTCTTGCCGCAAGGCACTGAGCGCGGACACCTGTGCGGCTTGCTGCATGCCGAGTTGTTCGGATTGATCCTGCAGCGTTAACTGTTCCTTGTTCTGCGCGGTTTCAATAACGGCGAGACGGCTTTCGGTAGCGGTGGTTTGCTGCGCCAGCGCGTTATAGTCGGTGACCAACTGGCTCATCGCCGCTTCCTGGCGCAAGAACATCCACGCTAGCCCAGCGATGCCGGCCAGCAACAGCAGATTCAATAACACCAGCAACAACCTACCGGCAGAACGGCTGGGTGCGCGCACAACCAGGGGCTGCGACTCCGGGATGTCTTCCTGTGGCTGTGCGTTTGCGTCACTCATGACTACGCTCCTGTTGATTGTGATCCTGCCGATTGTGATCCTGCCGATTGTGATCCTGCCGATTGTGATCCTGCCGATTGTGATCCTGCGAATGCAAACAGCAAACCCTTGATGATAGCCGCATCGTTGGCGCCCACCATGACCACCACGTTTTCAAATCCGGCAGCACACGCATGTTCCTGCAAGCGCGAAGATGCCACATGCAAGGGCAGCTGCGCCCACTCGGAATACCAACTGCTGAACAGGGCTTTCAGGTTATCCATCGCCTCGCCACTGCTGATCACGATGGCCTCCGGTGGATGTTCCTGCAAGCAGTTTTTCAGATAGGTTTTGGTGTACTGCGGCAGCTTGCGTTCATACAGTTCGGCGTAATCGACCCTGGCACCACGCGCCAACAGGCCTTCCGCCAGGATTTCACGCCCACCGATACCGCGCACGATCAACGCTTTCTTGCCGGCAATCTCCTGCAAGCCGGGCAGCGCCAGCATAGCCTCGCTGTCCATGCGCTCGCGCGGGTAATCCACCGCAAGACCATGGCTGCCCAGCACGCCAGCAGTGGAAGAGCCCACCGCAAAATTGAGGATGTGCGCCGGATACTGTGGCCACCAGGAACTGATCAGATCCATGCCGGCCTTGGCCGCATTGCTGCTGACATAGAACACCAGATCATACTGGTCGAGATTCTGCAGCCGGGTCTTGGTGATGCCCTGCGGCTCCACCGGCACGATCAACAGCAGCGGCAAGTTGAAACTGCGCGCACCCAGCTCTTGCAGTGTTTTCTGCAGGCCAGCGCTTTGTTCGTGGGGCCTGGTCAGCCAGATCTGCCTGCCCTGCAGTGGCGAGGTGGCTACGTGCTGTGCTGTCAGGTTGTGTTCCTGGTCATTCATGGTCGTGCTGACACTGCTCGTTGGTAAAGAATTGTTACTGACTGAACATTCCTGTTACAGGGCTTCAAGAATACTGGCAGCACCCTGGCGCAACAAATCTTCCGCGAGGATAACGCCCAACTCTTCACCCAAATGGGGCGCGCCGCTGATGTCACTGCGCAGGATCTTGCTGCCATCAACCGTGCCGACCAGTCCACGCATATGCAAACGCGCCGTGCTGCCGCTGCCGGTCAATTCTGCCAAGGCCGCAATCGGCACTTGGCAACCACCTTGCAAGCGCAGGTTCATCGCGCGCTCGGCGCTCACACACAGCGCCGTGTCGGCGTGATGCAGGCAGGCCAACAGCTTGCGAATGGCAGGATCATTGGTGCGTCCTTCAATCCCCACTGCGCCCTGGCCACCGGCCGGCAGTGAAATTTCGGTCGACAGGAATTGGCGAATCCGTTCCGGCAAACCCAGGCGGATCAAGCCGGCGCCCGCGAGAATAATCGCGTCGTATTCCTCGGCATCAAGTTTGCGCAAGCGAGTACCGACGTTGCCGCGCAGATCCTTCAGCACGAGGTCCGGCCGCAGTGCCTTCAACTGGCACTGGCGACGCAGGCTGGAACTGCCGACGACCGCGCCCTGCGGCAAGGCTTCAAAGCTGTCAAAACGATTAGACACAAAGGCATCGCGGCAGTCTTCACGCTCGCAGATGGCGAGCAGGCCCAGGCCTTCGGGAAACTCCATCGGTACATCCTTCATCGAATGCACGGCAATGTCGGCCCGGCCTTCCAGCATGGCTACTTCCAGCTCCTTGATGAACAAGCCCTTGCCGCCGACGAGGGACAGCGGTGAATCGAGAATCTGGTCGCCACGAGTCGTCATTGGCACCAGTGCCACGGTTAAACCGGCGTGCGCAGCCTCAAGCCGGGCTTTGACATATTCGGCCTGCCACAGGGCCAGGGGGCTTTCGCGGGTGGCGATACGAAGGACAGTATTGCTCATGGGTTGCTCTCAGGAATATGGGATGGATTGTACGCCACGGAAGCGCCAGATGCTGCTTCCTGTGGGGACGGGCTCGACATGTCGTGCCCCCACCACAAGTGAGTCCTGTTATAATCGCTCGCTTTCAAACAGCCGCGTTGGCTGTTCATCCATATCCAAGAGCGCCTTATGAGTCAGGACAAACCCTGGGGTGGCCGGTTCTCCGAGCCCACCGATGCCTTCGTCGAACGTTTTACTGCATCGGTCGGTTTCGACCAGCGCATGTATGCCGCAGACATCCGGGGCTCCATCGCCCACGCCACGATGCTGGAAAAAGCCGGCATCCTGACGAGTGACGAGCGCAAGTTGATCGTGGATGGCCTCGCCGCCATCAAGGCCGACATCGACGCCGGCACTTTCGAGTGGTCCATCAAGCTCGAAGACGTACACATGAACATCGAAAGCCGCCTCACCGACCGCATCGGCATGACCGGCAAGAAGCTGCACACCGGGCGTTCGCGCAACGACCAGGTCGCCACCGACATCCGCCTTTATGTGCGCGATGAAATCGACCTGCTGTCCGACCTGATCCGCGCGCTGCAAGCAGGCATCCTCGATCTCGCCGAGCGCGAAGCCGATACCATCATGCCCGGCTTCACCCATTTGCAAACCGCGCAGCCCGTCACCTTCGGCCACCACCTGATGGCCTGGTTCGAAATGCTGCAGCGTGACCACGAGCGCCTGCAAGATTGTCGCAAGCGCGTGAACATTTGCCCGCTCGGAGCTGCCGCACTGGCCGGCACCACCTATCCGATCGATCGCGCCCTCACCGCCGAGTTGCTCGGTTTCAGTCGTCCCACCGAGAACTCACTCGACTCCGTCAGTGACCGCGACTTCGCGATCGAACTGACCGCTGCCTGCAGCCTGATCATGATGCACCTGTCGCGCTATTCGGAAGAACTGGTGCTGTGGACCTCCTCGCAGTTCAACTTCATCGACCTGCCCGACCGCTTCTGCACCGGCTCGTCCATCATGCCGCAAAAAAAGAATCCCGACGTGCCGGAACTGGTGCGCGGCAAGAGTGGCCGCGTTACCGGTCATCTCGTCAGCCTGCTGATGCTGATGAAAGGCCAACCGCTCGCGTACAACAAGGACAACCAGGAAGACAAGGAGCCACTGTTCGACACGCTCGACACCGTGCGCGACTGCCTGAAGGCCTATGCGGACATGGTGCCCGCGATCAAACCCAAGCGCGACAACATGCGCGAAGCGGCAGCACGTGGTTATGCCACCGCCACTGACCTTGCGGATTATCTGGTGAAGAAAGGCATGCCGTTCCGTGATGCGCACGAAGTAGTCGGCAAGAGCGTCGCGTTTGGCATCGCACAGAAACGCGACTTGAGCGCACTGACACTGGATGAACTGAAAACGTTCAGCAGCACGATTGAACAGGATGTGTACCAGGTGTTGAGCCTGGAAGGCTCAGTGAATGCACGCAACCACATTGGGGGCACTGCGCCGAATCAGGTGAAGGCCGCCATTGCCAGGGCCCGCAAGCTGATCTGAACCCGAATTTGCATCACCCCCACGGACCTTTTTTGGCGGGACTGGGGGTTGCAAACGTCGCGACATACAACTGCTCCACTTCCGTGCGCGCCCACGGCGTTTTGCGCAAAAAAGTCAGGCTGGACTTCAGCGATGGATCATTTTTAAAACAATTGATATTGATCCTTTCCGCCAGCCCCTCCCAGCCGTACTGCTCAACCAGCTTCAGCACGACAGTTTCCAGCGTGAGCCCGTGCAAGGGATTTTTCGGTTGGTCGCCACTCATGCGTGCAGCAAGTCCTTCGTAAGAGAGTTATCAAAAAGAACGGCCCCATAGGAGCCGTCCACTTGCTTGTGCTTGTCAGGCTGGTGGCCCGATGTGCGGCTTATTCAAAGTTGAAGATGTCTTGTGACGTGTCTTCGCCCTTGTCCATGTCCTGCTCAAAATATTCATCCCAGATCTGCGCCCACGGACGACCGTAGATATCGGGCACCTTGTACTCGATCACGTTGCCCGGGGTTACCGTGGTAGCGCGGCCGTTGATCGAGAAAATGCTGGGTACACATTCGATGGGGCTGAAGGGTACAGCATCGGGATCAGTGAAGTTGTTGCGCTTGTTCAGGTTGCGGACGATGCGGACCGGTTCCACCAATGCTTCAGGATCGTAGAAAATGCTTTCGTGGTTGAGGCCGGTGAAGTTGCCGTCTGCATCACGATTGGGCGTGTAGATTTCGATCGTCTGCATCTTGCTGGAGAACTCGAAGGTCGAGTGCGCCTTCCACGCCTGGACGTTCGAGGTCCAGGTGATCAAGCTGTCGCCGTCCCAGAAACCCACGGTTTCGCCGTACCACTGCGGCACGGCAGCGCCGAGGCGTGGCACGCCACCGGCAGCGACATCTTCCATGTTGAATTCACGCCCGATATACACGTTGGTAATGAAGTTGCGCACCACACCGGCCATCACCTGCACCATGTCCGGCGTCGCGAGGATGTGATGCTCCCAGACTGCCGCCATGTGCCAGCGGCGCATGAAACCTTCCGGCCAGCAATACGTGGACGGCCAGATGGCCGCGTTGGTATTCACCTGATGGTAGTACTCCTGAACGGTGCGCTCCTGGTATTCCGGCGTCAGCAACGACAGGATGGTCGGAATCTGGTTGTGGCGCATCCAGTACCAGTTCTGGTGATCGACCGAGAACAAGGGGCGCTCGTAGATGCCGTTCCATTCGGCGGCGGGAAAATCCTCGAAGGTGTATTTGTTGGGGCCGCCACGTTCGGTGGTTTCTGCCATCAGGGCTTCGTAATGTTCCTGCGCGGTCTTGAAGCCGTAGGGGCTGACAATCGCTTCACGCGGGAGGTCGTTTTCGCAATGCCCCCACACGCCGTCAGCAGGATCCTGGCTCAGGATCAAGGGATTGCCAATCAGCGCGCCCCACTGCTCTTCGGTGGAATAACCGCTCATGCAACGGAAATAGCGCGGGTCGGTCCACAGCGCACGATCCGCATAAAAGTCCTTGGTCGTGAAGATGTCGATCGGCAAGGGCTCTATCCCTTCCGGCAATTCACCAGGACGGAAGCCGTTGAGCTCCTGATCCGCACGCTGTCCCAAACCCGGCTGGCCCGGTGGCTGCCCGGGAGGCTGACCCGGCGCCTGTCCTGGTGCCTGTCCAGGAATAAAACCACGCACCCAGTTCGGGCCGACCACAGGGGTCTCGCGCACATCCGCCGCTAGCGGCCTGCCGCGGCCAACGCTTTCAAAACCGATATCGGGCATACGCTGCGCCAGCGCCGGCAACGCTGCCGACAGGGTCAATGCAGCCATCGTGACTGCAAGAATCTGCTTCTTGATCATTCCAGGAACTCCTCGGGGAGAATGGTGTAAGTCTGCATTTGCCAGGCCACTGGGTAAATCAAGGCCAGCGCGACCGGCAACACAGTCAGCTTTTATTGTGATTTGAAAGTAGTGGAAGCATAAACAGGCACGGCGGAAACGTCCATCACGGAAAGTTAGGCGCTAGATGTTTCCGGGCACTTCAACTTATAACCCCTATTGGCCCTGGAGTTCGGCGGAGACAGGCTCGGCTTGGCCGATGACATCAACGCGCAGCTTGAAGGACGCGAAGATGTCCTGCACGCCATTCGAGACACGCACGATGTAGACGCCGGCAGGCAGGTCAGCCGTCTTGTAGTTGACCTTCTGGAGTACGCCCCAATCCTGCCAACCCAGGAACATGTGGGAGGTGTTGTCGAGGTCCAGAACTTCAATCTGAAAGCTTGTGAACGTCGTGATGATCGCCGGCTTGATGGTGAACTGCAGCTGCATGCGCTGCGGCAGCTCAAGCTTGAATGCCTTGTAGCGGTTGACAGGACTGTAGCCGCAGTCGGACTTGCGCAGCTTGGCTTTCAGCTCCACGCCCAGCTGGATGTCGCCATCCTTGGGTGCCACAAGCCCGTCGGGCAGAATGCACTGGCCGGCCAGCTTCGCCTGGGCAGCCTCGTAGCTGCGGGTTTTCCAGCGGGTATCAAAGGCCTCGATGGCGCCGTAAATCCCGCCGGCCGCATCCAGAAGTGCTGGCGCGGCAGTGATGAGCGCCTGATTCATCTGCTGCTCCTGCTTGAGCTGTCTGTTCTGTCTGAGCTGCCTGTGCTGCAGCCATGCGGTCCGCTTCGGCTTGCTGCTCGGCGGCCGCCTGCAGCTCAGCTTCCTGCTGCCGGGCTTTGGCCAATTCCTCCTGTTCGGCTTTGCGCTTCGCCGCGGCAACTTCAGCCTCGACGCGTCGCAGTTCGCCGCGAATCATGCTCTCCTCCGATACGCTCCGTAGCACCTCAGCGGGACGCACCTCGACCCGCAGACTGTCTAGATAGGCGGTCACTTGATCCGCAGTGGGCTTGGGACCTACCCGGTCGGCAATATTGGCAAACTTCTGGGTCTGGCCGGAGAAGCACCCCATGCCCAGCGCCGGTCCTGCCTGCACATCCTGGAAAGAGCCTACTGCTGCCGGCCCGCGATAGACCGTCCCGGCAAACCGGATAGAGGTAGGTCGCGGCGGCTCGGCCTTGCTTGGATAAGTAGTGCCCCCCATCCGGTACAAGGGGCCAATTGTCGCGGAGTCTGCGTTCAGATGGTAGGCGATGTGCATCTCGCCCTGGCAGGCGATAAAGGCATAAGTAACATTCACCGCCGCGTTCACATAGCCATCTGCTGTGCTGTCGCTGGCGTAAGGCACCGTCACCGTCAATTGGGAGGAGCTCTGCGCGGCTGCGCCCGATGCTGCCAGCACTGCAACAGCCAGTAGACCTAGCGTCGCACTACGAACCCGGCCGAAATTGATTATCACGATAACCCCCTATCCATGGTGCAGAGGAGCAGGAGAATAAACGGGTATTCCAGTTTCGTCGAGCCTAACGTCGGCAGAGCTTCAGAGTGAGCGTCCCTTGCTTCCTTCCTCCTTGCTTCAGGCATTACTCTGAGAAAATCAGCTCCATAAAAAAGCCCCACCCGTTTACACAGGCAGGGCTTTTGAACGCCGGGGAAAAAATTACTTCCTGGCAGCTTCTTTCTTTTCTTTCTCTCTGGCGATGACAGTTTCTGCCACGCTGTTCGGGCATGGAGAGTAATGCGAGAACTCCATCGAGAACTGGCCACGACCCGAGGTCATCGTGCGCAGGGTGCTGATGTAACCAAACATTTCTGCCAATGGCACGTTGGCTTTGATGCGCACACCAGTAATGTTCGCCTCCTGACTCTGGATCATGCCGCGACGACGGTTCAGGTCGCCGATAACATCACCTACGTGATCTTCAGGACTGTACACATCCACCTTCATGACAGGTTCCAGCAACTGCGGACCGGCTTTCGGCATGGATTGTCTAAAGCCGGCTTTTGCCGCAACTTCAAACGCAATGGCCGAGGAGTCAACGGCGTGGTAGGCACCGTCAAACAGATCGATTTCAACGTCCAGTACCGGGAAGCCAGCCAGTGGTCCTGTTGCCATCATGATCTTGAAGCCCTTCTCCACGGCAGGGAAAAATTCCTTGGGAACACTGCCGCCTACTACCGATGATACAAACGTAAAACCGGAGTTGGGTTCGCCGGGGCGAATCCTATAGTCAATGCGGCCGTACTGGCCTGAACCACCTGATTGCTTCTTGTGGGTATAGGTATCTTCGATTTCCCGGGTGATGGTTTCGCGGTAAGCAACCTGTGGCTGGCCTACAATCAATTCAACACCGTAGGTACGCTTCAGAATGTCTACTTTGATATCAAGATGCAATTCACCCATGCCTTTCAGGATGATCTCACCGGAATCGATATCGGTTTCAACACGGAACGTTGGATCCTCTGCCACCATTTTACCGATAGCGATGCCCATTTTTTCCGTGGAACCCTTGTCTTTCGGCGTTACTGAAATGGAGATTACCGGCTCGGGGAACACCATCGCTTCCAGCGTACATTCGTGTTTCGGATCACACAGGGTGTGGCCGGTTTGCACGTTCTTCATGCCCACGATCGCGATAATGTCGCCCGCTTCGGCATGGCTCAATTCGTTACGTTCATTGGCCTGCATTTCAACCATGCGGCCAACACGCTCGGACTTGCCGGTAAAGCTGTTCAGAATGGTGTCACCCTTGTCCAGCTTGCCAGAGTAAATGCGGCAGAAGGTCAGGGCACCGAAGCGGTCATCCATGATCTTGAACGCCAGGGCACGGAAGGGCTCATCTGCAGACACGATGGCGAATTTACCGTTTGGATTGCCTTCTTCGTCGGTCAAAGGCTGGGGATTCACTTCATTTGGCGCAGGCAGATATTCAACAACAGCATCCAGCAACAGCTGCATGCCCTTGTTCTTGAAGGCCGAGCCGCAATAGGTCGGGAAGAAGGCCAGGTCACGCGTACCCTTGCGGATACAACGCTTGATGTCTGCTTCAGCAATTTCTTCGCCTTCCAGGAAGGCCATCAGCATTTCTTCATCTACTTCAACCGCGGTTTCGACCAGCTGTGCGCGATACAGTTCAACCTCGTCCACCATGTCGGCGGGTACGTCGATGACACTGTAGTTTTCCGGCTGTCCGGTTTCGTCCCAGATGTAGGCTTTACGGGCCAAAATGTCCACCACGCCGACGAAGGTATCTTCAGCACCAATGGGCAATGTCATGATCAGGGGGCGAGCGCCCAGTACTTTCTGTACCTGGCCGGTCACTTTCAGGAAGTCGGCACCAATGCGGTCAAGTTTGTTGACGAAAATAAGGCGCGCTACTTTCGAATCGTTCGCGTAACGCCAGTTGGTTTCTGACTGCGGCTCGACACCGCCGGAACCGCAGAATACGCCGATGCCGCCGTCCAGTACTTTCAGGGAGCGATACACTTCAACCGTGAAGTCAACGTGGCCAGGGGTATCGATAACGTTGAAACGATGGCCTTTCCAGAAACAGCTCACGGCTGCGGACTGAATGGTAATACCGCGCTCGGCCTCCTGTTCCATGAAGTCGGTGGTGGACTCACCTTCGTGAACCTCACCGATTTTGTGAATTCTGCCGGTGAGCTTGAGGATACGCTCAGTGGTAGTGGTTTTTCCGGCATCTACGTGGGCAAAGATGCCAATGTTTCTGTAAAGGGATAAGTCAGTCATAACGATCTCGGTCTGCAGGGATGAACGCGGCGGCGCACAATACACAAAATCGGGGCGAAATGCCCGCATTATGTATAAAAATCAGAGACTTTTCACATTTCCCCACGCTCTGCCGGCAAAGCAGGGCTGCGCCAAGCCACCATAAGGTAGTGGCAAGACTACCAACAAAGCCCGACTCTCGGACTCTAAAGCCGGACTCCAGGCATGGACTCCAGAGTGTCCCTTTTTTCAAATTTCCAACATTTTCAAAACCCCAATCGTGAACTGAATCGCATCCTCATCATCATGGGCTTGCTGTTGCCCCTGCCAACCGAAGAGTATCCCTGTCAATTTCAGGGGTAATTCAAGGAGAGCGCTGAAACTGAAAGAGACGGAATTGTTCCAACAATCTTTAGGGAGGTACCGCATGATCTCGTTAAACGTAAACAATACAAACTACAGTGTCGACGTGGACCCGGCTACACCGCTTTTATGGGTACTACGTGACATCCTCGGCCTTACCGGAACCAAATACGGGTGTGGCATAGAAGTGTGCGGTGCCTGCACCGTAATGATAGACGGGCAGCGCGAGCATTCCTGCGTATTCGATGTTTCGTCTGCGGCAGGGAAAAAAGTCATCACCATCGAAGGCTTGTCGCCGGATAACAGCCACCCGGCCCAGGAAGCCTGGATCAAGCATCAGGTACCGCAATGCGGCTACTGCCAACCGGGCATGATCATGGCGTGTGCATCTGCCATGGAGGCCGGCCATTACGGAGATGAAATCTTGTCAGAAATGAAGCACATCTGCATATGTGGCACTTACGCGCGCATTAAAGATGCCGTGAGGGAGCTATGACAATGACAACTCTCACAAGCACACTCCCGACTGATGAAATCGCCGCAACGCTAGCCACTGAAAAGCTCAATCGCCGGGGGTTCCTGAAATTTTCGGCCAATGGCCTCGCGCTCGCCTTTGCCTTGCCGCTGCTCGGACGTTCTGACGCCGCCGATGCCGCCATCACCACGCAGGAGCTTGCCAACGCCTACATCCACATAAGCCCGATCGGCACGATCAGTCTCGCCTTTGGTGGTGCCGAAATGGGGCAAGGCTCGATGTCGGGCCTAGCGCAAATTCTTGCCGAGGAATTGATGGTGGACTGGGCCCAGATCTCAGTCGTGCAAGCCCTCGCAAATCCCGTGATTTCGTACACCACGGGCGGTAGCAGCGCGGTGAGTCGACGGTATACCACCCTGCGCACGGCTGGCGCAGCCGCGCGTGAACTGCTGGTCGCGGCCGCCATGCAGGAAACCGGTGATACAAACCGGGACAATTTCAAAGCCGCCAACGCAAAAATATTCTATGTGCCCGATGCCCAAATCTGGTGGGAATACGGGGAGCTCGCAAGCGCAGCAGCCGGCATGACGCTGCCTGCCGATTTGAGACTCACCAGCCCGGCAGACTTCCGGCTGATTGGCAAACCGCTGCCGCGCGTGGACATTCCTGCCAAGGTCGATGGCAGTGCCAAGTTCGGCCTCGATATTTTTCTTCCAGGCATGGTGTTCGCTGCCATCAAACATTGCCCGACTATCGGTGGCACCCTGAAGAGCATGCCGGCCAAGCCATCAGGCGCCATTGCAGTAGTAGCCTGTACCGCCTCCCACACACGCGGCTCGGTGATTGCAGGGAGCAAGAATGCGGTTGCAGTAGTAGCGAGCAACACCTGGCTTGCCTCCAGACTGGCAAAAAAAATGTCAGTCAGCTGGTCGCTGCCTCTCTCGACGGCTAATGTCGACAGCGCCCAGATACTGGCCTATGCGCAAGGACAACTCGGCAACGGGGTTGCGCTGGTGGCCGAGCCAACACCGCCGGCAACCTACACGCCGCAAACTTTTGCTCCCGTGATACAAGCCGATGTCGCCAACGCCATGGGCACTCCCACCATTGATGCAACCTATACCGTGCCGTACCTGGCCCACGCGACGATGGAAGTGCTCAACTGCACCGTCCATATCGTGTATTCAGGCACTGCTCCGGTGAGTTGCGAAATCTGGGCGCCGACGCAATCGGCAACAGCGGTGGCCGCAAACGCGGCCTTGCTGACCCAACTCCCGACAACCGCAATCACCGTCCACACCACATTCCTCGGCGGTGGACTCGGCAGGAAAATCGAGCAGGACTATATCTGGCAGGCCATCGAGGTCGCCATGGCAGTCAGGAAACCCGTAAAACTGACGTGGATGCGTGAGGAGGATTTCGGTCATGACCAATACCGCCCGCTTGGACTCACACGCGTGAAGGCAAAACTGGCAGGAGGCAAAATCCAGGCCTGGTCCTACCGCACGGTCTCGCAATCGATCACCGCACAACGCGGCCGCCTGAAAGCCGGCAGCGTTGACTCCCAGGCAATTGAGGGGGCGATCCACTTACCCTACGAACTTGGCAATTATCTTGTGGAGTGGGTGCCGCTGGATGCAGGAGTTCCTGTCGGCTACTGGCGCTCGGTAGGCGCTTCCATCAATACCTTTGCCGTGGAAAGCATGATGGATGAACTTGCCAAGGCCGCAGCGATCGATCCCTTCACATTCCGCTATAACCATTTCAAGAGCGAGGATTCCCGCGCACTGGCGACCTTGCAGGCAGCCGACTTGCTGAGCAGCAGCTGGCGCAAGCAGCTTCCCGCAGGACGCGCCTGGGGAGTCGCGATTGCGCAGGCCTTTGGTACCTGGGTATGCGAAGTGGTCGAAATCTCGCAACCGGCGGCCGGCACATTGCGCATACACCGGGTCGATTGTGTAGTCGATTGCGGCACTGTCATCAATCCGTCCTCGGTGGAAGCACAGATGCAGGGCAGCATCCTGCATGGACTCAATGCTACCTTGTGGGGAGATGCCGTGTTCAAGGCGGGTGTTGCCACCAAACTCAATTTCAACAGCAATCGGGTGATGCGCTTGACTGAAATGCCCGCAGTCAGGGTACAAATCATCCCCAGCACCAATCCACCCAGCGGCATCGGCGAGCCTGGTGTACCGCCATTGGCACCAGCCCTTGCCAATTCCTATGCAAGACTGACTGGAACCC
>Ga0209134_10000059_pt1 | contig 30033 bp, 46 predicted proteins | sample LauGreSp1BDMLBSN_2_FD_187566 | JGI IMG/M metagenome (GOLD analysis project Ga0209134, IMG submission 187566) | Freshwater lake microbial communities from Lake Michigan, USA - Sp13.BD.MLB.SN (SPAdes) (version 2) | ecosystem: Environmental > Aquatic > Freshwater > Lake | place: Lake Michigan, USA... | reverse complement strand
GCTGAGTTTGACGATATTAATGACACGTTGACAATTGAGTACGAAAAAATTGGAGGAGGTTACACGGCTCCGGTATATTTTGACGGAGCAACTACAGGCGTTTTGCTTTTTAAAGTGCCTATCTCTTTGGCTAAATTAGATAATAATTTTGTGGACGGGTGCAAAATTAAAATTACATATTATCATGACGTCCCAGGAACGACGACTGTCTTTGATAATATTTTTACCTATCCAATATGCGAGCCAAAATATACGCCGGTACTTTGTGATTTTATTAATCGTCACGGAGGTTGGCAGACCTTAACATTTTACAAAGCTCAGACTAATAGCATAACAGCAAAAAGCGACGATTACAAATTGATGCCAAACGAAGTCAATTATAATCCACTTAGAGGACAGAGCAAATCATTTAATTTTAGAGGAACTCAAAACGTGACTTTAAATACTGGCTGGGTTGACGAGAATTATAGCGAGTTAATAACGGACTTACTTTTAAGCGAGACGATTTTATTAGACCGTAAACCGGCAAGCCTAAAAACGCAAAGCTCTGAATTAAAAACTAAATTAAAAAATAGAGTTATCAATTATACTATGGAGTTTGAATATAATTTCAATTTAATTAACGACGTTATATGATTTTAAATTTAGCTTTATTTTTAGAGACAAATCAATTATTCGATAGGACTCCGGATCTTATAACTTCATTCAGTAATAGAGTAAATACCGACCGAGGTATTTATGAGGCCAATAGTTGCTTAAGTACTTTGTTATATTCGTTAGGAGGTACTGAGTCACTTGGCAATATTTATCAAAGGACGGATTTATTTAACGATGAGACTATCTCAATCACTCAAGTGATCCAAGACGTTAAAGATATTGGCCTAATTTTTACGAATTTTACAAAGACATTCACGTTACCGGCAACCGATGAGAATAATAGACTCTTTAAACACTATTATAATTATGATATTGACGGAGGATTTGATGCGAGAGTTAAGATAAACGCCTATATTGAGATTGATGCCAACCGATTTAACAGCGGAAAGGTTAAACTTGAGGGCGTTGAAATGAAAAATAACCAGCCTTATGCCTATAAGATTACGTATTATGGCGATACGGTTAACCTAAAAGACGTTATCGGAGAGGATAAATTGAACGCTTTGCCTTTGTCAAGCTATAATTTGACTTATAATAATACAACGGTTAAGTCAAAATTCCAATCCAACCCAGCGACGACGGATATTATCGCGCCTTTTATCTCGCACACAAACCGATATTTTTATGACAGCTCAAGCGGACACGGAAATGAGCCTCATAATTTACATTATGATACTGGCGGAGGACACAATCACGGACTATTGTGGAATGACTTAAAATATGCTATTCGATTGGATGCAATTATCCAAGCGATTGGCGTTCAATACGGGTTGACTTTTAGCAATGATTTTTTTAGTAGTTCAAATTTAGACTACTATAATTTATTTATGTGGTTGCACAGAAGTAAAGGCGCAGTCCAAGGAATTGAAACCGGGACTTTGCCTCCGAGCTTAATTTCAACGTGGGACTTTTTTGGAAGTACAACTGAGTTAAGCGTTGGCTCTGAGTTTGACTCAGTTGCTCAATTTAGTATAACAACTTCCTCAACAACTGACTATCGATTTTCTATTTTTAGAAATGGAGCTTTATATTGGCAAAGCAATACTTTAAACGGAAGTCAGTCAAGTGTAGCAATGCCAAATTTAAGCGAGCCGGGTGTTTATCAATTTTTTATTCAAAGTCAGGTCGTTATTACTATTGATTTGGTTAGGATTAATTTAGGCTCTTTGGTTGACGACGGAGCCGGAGGAACTGAGACGAGATACACAACTTACGAGGCGACAACTTTTAACACAAATGCGACATTCATTTTTGATATTGCTCAGCAAATTCCGGAAATTAAAGTTATCGATTTTTTAAGCGGTATTTTTAAAATGTTTAATTTGACGGCTTACGTTGAAAATGGAATTACAGTTGTCAAAACTTTAAACGATTTTTATAATACCGGAGACGTTTACGACATAACTGAATATATAAAAGTTGACAGCAATACCGTGAACGTTGCCTTACCATTTAAACAGATTGAGTTCGGATACGAAGACACAAAAACTTTACTCGCATTAAAACACGCTCAGCAATTTAACTACGATTGGGCTAAGGAGATTTATAACGAGTTACCGGAAATTGAGGGAGGTATTTACAAAGTGACTCTTCCGTTTTCTCATTTTAAATATGAGAGATTATTCGACGTAAATGGAGGAACAACTCCTTTGAATATTCAGTGGGGATATTCAGCAAACGACAACTTTAATTCCGCGACTGGGAATTATGAGGCGGCCTTAGGGAAACCTCTTTTATTTTATCCGATATTAGTAACCGGAGTTTCAAATTTTTCATGGAGGCCGACAACGTCAAGTCACGAAAATATCACGTCCTATATTGCGCCGTCAAACTCTCGGAGTTTTGATCCAAACGTAAGTAAGTCAAATATTAATTTTAAGGCTGAGCTTAACGAGTGGACTTTTGGAAATAATTTCACGGACACTTTATTTTTAAAATACTATCAGGATTACATTATGCAAGTTTTTAATCCTAAAAATAGACTAACGAAAATCAAAGCGATTTTGCCTTTGAGTATTCTATTAAATTTTGAATTAAATGATAGGTTTAAAATTGTGGATCGAGTATTTAGAATAAATAAAATAACAACTAACTTAACAACCGGAGAGAGCGACATGGAACTCTTAAACGAATTATGATAAATAACATTTTAGAAATGCTTAAACACGCTGAGCAATACGAATATAATGAAATAATAGCAAGCGCCAAAGGAAAATTTGAACTTAAAAAAAACTATTTACAACAATTTAAAGACTTATTAAAATGGCGATTGAAAAAATAATTGATATAAACATTCAAAGTAACGCCGACGAAAAGGTTGGAAGTTTACGCTCACAATTAAGAGAGGCTCAGGCTGACGTCGCCGCCTTATCCGATAAGTTTGGAGTTACTTCAAAAGAGGCGACAGAGGCAGCAAAAAGAGCGGCCGAATTAAAAGATAGGATTGGAGATGCCAAAGCCTTAACGGATGCCTTTAATCCGGATGCTAAATTTAAGGCGTTGAGTTCCTCGTTGGCTGGAGTTGCCGGAGGTTTCGCAGTTGTTCAAGGTAGTATGGCCTTATTTGGAACGCAATCCAAAGAGGTAGAGCAAACGCTTTTAAAAGTTCAAAGCGCAATGGCCTTATCTCAAGGGTTGCAAACGATTGGAGAGAGCGTTGACTCGTTTAAACAATTGGCAGCCGTTGCGAAATCATACACAATAGTCCAAAAATTAGTCACAGCAGGTCAATGGTTATGGAATACCGCTATAATGGCAAACCCGATAGGGGCGATTGTGGCCGGTGTGGTTGCTTTAATTGCTGCGGGGGTTGCGTTAGTTAGTTATTTTAAGTCAAGCTCAGAGGCAGCCGCTAAAAATACGGCGGCCGTTGACGCAAATAAAAAGGCAATCGATAGCCAAAGCAAAAGTTTAGACAGAAACTCGAGCGAATTACAGAAAAAACAAAGTCAAGAGCTAGCAATGGCGAAAGCGTCCGGAGCGAGTGCGGAGTCAATTAGAAAATTAGAGTTAAAATTGGCCGACGAGAAAATCGCTTATGAGAAATCGGCTCGAGCAATTGCTTATAATACCTACGAAAAAAATAAAAATTACTTAGCCTCTTTAAAAGCTGCGGACGCAGACGAGGAGATAATTAAAAAACAAACTGAGTTAACAAACGAGTCAGTTAAGCAAGTTAATAAACAAAACGACAATTTAAAAAAGGCATACGACGAAAAAAAGGACATTCAAAATCGTCACCAGGTTGAAATTAGACAATCACAAACCAACCACAATAAAGAGGTATCCGATAAAACCAAAGAGGCAAATAACAAAGCGAGAGACGAGGCAAAAGAGGCAGCAAAGAAAAAAGAAGACGAGGAAAAAGCGGCTTTGAAAAAAATTGCTGACGACAAACTCGCGGCCGATATGGACTCGGCTAAAAAGGCAATGGAGATTTTGGAGGGATTAAAACCAAAAGAGACTCCAGCCGAAAAAGAAAATAGAGAATACCAAGAGAAACTCGCAATTTTAAGAGCGAATAATTTATCTACTGAGGAATTAACTCGCCAGCATTTAGAGAGTTTAAAGAAAATTGACGACGACATAAGACTAAAAGCCGACGAGAAAAAAGCGACTGAGTTAGAAAAAACCATTAACGATCAAACCGCAACTTTTGACGCGAGACGTGAGGCAGTGGACGCGGAACAAGCGCTATTCCAAAAGCAACTTGACGACAAAGTAATTACAGAGGAGCAATTTAATGAGAAGACAAAAACCTTATCAAATGCGAGAGTAAATATTGATAAGGCTGAGGCTCAAGCAAAACAAGCCCTATTCGCAAAGACCTCCGACACGTTAAACAAAGGAGCGGATTTATTGGGTAAAAATACCGCAGCCGGAAAGGCAATGGCAGCCGCCGCCGCTTTAATAAATACCTACCAAGGTATAACGGCCGAGCTTGCAACCAAAACCGTTACCCCTTTTGAAATTGGATTGAAAATTGCCAACGTTGCTATAATCGCAGCGACAGGATTTAAAGCGGTACAGGATATCGTATCAGTTCAAATTCCTGGCGGAGGTGGTGGCGGTGGAGGTAGCGCTCCGAGTGGAGGTAGCGCTCCGAGTATGACTGCACCAAGTTTCAACACAGTTGGATCGAGTTCAACAAACCAACTCGCTCAGACAATCGGACAGCAAACTCAAACGCCTCAAAGGAGTTATGTCGTAGCGTCGGACGTAAGTACAGCTCAGGCAATGGATAGGAATATTATATCAAACGCGTCGATTTAAAATAAATAAAATCTATTATAAAAATATTTACAATAGATAAAATCTTGAGCTGTGAGATATTGAATTTAAAAGGATTTTGCGTTAAATTGAAAAACTTTAAAAAGTCAATACAATATACATAAAGTCCTTTTAATTAAAATAAACGATTAAAAACCGCCTTAGAATTAATGATAAATATTTAAGGTTTAAACCTTAAAAATGAAAAAAAGTTTATAACAAAATAACAAATTAAAGTTATAGTATTATGGAGACTTACAAAGTTTTATTTAACGAAGAGGAAAACGAGGGAGTTTATGCAATCTCGTTAGTTAGTGATCCGGCAATTGAAGTGCAATTTGTAACCTTATCAAAACAAAAGGAAATCAAATTAGCTACAATAAACGAGGAGCAAAGAATTTTATTAGGTGCGGTATTAATACCAGACCAGCCAATTTATAGAGTACAAGACGGACACGAATTTAATATCGTATTCCCAAAAGAAACGATAAAACAAGTTCAACAAAATTTCAGTAGTCAAGGATATCAGAACAACTCAACTATTGAACACTCAGGAAAGCAAATTGAAAACGTGACATTTGTTGAAACTTGGATAAAAGAGGATGAGGTACATGATAAGTCTGTAATGCACGGATTTAATGAGCCGATCGGGACTTGGTATGCTGCAATGAAAGTCAACAATGACGAGATTTGGAACGACTACGTAAAGACTGGCAAAGTCAAAGGATTTTCGATTGACGGAGTCTTTGACATGGAGAAAGTAAATTTAAAAACAGAAATCAATATGAATTTAGAGAGTATCGTTAACGCGATAAAAGACGGTTTCGCGTCGGTAAAATTAACGAGCGAAGTTGAGCAAGTTGAAGCGGTTGAAATTACAATGGCTACAATGATGCTAAAAGATGGTGTTACTATTTTAGAGGCTGAGTCTTTTGAGGCTGGGCAAGCGGTTTTTATCGTTGCTGAAAATGGTGACAAAGTTGCTGCTCCAATTGGTGAGCATGAACTTGAAGACGGACGTATTTTAGTAATCACCGAAGAGGGAATGATTGCTGAAATTAAAGAGGCAATGGTTGAAGAGGAAACTCCAGAGGCTGAGGTTGAGGTTGAGGTTGAAATGACAACAGAGGAAATGATAAAAGCTATCGTTACCAATATGAGCGTTGAAGTTTCAAAACAAATCGAGGCTATTAGAACAGAGTTAAGCGCTCAGATTGCTGAGGTTAAAACTACTCAAGTTGAAGTGAAAGCGTCAACAAAAGCTAAGCCGGAAGTTGCTCAAACTTCACCAAAAAATGTGAAACTAACTAGATCACAAAAAATATTAAATAACTTAAAAAATTAAATTTTAAAAAATGGCTACAACTACAACTGTATCATCAAACTACAACGGAACTGCTGCCGGTATGATTATCGGTCAAGCGTTCAAAACTATTGACACTATTGAAAAAAACGCGGTTACTATCGCTGAAAATGTAAACTTCAAATTGTCACTAAGAAAAATCGCTTACACAGACGGAACAACTGCATACACTTGCGGATTTGCACCAGCTGGAACTATCGTTTTAAACGAAAACACAATTGAGCCTTTCAAATTCAAAAATGATTTTGACGTTTGTAAAGAAGATTTCAGACAGACTTGGTCTGACGGAATTATGGGCGCTGGAGCTGCTAACGGAACAGCACCAAGCGATATAATGGACGCTATCCAAGCGGAAGTTTTAGGGGCTATCGGTGAAAAATTAGAGACTGACATGTGGCAATCGTCTACAAACTTTGACGGTTTCTTAACTTTATTCGCTGACGATGCTGACGTTAACAAGCCAACTGCAGACGCTGCGGTTACTGAGGCAAACGTATTGCCTAAATATTTGAAACCAGCTTTAAACGCTGTGCCAATTGCTTTGAGAAATAAAGAGTTAATCGTTGCGGTTTCTCCAGACGTTGCTCAAGCATACGCTTTTTACTTATCTACACAAGGTATCACTTACGGAAATGGAAACTCAGATTTTCCTTTGGCGTTTGGACGTCACACGTTAACTGTATTGAACGGTTTACCAGCTAACTCAGTAGTTATCTACGAGCGTAAAAACTTAGTTTTTGCAACTGGATTAACTGCAGACTTCAACCAAGTTGCACTTGTTGACGAAGACGAAATCGGTTTATTGACTGGTAAAGTAAGAGGGAAAGTTGTTTACGCTGTAGGTGTTGGATATTACAACGCTGAGGAGATCGTTTGGTTATCTTTAGACTAATTAATTAACACAAATACCGCTCATTAACTTGGGCGGTTTTTAATAAAAAAATCACAAAAATATGTCTTGTCTTATATCAAAAGGAAAACTTTTAGGATGCAAAGATCAAAGAGGTGGTTACAAAAATCTATACTTCGCTAACTACGAGGATTATGATTTTGTTATCGCAGCTCACCAGGTTACTGACTTGGGAACTTTGGACGAAGTTTTCAAATACGAAGTTAAAGCGACCACAAACACATTAACAGAAACCGGAACAAGTTCACAGGATAACGGAACATTTTTAAACGCTCAATCGTTAGCGGTTACACTTCCAAAATTATCGGCTGACTTACAAGGTCAAATTCAATTGATTTGTGCGTCTCGTCCTTACGTTTTCGTAGAGGATTACAATGGAAATATTCTTTTAGTTGGTGCAGCTAACGGAACAATGGCAAACTGCACAAAAGTAACCGGAGGAGCTGGAGCGGATTTATCAGGATTCACTTTGACGATTACAGCTGAAGAGAGCAATTTAAGTCCATTTTTGGACTCAGCAACTAAGAGCGCATTATATGCCTTAGTTAGCAACGCGGTTGTTTCCTAATTTTTCTTTCATAGTTTGTTTAAAAAAAAGTCACTTCGGTGGCTTTTTTTGTTACAAAACGATTTTTTTTAGTTATATTAATATGTGGATATTTAATTTAACAGCGCCTTACCAATTCAAATGTATTCCTCGCAATTATAACGAGGGCGAAATTACCTTTTTAATGAGGGACGAATTGAGAGATATAACTTATAACATAGTCCCTTTGACTATAAATTATGTAAATAATATCTTAATTTTTCAATTCGGAGAGCCGGAACTAAAAGAGGGGCAAAGTTTTGAGATTACAATTAATGAGGACGACGTTTTGATATATAGAGGCAAGGCTTTTGCAACTGCTCAAACCGACCTCGAAAATTTTGAACTCAACAAAGGAGTTCTAAAAGTATAAATTTATGGAGAAATTACAAATTATAAACCTATCAAATTACATTCGCCCTGAGATTAAAGAGGTAAGCGGTAAAAAGTGGGTATTAAATGGAGATAAAAATAGCTTTTATCAGGTTATTATTGACGCTTACAATGGATCACCAACTAACTCGGCGATAATTGACTCATATAGTCAATTTATTTATGGTAAGGGATTGACGTCCGATGACAAAGCAAAAAAACCAAGCGAGTGGGCTGCGATTATGTCCTTACTTTCAAAAAAAGATTTGCGTAAAATATGCAAGGATTTTGAAATGTTCGGAGAGGCATCAATTGAGGTAAAATATATCAATAATAAAATCCAAAGATGTTTTCATATTGCTAAGCAAAGGATTGCTCCGGAGGTTGCAAATGAAGAGGGAGATATTACAGGCTACTATTATAGTTATGATTTCGCAAATGTAAATAAATATAAGCCGGAACGCTTTGACGCTTTTGGTTTTGGTGACGGCTTAGGCGAACGCTCTGAAATTTACATTTTTAGAGATTATCAGGTTGGGCAATTTTATTATTCCAATCCAAGTTACGTTTCCGGAATATCTTGGGCGCGTATGGAGGAGGAAATTAGCAACTATTCAATCAATCACATTCAAAAGGGATTATCATTTGGTCATATTATAAATATGAATTGCGGAGTCCAAGAGAGTGCGGAAACTATTCAAGAGAATACTCGACAAATTCGTAACCACTTAACCGGATCACAAAACGCCGGAGCATTCTTTTTAAATTGGAACGATAACAAAGATAGCGAGATCACAATTTCGGCTTTGGAAGTATCAGACGCTCACCAGCAATATGCATATTTAAGCACTGAGGCGAGACAACAACTTTGCACGGCTCACAAATTAACGTCTCCGATGTTAGTTGGAATAAAAGAGGCGAACGGATTCAGCTCAAACGCTGAGGAAATAAAAGTTGGCTTTGCTGAATTAATGATAAATGTAATTCGTCCAAAACAGGAAATAATTTTAGACGGATTAATGGAGGTTTTTGCCGTCAACGGAATTACTTTGGACTTACAATTTGAAAGCCTAAGAAGTGAAGAGCCAATAATTATAGAAACTCCAACTATTGAAGAGACTCCAACGGTTGCACTTACTCAATTAAGCTCTCAAGACTTTACAGATTTAGGAGAGGATATTGATTTAAACGAGTGGGAATTGATAAGCTCTGAGGCGGTAGATTATGACAAGGAGGATGAGTTGGACGCAGAGATTGAGAGATTAAACAATGTTAGTACTCAATTAATGAAAGTCGGAATGGCAACTGCATCGACTGGCGTAGCTCGTCCAAATGCTAAAAGTTATCAGGACGGAGCATTATTTAAAAGCCGTTATAGATATAGCGGAAATCCAAATCCGGAACGTCAATTTTGTAAAAAAATGATTAACGCAAATAAGTTATATCGTAAAGAGGACATAGAAATGATGAGCCAAAAAAATGTTAATCCAGGCTTTGGAATGCATCCAAATCCGGATGATCCTTATGACATTTTTTTATGGAAAGGCGGAGGATTATTGAGTGAGGATTTTCCTTTTGGAACTTGCAAACATTTTTGGATACGTGAAACTTATAGAAAACGAGCTGACGTAAACAATCCAAATGCCGAAATAATAACTCCAGCGGTTGCTAGAAAAGAGGGCGAAATTTTACCAACAAATAATCCAAAGGCGTATATTGCGCCGCATGATATGTAATTTATGGCGACAACTATATTATTAAAAGAAAACGAGCTTACTAAAAACACCCTTTTGGGCGGAAATATTGACATTGATTTATACATTCCTTGCATCGCAGACGCTCAAAGGATAAGATTAGAGGAGATTTTAGGGGAAACCTTATATAATAAGATTTGCTTAGACTTTGAGAACGACGACTTAGAGAATGAATACTTAACTCTTTACGAGGGATATATTGTTCCGTTTCTAATTGCAGCCGCAGCGGTTGAATATTTATTGATTGGAGCTTATAAAGTAAATAACAACGGAATTTTCAAAGCTCAACCCGACAACTCGGTGGCTATTGATAAGACCGAAGTTGACTATCTCGTTAATAATATGAGATTAAAGTCGGAAATGTACCAAGACCGAATGTTGAGGTGGTTATACAAATTTAATTTGCCGGAATACGTAAGTAGCTCGACAAATATAGTCAACCCAATGCGATCAAATTTAATTTGCGGTAAATGGTGGCTCGATAAACCATACTAAGATGAGGAAAACAGACAAAAGAACAGAGGTAAACATTAAGAAATTAAAAAAATTCATAGTTAAATTAAACAACAACAAAAAAATTAAAAAAAATGAGTGACGATATTAGAACAGACCACGAGTACCAAGTGGCTGAGTTTGGAGATTTTGGATTTAGAGTATTAACAGGTGCGTCGGCTGGGACTGAGCGTTTCTCGAGCATTATGGCCTTAGAAGATAGCGATATTGCTGTGACTTCAACTCGTTACGGAGACGCTACGGCAAGCGTTAGCCTATTAGCTGGAATGATTATTTATGGAGATTTGGCCGTTACGTCTTTGACTGGGAAAGTAATCGCTTACTTAAGAGATAAATAAATGAACGGCTTAGGATTAGGACTAGGAAAATTTTCTTTATTAAATAGATTTGTTATTAATTTAATAAAATCTTTTGAAAATAGAGTAATCGCTGACTCCGGAATATTTGAGGCAGAAAAATGCTTAAGGAGTACATTAACAAAATTAAATAAATAATGAGTTTATTAGATAAGGCGAGCTTAATAGTAACGCCAAACGCGTATAAAGAGAGTAAATTATACTCAGTAATTCCAACAAGTGGAGCGGGCGACATGACAGTAGTGAGAGCTACGACAGCAACTCGAAAAAATAGCGCTGGATTTATTGAGGTAGTTCCGAGAAATTTAGCTCAATATTCTGAGCAATTTGAAAATGCCTATTGGGTTAAAAATTCAAATGGAACAGGTATAAACCCTGTTGTTACAGCAAATAACACCGCATCACCCTCAGGAGTAATAAATGCAGACAAAATAGTTTTTAATTCTGGTGCAGGTACTACTGCTTCTGATTTTTCTTTAATATCTACATCGGGTATAGTAACTTTTAATTCTACTTCTTATACTTTAAGTTTCTACGCTAAAGGTGATGTTGGTGGAGAAAAAATAATGTTTAGAAGTGTAGGTTCAGCAAATTTTACAAAAGTAACTTTGACTACTTCTTGGCAAAGATTTACAATAACAGAAACTTCAATTTCAACTTCTTCGGGTATTGATTTTGGAATAAGAAGAGGTCTAGCTGAGCCAATGAGTTCAAGTGCAACTGTATTTATTTGGGGGATGCAATTAGAACAAGGCTCAACAGCGACAGACTATTTTCCGACAACAACTCGCTTAAATATACCTCGTATTGATTACACAAACGGAACTTGTCCGAGTTTATTAGTAGAGCCACAGAGAACAAATATAATACTTAATAGTCAAAATTTTGCTGCTGTTTCTTGGACTCCTGTTGCAACTACAATAACGGCAAATGCCGGAATTTCACCTGACGGTACTAATAATGCCAATAAATTTATTCCGAGTACTCTTGCAACTTCGCATTATATTGCTCAACTTTTTACCTCTTCAACAAGTGGCTCGATATCTATTTACGCCAAAGCTGCCGGGTATAATAATATAACTTTATTAACTTCAAATACTAACGTAAATTATAATTTATCTACAGGAACAGTCCAAGCCGTTGGAGGCGTTGGTACAGGAGCAATACAAAGCGTTGGTAATGGTTGGTATCGATGTATATTGTACAAAGTATTGACGACTGAAACTTTGTATATTAGTTGTGGATCAAATACAAATGCGGGCTTTTTTAACGGAAGTGGAAACGGGACTTCGGGAGTTTTGATTTGGGGCGCTCAAGTTGAGGTCGGAGCTTATCCAACCTCATATATCCCAACGGTTGCCTCAACTGTGACTCGTAACGCTGACGTAATTAGTAAAACGGGGATAAGTAGTTTAATAGGGCAAGCACAAGGAACTATATTTTGTGATGTTAATACAAATTTATTAAATTCACTTGGTGTTTTATTAATGGTTTCGAATGGTACTTTTGCAAATTTTATGATTTTAGCAGTACTCGCATCTAATAAAATAGAATTGGCGTGGAGAACAAATGGAGGCACTATAAATAGATTTGAAACAGCTAATACCATAAGCAACGCAAAAATAGCAGTTGCATATCAAGCTAATAACATAGTTTTTTATGTAAATGGTACTTTAATTAATACGGGCACTGTTGATGTTAATTGGAGTGTTCCATTATCACAATTAGATTTAGGTAACGAATTAGGTACAGTTGCAAGACAACAAAGAAATAATTCTGTACAATTATATAAAACACGTTTATCAAACGATGAGCTTGTACAATTAACAACTATCTAAAATGATATATAAATTAAATTATAAAGACAAAGAAACCGCGATAAAAGACTTCCTAAATAAGGGAGTCTTTGTTGAGGTTGTAGATTTTAACGACGAGACTCAGTTGGTTTATGGAAATGGAATCCAAGCTATTGTCGAGATTGGCAAAGTAATTAAAACGCCTGGCGTTTATGACTTAGAGTTAAACGAAATAACCGCTCCGGAATTTTACGACGGATATGCCTTTGACGTTATGTCGGATATTGAGTACAAATTTGAAAGCGAAATTTTCCCTACAACCCCGATGCACAATTTTGCCGGATGTGAGCCAATTAAATTAGTAGATTATGAGCCGACAGCAATTTGATGTTATTTTAAATAAGTTAATCTCTCGAAAATTATCGGTTTTCGTGATCGCTTGTATTGGATTATTTAATCACACGTTAACCTCTTCGGATTGGGTTGTTATTGCGACGGCTTATATCGGTATCGAGGGGATTACGAACATAGTTGAAAGGTTAAGAAAATGAGACAGTACTTCCTTGACTTAAAATTGTCACTATTAACCGGAACATATTTTATTATCTCATTTGCTGAGGTTGACGTCGCGATGAAAATATTCGCTTTTATATTGGCCTCCGGTTACACTTTACGCCGTTGGTATTTAATGGAAAAAAATAAAAATGACAATGGAGGACAAATTAACAATTGAAAGAATAAGCAAAGCGCATCCAAAAATCAAAAAAGAATTATTACATTTGTATTTAGAATGCAATAAAAAACTGCCTAAAAATGTTCGATTGCGTTTCTCTTATGTTTTTAGAAGTCCGGAGGAGCAAAGAAAATTATTTTTACAAAGGCCAAAGGTAACGAATGCCGATAGTTGGCAATCAATCCATAATTACGGACTCGCCTTTGACATTGTTTTGTTATATGATAAAAATGGAGACGGAACTTTTGAGAGTGCAAGTTGGGAAAATGACAAAAATTGGCAATTTGTAGTTAATTTTTTTAAGGCTGCCGGTTATGAGTGGGGCGGTGATTGGAAAAAATTTAAAGACGCTCCACATTTTCAAAAAGACTTTGGATATGATTGGAAAAAATTAAAAAGTTTAATTGAAAATAAAATTACTATATTTGAAAACGGAATTACTTATCCAAATATATGAATGTAACTTATAAGGGTGAAATTGTTAGAGAATATTTACTTAAATTTCCACACGCATCCACGAACGCAATCAGTCGTCTATTGGTTGCAGATTATCCGATCGACTTTAATAGTGTAGAAAGCGCCCGAGGGATGGTAAGATCCCACAGAGGCGAATTAAACAATAGCGTTAAACAAACGACCTCAGTAAGAACAGAAAAAGAAAGAAAACAATTTATGGAAAAAAATTTTGAGTTACCAGAATCGGACTACGAAAAGCAAAGCGAAGTTATAGTCCCTAACAAAAACATTTTATTTTTATCGGATATCCATTTTCCCTATCAAAATAACGACGCTCTTAAATTAGCGCTCGATTATGGTAAGTCAGAGAAAATCGATTGCGTTTATTTAAACGGAGATACTATCGACATGTATATGTTGAGCCGTTTTATTAAAGATAGGCGTCTTCGTAATATGGCCGACGAGTTGGAAATGACTCGAAACTTTTTAAAGAATTTACAAGACCATTTTCAAGCTCCGATTTATTACAAAATAGGAAACCACGAGGATCGTTGGCAAAACTTTTTAAAGTTGCAAGCCCCTGAGCTTTTAGGAATACCGGATTTTGAACTCTCAACGATTTTAAGATTTGGAGAGGCTGGAGTCCAAGAGGTAAAAAGTAAACAAATAGCGAAAGCCGGTAAATTGCCACTACTTCACGGACACGAATTTTTTAGCGGTTTCGCTCCTCCGGTTAATCCGGCGAGAGGACTATATATGAAAGCAAAGGAAAGCTCAATTATTGGTCATCACCATAGGACATCCGAACATACTGAGGTTTCCTTAAGTGGAAACGTAACAACGACCTGGAGCGTTGGTTGTTTATGTGGTTTACAGCCGGAATATATGCCGTTTAATAGTTGGAATAACGGCTTTGCTCATATTTTAGTGGAAAAAAATGGCGATTATGAGGTGAATAATCTTAGAATAGTGGAAAATAAAATCCGATAATGTACTTATAATGGAAAATAAAATCAAATATTTATTAGTATTATTGCTTTTAGTTGGGTGCGGAACTCGTAAAGTAAACAAAAGCGATACCGAAAACAAGACAAAAACGGAGGTAAGCATCTCCGACACTACTAAAATTGTCACAAATACGGCCTATAATATCGACAAAGTCGTTAATGATTTTTATATTGAGCCAGTAGATACGACAAAAGCGATAGTCATAATTGACAATGCCGGCAAAAAAACCTCGTATATTAATGCTAAAATACGTCACAGACGTGAAAACAGCTCAAATAAGACACTAAAAAACGAGATTGTACAAAGTAGTCGCAAAGAAAATATTAAGCAAACCACGCAATCTAAAATAAGCGCTAAGGAAGTACAAAGAGAAATCTCGATTGTCAGTCAACTTTGGTGGTTATGGCTTATATTATTGGCTTTAATATTATACTACCTTAATAAGAGATTAAATTTATTCGCTTAACTGTTGACGTCACAGACTTAAGCAAATCAAAGCCACTTTTTTAAGTGGTTTTTTTATGTCTATAAATGTTAAAGTTTTGTTAAAATTTAATTAAAGGCCTTTTAATTAAAAATTGATTGTATATTTGTACTCAGATAACAACAACATAAAAAAACAAATTATGACAACTTTAAAATTAGAATATCAAAAACAAGCTACAATTTATAATAAAAATTTAAAAGCTATAAAAAGACAATTAAACTCAAAACAATTATTTGATTTAAAAAAATTATATAATTGTTCAGATGACAATCAATTAGCAAAAATAACAATGTTAAGAGGCATTCAACTTTAAAAAACAAAACTATGAAAACAAAAAAATTTTATTACAGCTTTTTTTTAATTGCAGCGAGTTATTTTTTAATTCAAATAATTTTCAGATATGGAAACTAAAAAATTAATCCATAAACACCGAAAGCAAATTGCAATCTTAAAAATGATTGAGAATGCTCAATTAAAATTTGACTCTCATATTGAATTGACAAATTTAGGTTTAAATTTAATCTACAATTTACAAAGAGCCAAAACAATGTTACAAATAGAAAATAGACTTTTAACTTATTATTATTCATTATGAATTTATTAGACAGACTAAAACCGGAATATTTAGAAAAATTGGAAATTGTAAAAAATGATTATCCAATAATGTATGAAAAAATAAACAATAGTTTGAATGGAAATCAAAGCGTTTTCGCATTAACACTTGACGAGGCAAGCTCAATTTGTGTATTTTTAAATATGGAAACGACATTAAACAATTTAATGAGCTTATTTATAGAATAATGAATAAAAAAAACGCCGGACGCAAGTCCAAATTTAAAGAGGGAACTCAAACCAAAATAATAAAAAGGTTAATCCCTATCGAGTCAGAAAATGAAATTAAATTAACAATTGAAAAAATCTTAGAAAAATGGAAGAGAAACTAAAACAAATTAAAAAATTCGACAAATGGATGCGTAAAACCGTCCAATCGATCCACTACTCAAATAATGAAAAAATGTGCAACGCTTATCAAAAAATTAACTGAATGGGAGCAAGTTCAAAATTATTCTTAGAAAATTCGGAGCAATTCGTTACAATGTACGAGCCAACTTTTACAAAAAAAGACGCAATACTTACAGGAAAGCGAATGGTTGACAATGTAATCGAAAGTGGCGAGGTAGATAAACATCAATTTATGGCAAATATTTGCCGTTTAAAAGAGGTTATTAATTCGGCCGACTCAGAGATGAGAAAATACTTACCATTTGAAAAATTGAAGTATTACGGGGTTGAGTTCGTTCCGACAAATGGAGGCGATACAATCAATTACGCTGAGGACGAAATTTATTGCCAATTAAAAGCCGATCTCGACGCAAGGGTTGAGCTATTAAAGCTCGCTCAAAAACAGCAAATAATTGACGCATACGGAAACGACGTTCCCAAAGTGGGAACAACACCGCGCAAAAATTCAATATCAATAAAATTTTAATATTATGAAATTAGGACAAAAAGTTAAATTAAAAGAAAATAGTATTTTCGCAATGGAAATCGATAAACACAATCCAACTGATAAAATCGGAGTTATTGTCGAAATAGGCAACGAATATCAAAACCCAAAACGAACTCAAGCGCTGCCGGTTTTGGTTGACTGGGGGAAATTTACAAATAGTTATCGTTATTTAGATTTGGAGGAAGTAAATGAGTAAGCAAAGCGAACTAACCAGGATCAAAAGAGTATTAAATTTTTACTATAAACGAGGAATAAACTCCGAGAGAGTTAATAATTTATACCGAAAAATTTTGTTAATTAAAAAGAATTATATAATTTAGCAATATCATAATACCGATGCAAGGTTTGGGCATCTTAATTTCAAACCATAAATAAATAAAAATTATGAGTACAATTTCAAACCGCAGACAAGCGTTTGCACAACCACAGACAAATCCCTCAACTAAATTTATTGAGTGGAAATCCAACGACAAAGGTTTCAATTATTACGACAAAGAAACCAAAGAAAACGTCGCAATTCCTTTGCCTTTTAAATTCTTAGTCCTTGACGAATTGCACACCGTAAAAGGTTGGAACGACGCAAGCTCAAGTCAAATCAATTCCAACGAGGTAAAATTTATCTCACGTGACGAAATGGTTGTCAAACCATTCAAAGGAAACGAGATCGCAAAGGGTTTATACAAAGACATTAAGGAGAAAATTAAGGCGGCCGGAGGGCATTATGTTAAGAGCGTTTATTGCATGCTCGAGGACGGCTCAATCGCTAATTTACAACTTAAGGGCGCAGCGTGCCAAAGTTATGGAGATTTCACAGCAAAGACTAGATCACGTTTGACGGACGAGTGGGTTGTCGTTGACAAAGCAATCGACGGCAAAAAGGGAGCTGTTAAATATACGACGCCAGGCTTTGCGTTTGATAAGTCATTAAGCGAGTCGGAGGCTGACTTAGCTGACGAGGCTTATAATGTATTGGAGGCCTATTTAAAAACCTATTTGGCAAAGGCTGAGCCTATCGACGCAATCGCTCCGAGTGAGACCGATGAGGTTATCGAGGACGACGATTTGGACTTTTAGATTATTGTTGGTTAATAATTGAAATCGGAGGGCATTATGTCCTCCTTTTTTTTACAATAGTACACATTTAAACCGTTTCCCTATACTCCCCTTAAAAACAAAATATAAAATTTAATAGGGGGGGGTATAAATTGAAAAAAAATGTGTTGAATGTGTACTATTAAAAAAAATATTAAAAAAAATTAGTTTATTAAAAATTAATTATTATCTTTGAAAAACAATTGGAGTGGTAGCCATTTATAACTTTTTACAAAGTCCTTAATACCACGCAACTACCACTGCTGGTATTAGGGACTATTTTTTTTACATTATGATAGTATCAGTATTTAAAGACTTGTATAAGTCAACAGACGTCCCCTTTCACGTTCCAATTGAAAAAATAGTCAATAGGATTAAAAAAGGAACTTCAAAAGAGATTATCGATTTAATTCGAAACGGCCAATTGCAATTAAAAAGCTCTTTGCCTTGTATTATTTTTGGAGGGATTTTTAATGAGCGAAATTCAAACTCACTTCAAGAGCATTCCGGATTAATGGTTGTCGATTTTGATAAATATCCAGACGTTAAAACGATGCTCTCACAATTTGAGATTTTAAAACAAAATAAACATTTTTGTTTACTTTTTATATCTCCCTCAGGAATGGGAATTAAGGGCGTTTTGAGAGTATCAAATGAACTAACTAAGGAAACGCATCCAAAAGTATTTAAAGAGTTTCAAAAGCAATTTAATTTCGATTATTTTGATATAAGTAATTCCAATGTCGACCGAGTTTGTTATGAGTCATACGATCCGAATATTTATTTTAATAAAGAGGCTGAGATATTTGATCCAATACTAAAAGAGGAGGGATTTAATGTATCGGAGAGAGTGCCACTTTTACCGGTTACCGACCAGGATAAAATTATTGCTAAGATAATGGAGTGGAATTGGCAAAAAGATTTTAGAGAGGGAGAGCGTAACGCTTTTATTTTTGATTTGGCCGGAGCGTTTTGCGAATATGGTATCTCTCAATCCAATGCAGAGGGTTACATTCTTAATAATGTAGTGATAGGAGACTTCTCAGAGACAGAGGCAAAAACCACAATAAAATCCGCTTATAAAAAACGTAATTTTGATATAAAATACTTTGAGAATTATAATAAAATAGACTCTATAAAAGTAGATTTAAAAAAAGGTAAAAAGGAAGTAATCGAGAAATACGGTATCACGGAGGATACATTCAACGAAATAAAGGAAGCATCCGAACACGAAGACTTTTGGCAATATGGCGAAAAAAATAAGCTGAGAATTGATAATTTAAAGTACCGATTATTTTTAGAACGTAACGGATTTAAAAAATATTTTCAATCTGAGGCACAAAAGGCAACGTGGATTTATATAAGCTCCAATAAAGTAGTGGAAACCTCAGCCGAAAAAATAAAAGATTTTGTACTTAATTATTTAATGGATCGAGGAGAGATTGACGTTTGGAATTATTGCGCAAGTTATCAAAATATATTCTCAGAAAATTATTTATCAATGATTGAGAGCGTCGATTTAATGATGCTAAAAGATACCAAAACAAAATCTTATATTGCGTTTGAAAATGGTATTTTAGAAGTCACAAAAGACTCTATTAAATTGGTTGATTATATCGACGTCGACGGATACGTTTGGAAGTCTCAAATTATACAAAGAGATTTTAATCAAAGCGAGAATTTAGAAAATGAATATAAGACTTTTATAAATAATATTAGCAATAATGAGCCAATAGCTATTGAGTGCGTCGTTGGGTATCTTTTAAGTACTTATAAAAACAAAATGAATAATAAGGCTATAATCTTAAACGATGAGGTTATAAGCGAAAATCCGGAGGGAGGAACTGGGAAAGGATTATTTGTACAAGGTTTAAAACAAATTAGAAAAATATCAATATTAGACGGAAAGTCTTTTGACGATAAAAAATCGTTTCCATATCAAACCGTCTCTCCAGAGACTCAAGTTTTAGTATTTGACGACGTTAAAAAGAATTTTGACTTTGAGAGCAAATTTAGTTTGGTTACTGAGGGGATGACTTTGGAACGTAAAAACAAAGACGCTATTAAGTTGAAAGTTGAGGAGAGTCCGAAAATGGTTATCTCTACAAATTACGCAATCAAAGGAGAGGGAAATTCTCATGATCGTCGTAGATTTGAGATTGAGTTTGCACAATTTTACGGAAAGGCTTTGACACCTTACGACGAATTTAATCGCCAACTATTTGACGACTGGGACGACGAGGATTATAAGCGCTTTGATAATTATATGGTTTACTGTTTACAATCTTATTTGAAATTGGGCTTAGTACCTCAAAACGCAAAGAATATAAAAATGCGTAAATTTATAGCTGAGACTTCAATGGAGTTTTTAGAGTGGATTAAGGATATTGAAAACGTACCTCACAATCAAAGACTCGAAAAATCTTTTTACTTTAATAATTTTACAACCGAGTACCAGGATTATAAAAAATGGTTGACAAATAAAAAGTTTAATATTTGGGTACAAAAGTATTGCAATTTTATAGGAGCAAAATATAACGACGGAAATACTAACGGGATGCGTTGGTTTATTATAATTACAAATGAAAATAAAATTGTCGAGCACGACGATATTGCTTTTTAATTATGAAAACAATTAACAGCATAAGCGGAGGCAAAACCTCCTCGTATTTAGCAAAACATTATCCGGCTGACTATAATATTTTTGCCTTAGTTCGAATTGAGGATTTGAGATGCGCTCCAAAGGATAAAAAATTAATTCAGTTAGTATCGGATAAAATCGGAATGGATTTTATCGCAACGGCTGAGAACGATAAAACTTTAAAAGTTGTTTTAGATTTGGAGCAAGTTATAGGATCGGAAATCACTTGGCTAACTGGAGAGACATTTGAGCAAATTACTTCAAAGGGATTTTTGCCAAATCAAAGGACTCGTTTTTGTACTACCGAAATGAAAATCAAACCGATTGCAAATTTTTGCCGTAATGAAATTAAGGAGATTGTAAAAACTCGATTGGGGATAAGATACGACGAAGAGAATAGAGTAAATTATGATAATACCGATTTTAAATTTCACAATGGATATTCTAAAAACGGACGTAACAAATGGATAATTGAAAAATATAGAGAGCTAGAATATCCACTTGTTGACGATAAAATCGACCATTATCAAATATACCTTTGGAGCTTATCGACTAAATTAGATTTTCCAAACGATAGTAATTGCGTTGGATGCTTTCACAAACCAAAACAACAGCTCCGTAAAAACTGGGACGATGAGCCTTTGAAAATGCAATGGTTTGCAGAGCAAGAGGCAAACCGACGACGTTGGAAACAGGGAACGTCTTATTTTAATATTAAAAAAATTGGTTTGCAAACGGATTTTATATTCGGAGCAGGATCGACTTGTAATAGCGGAGGCTGTACTGACTAATTATGAAACTCAGAGACTATCAAATTAAAATCTCAGCTCAAGCGGCTGAGGTTTTAGATCACAAAAAAATCGTTTATTTGGCGATGGAGGTGAGAACAGGAAAAACTTTGACGGCTTTGAATACAGCAAAAATATTCGGAGCAAAAAATGTCCTATTCCTAACTAAGAAAAAAGCAATCTCGTCAATTCAGTGGGACTTCGATAACTTTGGATTTGACTTTGATTTGACAATTATAAACGACGAGAGTTTGCATTTAATCGACGGAAATTTTGATTTGATTATCCACGACGAACACCACCGCTTTGGAGCATATCCAAAGCCGAATAAAGTCGCTCAGCTATTTAAAAAGCGTTATTCAAAATTGCCTATGATATTTTTATCCGGAACGCCAACTCCGGAGAGTCACTCGCAATGGTTTAATCAATTTTGGGTTTCCGATCATTCGCCATTTAAACAATATACCAACTTTTATAAGTGGGCGATTGATTATGTGGACGTAAAAGAGAAACGCTTAGGCTACGCCGTTATAAAAGATTATAGCCAGGCAAATGAGCAGCTTATTCGTAGAATTACACAGCACTATATTATAACTTTTACACAGGCGCAAGCCGGTTTCACTACCTCAGTCAACGAAATGATTTTAGAATGTGAGATGCAACCGATCACAAATTTGATAATTAACAAACTTAAAAAGAATTTAGTTGTTAAGAATACCGACGGCCAGGTAATTCTCGGAGATACCGGAGTTAAATTGATGCAGAAAATTCACCAACTAAGCTCAGGGACTTGCAAATTTGAGGACGGAACGAGCAAAGTAATTGATTACTCAAAGGCTGAATTTACTCTCGAAAAATTTAAGGGAGTAAAAATTGCTATTTTTTACGTCTTCAAAGAGGAATATAACGCATTAAAATCAGTTTACGGAGATAATTTAACAAACGACGTTGAGGAGTTTGATAATTCCGATAAAAATATCGCTTTGCAAATCGTCTCCGGACGTGAGGGTATCTCTTTAAAAAATGCAAAATACTTAGTCTATTATAATATTGCTTTTAGTGCAACGAGTTACTGGCAATCTCGCGACAGATTAACGACAATGCAACGACAATCAAATGAGGTCTTTTGGATATTTAGCAAAGGAGGAATTGAACTTGACATTTATAAAACGGTATTAAAAAAGAAAGATTATACTTTAAAAATTTTTAATCAAAATAATTTGCGTATTTAAAAATTAATTTTATATATTTGTACAACCGCCAAAGTAAAGTATTTAATAATTCCCTTTTCTTTTGCGCTTGGCGGTAGCAATCGAGGAGGGTTTATTTTTTATATTATGAAAATTAGTGAACTACCGGAAGACGTTAGAAAAAAAGCGTTAGAATATCAAAAATCAAATATATATTATAATTATCTAAATAATGAGGATGATTTAATAAAATCATTTTGTTGGATCGATACAAAAGAAGGTTATGATTATTGGAGGGAATGGTCTTTAAAAGAAAATAATAATCCTCTCGAATACTTTGAGACAATTACAAATCCATACGTCAAAAAACCAAAGCAATATCAAATCGGTATCGATACTTTTGAGCGAGCTGAGGCAAATTTAACTAAGGAGGAAATATTGGCTATTTGCAAATTTAATATTGACAAATACAACTGGAGAAAAAAAGATCAAGACAAAGAGGATTTTAAAAAGATTATTGACTATGCAAATTGGGCGCTTAAAAATATATGATATTGATTATAAAATTAATTTGATTTTTACTCCAATTAATTTTATCTTAAAAAGATTTAATTATATTATCTCTTTTAGTTTTCAATATCGGTTTGATAAAAAAAATTTAACTTCTAATATTTATAGTGGTAAATTATCAATTAAAAAATTAGAAAATAGCAAAGAAATTTATCGAAAAATTTTAAAGGAATATATAATTTATCAAAAAATTTATGGACTATCTAATTGTAAAAAATAGTAAAATCGGTATTCACTTATTGCCTCAGGTTGGAACTTCCGGCCGTGAGTTTCGAATGATTGGAACGGCTAAGAATTTAGAAATGCCGGAGAAGTGGAGCAATCAAAAAAAAGCCTTTTGCTCTCACTGGATTTATACATTTAAGTATTTAGATAACTCCGAGATTTTTGAAATGGAGTTTGACTATAACGATAATTTTGTAAAAAAGATATGACAGCAAAAGACAAAGCGTTTGAATTATACAAAATGTATAATAATTTAATAGTTGAGCAAGTTATTGAAATGAAACCTACTTATTTACTTATGACTCACGAAATGGCTAAAAAAAGCGCATTAATAGCAGTTAATGAGATATTAAAAGAAAAAAATGGATGTAGTAAATACGAATGCTACGGTCAGGATATAAATTGGGAAAATGTTAAACAAGAAATTGAAAATTTATGAAATTAATCGCAGCAATTTTATGTTATGAGTTTATAAGGCCGAAAATAGTTTGGTTGTGGTATTTTTTAATTAAAATAGGCTCAAAATGAAAGGTAAAAGACACGTCCCAAAAGACGACGATTTAATCGAGATCATTCAATTTGTAACTTGGTTGCGATTGGAGTGCGATTTTAATTCAATATACCTTTGGGATTACAAAGGAAAAAATTTAACCTTAGAGGAATTATTAATCATATACAGAAAAAAAAATGAACAATAAAGAAGAGTTAATCGTTGAAATTATGGCCTGGATTTCAGTAATCACGTTGGCCGTTGCTTTTATATTTATTTTAACACATTAATGACAGAGCAGCAAATACAAACTAAGATAAAAAAGAAACTCCAGGCGCAAGGGTATTTTGTTACCAAGTTAATAAAGACCTCAACAAATGGCATTCCGGACTTATTAGCTATAAAAGACGGCCAAGCGACGTTTATTGAAGTAAAAAAAGAAAATGGTATATTATCACCTTTACAGGAATTGAGGCTCTCAGAGCTTAAAAAATACGGCTGTCAAGTTTATGTTTGGAGTGATTGGAATGTTGAATTTAAAACTAAATAATTTATGCTTACAATTACGAACGAGGATAACATGGAGTTAATGGCTCGTTATCCAGATAATTATTTTGATTTGGCTATTGTCGATCCTCCTTATGGAATAAATGCAGGGAAAATGACAATGGGAAGTGGAAAACATAAATTTAAACAAGGTAAGGATTGGGATAATTCTATACCTGATGATAGTTATTTTAAAGAACTTTTTAGAGTTTCTAAAAATCAAATCATTTGGGGAGGAAATTATTTTAATTTACCATTAAATAATAACTGGATAATTTGGGATAAATTAAACCCAAATTTGAGTTTTTCTGAAGGAGAAATGGCTTGGTGCTCAATAAAAAATAATGTTAGAATTTTTAAAAGATATTCAGCAATGGAAGACTACGACGGAAAAAAACAACATCCAACACAAAAACCGATTAAATTATATGAATATTGCCTTACTAAATACGCAAAGCCTGGAGATAAAATACTCGACACTCATCTCGGTAGTGGCTCAATAGCTATCGCTTGTCACGATTACGGCTTTGACTTAACCGCTTGCGAACTTGATAAGGAATATTTTGATAAGGCAATGGAACGTATTAAAAACCACACAAACCAAACAAAATTATTCTAAATTTGTTACAAAATAACTTTTTTGAGTTATATATAATATATTTACTATATTTGTAAAATGATAAAACCTTATACAATATCGACTCAAATGTGGTTGGAACAGGAAGACGACAATCTCGGACTCAATGGATCGTTTGTGGATTTTAGAGTTAACGTCGATAGTATTGACGGTTATTGGGTTGAAACTCCGGAGGAAATTGTATTGATTGTAAGAGGTACGGCCTATTATATTGAAAATGAAACTCACGTTTTACATTTTTTAAGTGAGTTTTTTAATCCTATGCGATTGTGATAATCCACGAACTCGCTAAAAAGGACGCTCAATGGCGAAAAATGGCTTTACAAATTTGTAAATGCAAGGACTTAGCGGACGAGTTAGTTCAAAATATGTATATTAAATTATCGGAGAGGACTATTCCTGTCTCCGACGGATATATTTTCGTAACTTTGAGATCATTATTTTATGACTCTCTTAAAAATAACGATATTTTAATCGACGATTTTAGTAAATTTGAAATCGAAGAGGAGATTTACACTGAGGGGATTGATTACAAGGAACTTTCAAAAGACCTAACCTGGTACGAAAGGACTCTTTTTGAACTTTCAACGCTACACGGTCAACGTGAACTCTCAAGACAAACCGGAATACATATTCAAACGATCCATCGAGTTAATAAGATGGTTAAATTAAAACTAAATGGCAAAAAAAAGGATTAAAAAAGAAATACAAGGATTGGGCGACGTGGTTGCCAATTTAACCTCAGCGGTTGGAATTGAGCCTTGTGATAATTGTAAGGACAGACAGTTCTCTTTAAACCGACTTTTTAACTTTAAAAAGGTTAAGTCGGAAATGACTCCAAATGATAAGGAGCATTTTAAAATATTTTTAGAGGCAAAAGGTCAAAGGATTATCGACGGAAGACGAACTGAATTAATTTTTGAGGACGTTGACTATTTAAACGGACTTTATAAATACTATTTTGGGATTGACAATTCAAATTGTCCGAATTGCTCCAAAGTTCACGAAACGATTATCAAAGACTTATTTAAATTATACAGTTTTGAAAGTAACTAAAAAACAACAACAAGAGGAATTTTATAAATTTCTCGACGCTATAATTGAAAACGCACCAGCAGACCTCACAGCGAACGAAATTTGGATGCCGGATAACTTATTCAAGTTATTAAAAACGAAGTCTTACAAGGGGTTTAAAATGTTTACTTCGATGTTTTTAACGAATAACGAGGTAATTTTGGGGAGATATAACGGCACGGCTCAAATCAATTAATTGTTTTGTATTGAAAAATGGATAAAAGGAAATTTAATGGAGGAAATTCAACGAAAGCGGTAAGGCCTGACGATAAAAGATTGATGACTAAGTCCGAAATGCAAGACACTTACGAGAGATTAAAACCTTTTTTACCGGAGGCGATATTGCAACTCGAGGCAGCGATGCAAGCCGGAGAGAAGTGGGCTATTGAATTGTGGTTTAAATACTTCTTTGGAATGCCAAAACAAACTATCGATCAGCATATAAGTATTGAGAAACCGATTTTTAATTCCTTAGACTTAGATGTTCCAGAAAACAACGGCACAGAGTAAAATTGCCAAACTAAGAAAACGAGTTCGGATTGTGCAAGGTGGGACGAGTAGTTCCAAAACGTTTTCTATTTTACCGCTTTTAATTACTTACGCAATACAAAATCCATTTTCAGAGATTAGTATTGTTAGTGAGTCAATCCCTCATTTAAAAAGGGGAGCTTTAAAAGACTTTCAAAAGATAATGCTCCTAACTGACAATTATCGAGATGCTAATTTCAATCGCTCATCCTTAAAATATACATTCTCGAATAATTCCTATATTGAATTTTTCAGCGTCGACCAACCCGACAAACTTAGAGGAGCGAGGAGAGATATTCTATTCGTAAACGAGTGCAATAATATCGACTTTGAAAGCTACCAACAACTCGCCGTCCGTACTAAAAAATTTATATATTTAGACTACAACCCAACGAATGAGTTTTGGGTACAAACGGAACTATTAAACGATGAGGACTCCGACTTTGTTATTTTGACGTACAAAGATAACGAGGCGCTCGATCCGGCAATCGTCAAAGAGATTGAGAAAGCAAAAGACAAAGCGAGTACCTCAACATATTGGGCGAACTGGTGGAATGTTTACGGACTCGGCCAACTCGGATCACTTGAGGGAGTGATATTTCAAAATTGGGAGACAATCGACACAATACCAACTGAGGCAAAATTCTTAGGATCGGGACTTGACTTTGGTTATAGTAACGACCCGACCGCTCATATTGCTGTTTATGATTACAATGGTAAGATTATCGTTGACGAGTTGATTTATTCAACCTCACTTTTGAACTCCGATATAATTAGATTGATGAGACAAGAGCGCACCGCTCCAATTTGGGCAGACTCAGCAGAGCCGAAGTCAATCGAGGAGATAAGACGCGCCGGTTACAATATTAAACCCGTTGTCAAGGGAGCAGACTCAATCAATTACGGTATCTCGGTACTTCAACAAAAGGAAATCTTAGTTACTAAGTCAAGCACCAATTTAATAAAAGAGTTGAGGAGTTATAGTTGGGACGTTGACAAAACCGGTAAAAAATTAAACCGTCCAATAGACGAATTTAACCACGCAATTGACGCTCTTCGCTACTTCGCAATGATGAGCCTCGCAATAAACAAATCGAGACGCGTAATAATCACATAATTTTTATAAACAAAACGACATTTTTTAGTTATATATATATGAGAGTAGTAATTCCAACGGATTTAAAGGAGATTAAATTGTCTCAATATCTGAGATATTTAAAAGTATTAAAAGACAACCAGGACGATGAGACCTTTGTGTGCATTCAAATGGTTGCGATATTTTGTAACCTCAGCGTGGCCGATGTTATGAAAATACCTGTTAACGATTTTGCTGAGATAGTTGAAAATTTAGCTAAGGTATTGGATCAAAAACCCGAGAGAGTTAAAACGTTTAAAATGGACGGCGTTGAGTACGGGTTTATCCCAAACTTAGATAAGATGACAATCGGAGAGCATGCAACGATTGACTCGTTACTCGGTAGCGATGAGAACTTGGCTTTATTGATGTCGGTTTTATATCGTCCAATTACAAAAAAGATAAGTCCATTTTATCAGATTGAGCCATACGACGGAGACGAGAGCAAAGCGGAATTATTTAAGGACGTGACAATGGATGTAGTTACCGGATCAATACTTTTTTTTTGGAATTTAAGCAAGGAATTATTGAACAATATCCTATCGCATTTGGAGAGCAAATCGATGAGGGAGGGGAAATCTCTCGAGGAGGTTTTGGAGAGCGCTGGGGTTGGTATCAATCCTTTGTTAGACTTTCACGAGAGCTTAGACTCAAGCCTCGAGAAGTTGGAGCAGAGCCTCTTCACGAATCACTCACGTTATTATCATACTTAATCGACGAAAGCAAAGAGGAGGCAAAACAAATTAAAAATCACTTTAAAAAATGAGAGCATTTTACCAGGCAATAGAATATATTAAGAGTACGTTGGAAAGCGCGCCTCTTTTAAATACAATCACTCACGGGACAGACATAATTGACAATGTTAAAAAAAATATTTTTCCGCTTGCTCATATTAATATCCTCAGCTCTTCGATTAATAACGGAGTTGTCAATTTTACTTTCGAGGTGGCTGTTGTTGACATTCGTAATATGTCAAAGATAAACGCAAACGATAAATTTCTAGGGAACGATAACGAACTCGACAACCTTAACACGTGTCACGCAATCCTCAATTATATGATTACTCAAATGAGATTGCAAAGAGGTGACGACGATATTGAATTGCAAAACGATCCGACTTTACAGCCTATCCTTTTAGCGTTTACAAATGCGCTTGACGGTTGGAAATGTGATATTGAGATAAGCGTTCCAAATAACGATTTTACTATTTGTAACTTTGGAGACTAAAAACGTACAGCAAGCCCTCAACGAGTTCGGTGCGTCCGTAATCGAGAGAGCGAGACAGAATTTAAAAACCGGAGGGCGCTATGGAACTCACAACGCATCCGGAGCATTATCAAAGTCCTTAGATTACAAAGCAAAAGAAAATAAAAATTCGATTGAGTTTGACTTTTACGCTGAGAGTTATTGGAAGGAGTTGGACTTTGGAACGAAAGGGAGCGAGTCAAGTGCAAAAGCGCCGAACTCTCCATATAAAGCGAACGCCTCGAGGAGCGCGATTGATAAGTGGGTAATTAGAAAAGGCATTCAGGGAGTGAGAGGCGCCGGAGGTCAATTTGCAAATCGTAAATTAATGGTGACGTCAATAACAAACTCGATAAATAGAACGGGAACTTATGAGACGAGATTTTTTAGAAATGCCTTTGATAATGAGTATAAAGATTTTGATAATAATATAGTTGAAAAATACGGCTTGGATTTGGAGTCGTTTTTAAATTTCACTTTAAAAGATAATTTATAATGAAAATAGTTGAAGTAAGGAGTCCCTTTGTAATTCAAATAAATGAGGCGACACAGTTAGGATCTAAAATTGAGATATTCATTTGGAATAAAGGAACAACTGAGCCAACGACTCCGACATATACCTTAAGCAAACCTATTCCAACGGTTAACCAAAGATTGACGTCTTATAACGTCTCAAATTTTGTCAAAGAATATATCGATAATATTGCGCCAACCTATGTAAATTATCCGGCCAATAATGAAAGCGTTATTAATTACGCTTTTTTTAGAGTGAAACGCTATTGGGATAACGCTGGAGTTTATACATTATTGGACTCAACCGTTTACGTTGGGGTAAATGGTTTCACTAATTATATGGACGGATTGCAAACCGCAGACGATACTCGAGTAAAATTGTTATTTAACCCACTTATTAAAAATAACTATCAAATAAAAAGCTCTTATCCGGTTGACACAATCCAATATTTAAACGTTTTGGCTGAGTTTGACGATATTAATGACACGTTGACAATTGAGTACGAAAAAATTGGAGGAGGTTACACGGCTCCGGTATATTTTGACGGAGCAACTACAGGCGTTTTGCTTTTTAAAGTGCCTATCTCTT
>Ga0209134_10000058_pt1 | contig 30155 bp, 26 predicted proteins | sample LauGreSp1BDMLBSN_2_FD_187566 | JGI IMG/M metagenome (GOLD analysis project Ga0209134, IMG submission 187566) | Freshwater lake microbial communities from Lake Michigan, USA - Sp13.BD.MLB.SN (SPAdes) (version 2) | ecosystem: Environmental > Aquatic > Freshwater > Lake | place: Lake Michigan, USA... | reverse complement strand
TTACGGGTGCACTGACGCTTTGGGTCGAAATAGGAGTGCCTGCTGCAGATCGCCTGCACCAGGCCAGCAAGGCATGCCAACATGTCGCGGTGTACTGTCACAAGGATGCACGCCTGCTCGTCAAACTGCGCGAGGAAAACATTTACCGTGCGGAAACCATCGACATCAAGGTGTTCGAGCGGGGATTCCTGGATGCTTTTGTGCGCAAGCTCGACCGCCGCATGACGCTGGACCTGACCATCTCGGAAGGACATCTGTATTGCTCGGTCGGCGATGAATCCTTCGATTGCAAACCGGAACAATTCAATCTCAAGGAAGTTTAGCAAGCTTAAGCCAGGTATTTGTGTTACTGTGCACAGCGTCAGAACGGATCGGTACTTGAACAAGTCCACATGGTTGATCCCCTGATAGTGCATTTTCTTTCTCCCCATCGAATTGCACACTGTGCAAGCCTCTATCGTCAGCGTCAGGCCCCCAGCGGCCCCAGCCCTGCATAAGACTTAACACATAACCTTAACCTGCTGCCGACAGCCCGCACTGGAGCTTTGCTTCCGCTGTGTTCCCTTTGCTGCAGACCAGTAACGGCACATGTGTGCCATTCATATAGAGACAAGTATGACCTTTGATTCATTGGGTTTGAAACCAGCCCTGTTACAAGCAGTCGTGGATAGCGGCTACACCACACCAACTCCTATTCAAGTGCAGGCCATTCCTGCCGTCCTCAGTGGCCGTGACATCATGGCCGCCGCACAGACCGGCACTGGTAAAACAGCCGGCTTCACGTTGCCGATCCTGCAGCTGTTGACCGACAAAGAACCCGTCAAAAGCAACCATGTTCGTGTACTGGTGCTGACGCCGACCCGCGAACTCGCCGCCCAGGTGCACGAAAGCATCGAGACCTATGGCAAGCACGATAAAGTGCGCTCGGTGGTTGTGTTTGGCGGTGTGAACATCAATCCCCAGCAGCTGGCACTGCGCAAGGGCTGTGATGTACTGGTGGCAACACCGGGCCGCCTGATGGACCTGTACCAGCAGAATGCCGTGAAGTTCAGCGAAATAGAAATCCTTGTGCTGGACGAAGCGGATCGCATGCTCGACATGGGCTTTATCCGTGACATCCGCAAGATTCTCGCCCTGCTGCCGAAGAAGCGCCAGAACCTGATGTTCTCCGCTACCTTCTCCCCCGAGATTCGCGAACTTGCCAAAACCATTTGCCACAATGCAGTGGAAATTGACGTAGCGCCGCGCAATTCGACCGTGGAAAAGATTGCCCAGCAGGTCTACATGGTAAGCAAGGAAAAGAAACTGCAGCTGCTTGGCAAGCTGCTCACCGACACTGCGGATCAGGTACTGGTGTTCAGCCGTACCAAGCACGGTGCCAACAACATGGTGAAAAAACTTGCCGGTTTCGGTGTGAACTCGGCGGCCATCCATGGCAACAAGAGCCAGTCACAACGCACCAAGGCGCTGGCTGATTTCAAGGCCAACCGTGTGCAGGTATTGGTTGCGACTGATATCGCGGCACGCGGTATCGACATCGACCAGCTTTCGCTGGTGATCAATTATGACTTGCCGCAGGTGTCGGAAGATTATGTTCATCGCATTGGCAGAACCGGCCGTGCCGGCGCCAGCGGCGTTGCCGTATCGCTCGTCACCGACGAAGACAGCCGTCTGCTGCGTGATATCGAACGCCTGATCAAGATCAAGATCGACCGCAAGACCTTTGATCCTGCTACTTTGCCCGAGTCCAAGGCGGTCGCAGCAGATTCGGCTGACGATGAACGCCGCGAAAGCGGACAGGGTCGTGGTCGCCGCGGAGCTCCGCGCACCAGCAATCCAGGTCGCTCGCGTGAAGCGGGTCAATCCGGGCAGTTGGGTCGTTCTGGCCAGGCACGTCCGCCGCGTCAGCCGGCTCGCTCACCTTCGGTCGCCGAGTCAGGTCCCTCTGCCCAGGCGCGTCAGCAAGGCCAGCAGCTCTCCGGCCAAGGCCGGGCTCCGGCCCGCGCTGGTAATCGTGTAGACGGCAACCGCATTGATGGCAACAGGGCTGACAGTGCGCGTCCTGAAGGCAGCAGAAGACCGGATGGCAGAACAGACAGCAGGCCAGCAGGTGGACGTCCTGCGGGTGGTCGTCCTTCAGGACAGCGCCAGTCCAGCGGCCGCAGGGATGGTCCGCGCCAGGAAGGCGGCAGACAAGACACCAGGCCGCAAGGTAGCCGTCAGGGCCAGTCCCAGCAGTCGAGCTCCGGCAAGCCCGCACAGCCCGGCATTTGGGCTTCGCTGAAAAATATACTCGGTAACTCCTGAGTTTGTTTGACTTGCCTGATACCCAGGTGAGTTAACCAAAAAAGGCATGTAGCGAACGCTACATGCCTTTTTTATTGGCAGCGAATTGGACTGCGCTTACAGGAAGTTGTTCGGCCAGATCATCGTGCGCCACATATGGGACGACGGTGAATCATCGTAGCCGAGGCCTTCGGCCGGTTGCCTGAAGTTGCGGTTGATGATGTCGCTGAAAAACTCGATATTGACCTTGTCGGTTTCCTCAAAGAAATACAGGTCGTACAGCGTGACGTAACGTGCGGTCATGTACCACTTGTGGTTTTTCGCATATTCGGCGTCACGCCCGATATAGTCCGGTGGCGTATAGCCTTCGCCGAAAAACTTCTTGTAAGCCTCAGGATATTGGTAACCCACGCTTTCATCCGGCATATAGCGCACGGACTGGTGGTATTTCACCGCCCACGACACTTCCTCATCCACATACGGCGCAATCAACTGGGCACCCCAGTAGCCGTGATCCGAACGCAGCAGGCAGCCGTTGGCAATGTCGTGCAACAGGCAGGCCATGATCACCTTTTCATTCATGCCTTCGTCCAGGGCACGCTTGGCGGAGGTGGTCAGATGGTGATACGTCATCGGCGTGAAACGCAGGTTGAAAAAGTCGATCAGCGTGGGTTTTTCCGGCATGCGCGGCAGTGCCGGATTATCACCCATCATGAACACATGGCCTTGCTCATTCATCCGGGCCAGTAATTCATCATGCGGATCGGGAACCCCGAAGGCACAGATGTCGATCGGGGTCGGGAAGATCATGCGTTCTTTGCCGGCCTGGGGCCAGGGTCTGTCGTCTTGCTTGCTCATCTGGAATACCCGTCTCTTGCTCTTCGCTTACTCTTCAGTGGTGTCTGGTTCGATATAACCCTGGGCATAACGCTTGGCAATATAGGCACACGCCATCAACTGCACCTGGTGGAATATCATCAATGGTATCAAAGTGAGGCCCACTTCGGGCCCGGAAAACAGCACACGCGCCATCGGGACTCCCTGCACCAGCGATTTCTTGGTGCCGCAGAACACGATGACGATTTCATCGTCGCGGCTGAATTTGCCGAGCTTGGCGATAGTGCGGGTCAACACGAGGGCGAGTGCCAGCAGCACCAGGCAGATGAGGAAAAGCCGGATGAACTGTTCCAGCGGCAGCTGGCTCCAGATACCCTCGATGACTGCAGCGGAAAAAGCACTGTAGACCGCGATCACAATGGTGGCGCGATCAGTGATGCCGATCGTGGCTTTGTAGCGCGTGACCCAGTCACCAATCCAGGGGCGCAGGAAATGCCCGACGGTGAAGGGCAGCAGTATCAGCGCGGCTACTTTGCCGATGCCGGCCATTGAACTTGCTTCGCCTTCGGCACCCGCCATCAGGCCCACCAGGATCGGTGTCAGCAGCACGCCCATGAGTTGCGAGGCAGATGCCGAGGCAATCGCACCCGACACATTGCCTTTGGCGATCGAGACAAACGCAATCGAGGACTGCACGGTAGAGGGCAGGGCGGCGAGGAACAGCACGCCGGTCCAGAGCGCCGGCGACAGGAAGTCCGGCATGAGCTTGGCCAGCGCCAGCCCCATGATTGGAAACAGCACAAAAGTGCAGGCAAGAATCACCAGATGCATGCGCCAATGGGTAAGCCCGGCGAGCACTGCGGAACGTGCCAGCTTGGCGCCATGGAAGAAGAACAGCAGCACTACCGTAATGTTCGCCAGCCAGCCCACAACGGTTGCGAACCAGCCTGAGGCCGGCAGGAAACTGGCAAGCAGCAGGGTGGCAATGAGTACCACCAAAAAGGGATCAGGTAGCAGACGCTTGAACAAGGGTTATCCGGAAGTCTGGGGTTGATGGGAAGGCGCGATAAAACAGGCTGCACACAATAGCGGCCGCGCAATATTTTGCAAGTCGAGGAACATGTTTTTGCAATGCCAGGGGTGTTACGGCGCGCGCCTGGCCCGCAGTACCACGCGTTTCCACCACAGGATGGCGCCACTGAAGAACATCAGGGTTGGTACAAAACTCACCACTATCCAGCCCCACCGTGCCCAGGCGCCTTCACCGAAACGGGCAAAATGTACGCTCCGGAAGAAACGCAGCCAGCTGTCGGGGCGCTCCATGTCATTCAGGTCGGGATCGAGCCAGTCGACCAGAGTGCCGAATACCTGCGGAAAACCGAGCTGGAAGCCGGAGATGCCCCACGCCAGCATCAGCAGCAGGAACCAGAAACCAAGACAGCTATGCAGTTGCCACAAGACGGAGCGTGCAGAGTGGCGCCGGATCAACAGTCCTTCGTGCCAGCGTGCCTGGCCTTGCCACCAGAGCACGAGACCACTCAGGCTCATCAACACAAAAAGCGCGCCGCCAATCCCGTTCAGTGTGCGTCCGGTGCGTTCCAGCAGCAGGTCGTCGTGCACGTTCGCCAGCCATTCGACCGTCTTGATGGGCCAGGGATTGGCAGCGCCCATGTCCATGCCGGTGTATTGATTGAAGTAGTGCGGGTAATAGATGCCATCCCGGTTCAACACGATGTAGGTGGCACGGTTGGGTTCATAGGCGGGCATGCTGAAGCCGAGGTTATAACCGGCATACACTTGTGCCATGCGCGCAGTGAGCGCCTCGCCTTCCAGCGGGATAGCAGCAGTGGGTTCGATATTCTTGGGTTCGAACCAGGTATAGAACGGTGATTTCAGCAGCAGTGCGCTGCCGCTCAGGCTGATCAGCAGTACATACAGCCCAAAACCGATGCCCAGCCACAAGTGGATCTGGAACAATAGTCGGCGCAGCCAGTGGGTCTGCGGTGCCTGCAGCCAGCGTTGCCAGTTCTTAAGGCGAGTTGCAGGGGGTGAGGGCACAGTCACTTCAGTATCCCGGACAGGCAGAACCCGTGTCTGCCAACGGCGTTCACATTAATCGCTGCTAAATATATTGCAAGTAGAATGCCGCCCGATGTCAGTGCTCCAACCAGAACAGGACTTGTATGCGCTCAATATTGCTATTGCCCCTTGGACTGCTGCTTGGCTTCAGCGCAGCGTTGGTATTTGCCCAGGACAAAGTGGTGATTGCCCATCGTGGTGCCAGCGGCTACCTGCCGGAACATACACTTGAAGCCAAGGTATTGGCCTTTGCCCAGGGTGCCGATTATCTGGAACAGGATGTGGTGATGACAGCGGATGACCAGCTCATTGTGTTTCATGATCTCACGCTGGAGCGCATGACGAATGTGGCGCAGGTGTTTCCGGAGCGCGCGCGTGAAGATGGCAGTTTCTACGTCATTGATTTCACCCTCGAGGAACTGCGGACACTCAAGGTGTCCGAAGGCAGCAGTGTGGTCGAGGGCGAGCGCCGCGCCGGATTTCCCGGCCGTTTCCCGTTGGAACCAGGTTTTTTCAGGATCCATACCCTGGACGCGGAACTGAAGCTCATTGCCGGTCTTGCGGTCAGTACCGGCCGTACTGTTGGCATTTATCCGGAACTGAAATCACCGTGGTTCCATCACCAGCATGGGAAGGATCTGGCGCGCGCCGTGCTGGAAGTATTGGCCGCACATGGCTACCGGGATAGCGACGATCCGGTGTATGTGCAAAGTTTTGATTACCCGGAACTGGTCCGGGTGAAACACGAGTTGCTGCCGGAACTGGGCCTGGACCTGAAGCTGGTGCAATTGATCGCCGACAATAGTTGGGGAGAAACCATGGCACTGGATGCCAGTGGCGTCTGGCAGCCCTACGATTATGCATGGATGCTGACTCAGGCAGGCGTTAAGCAACTGGCGACTGTGGTTGATGGCGTCGGGCCGGCCTATGACATGCTGGTGCCTGCCACGTTGACTTCGGAAACTGCCAAAACCGCTGTCAGTCCCTTTGTACAGTGGGCGCACCTTGAAGGTTTGCAGGTACATCCCTATACCTTCCGCAAGGATCCGGAGCGCCTGCCGCCCTGGGTGGACAGTTTTGACGCCTTGCTGGAATTGTTTTTGTACCGGTTGGAGGTGGATGGCGTGTTTACCGACTTTCCTGATCTGGCGCGCCAGTTTGTGGACCGCCAGTTTGTGGAGAGTCACCCCCGAGAGGGGATATAGCGCTCACGCTTGTTGGCTTTGAGCAGGCTCAGGTCGGTCATGCACAAACCATCGAGGCAGTCGGCGAAATCCGGGTCGCGGCTGAACACCAGCGTTTTGAAACCGCCTTCTTCGAACAACGCGGCATACTGGCGGTACAGCACCGGGATTTTGTGGCCCAGGGTATCGAAGGACTGCTGCAAACGCACAAAACCGGCTTCACGACTCAAGCCCTCATACAGCGCTTGCAGGTTATCGAATTGGCCTGCACTGAAGACAAAGGGATGGTGTGCCTTGGCCAGCGACCGGGAGCCGGAATAATACTTGCTGAAATAGAACACCAGTTCTTCCATCAAGGCAGCGGGATAGGCGGCACTCATGGAGACAGGGCCGAACAGGTAACGGATGTCGGGGTGGTGCGCGAGATAGGCCCCGATGCCCTGCCATAAATAATCCAGGCAGGCTTTGCCCCAGTAGTCCGGGTTGACGAAACTGCGTCCCAGTTCAATGCTGTGCTCCAGATAGGGCGTGAAGGCAGGCGCGAATTCATACAAAGAGGCCGTATACAGGCTTGGCCAGCCTTTGTTTGCCAGCAGCCTGGCACATTCACCAATGCGGTAGGCGCCGGCTATTTCCAGTGCTTCCTTGTCCCATAACACCAGATGCCGGTAATGCTGGTCGAATTTGTCCAGGTCGCGACGCTTGCCGGTCCCTTCACCCACTTTGCGGAACGCAAGTTCACGCAGGCGACCAATTTCACGCAGCACCGTACTGTCTTCACTCCAGTCAACCAGATGAATCGCCATGTTGTCGCGGGTGGTGCCCAGCAGTTGTGCCTGCTTTAATTCCTTCTGCAAGTGCTGGCGATTCTCCGGATGCGCGACGGTCTTTTCGGTGACAAAGACGGCCGGGCGCGAACGTCCCAGTTTGTACACATGCTTGCGCAGGCGTTTTACCAGGCGGCGATCGAGAATCTTTTCCGAGAACAATCTGGCAGGCGGAATCATTTCACCGACATGGAACGTGATGGTGTTGTGCTCGTGTTTGAACATCTCATCCGACAGCAGCATGGTGCTGATCGGTTTGTAGAGCATGGAGGCGCCATAAAACAACAGCGAATTGCGTGCGATGATGCGGATCGGCAGGATTGGTGCGGCGGCCTTGCGGGCAAAATGCAGGAAACCGCCGCGCCAGTCCGGGTCTTTCACGCCCAAGGGACTGACACGGGAGACTTCGCCCGCGGGAAAGATAATGATCGCACGCTCATCTTCGAGTTCGCTGATGACCTGGCGGTAACTGCCCAATGCACTGCCACCGGTAAAGACATCGATGGGGATGAGCAACTTCTGCAGCTGTTCAAAATGATTGAGCAAGTCGTTGGCGATGATCTTCACATCCTGGCGGATTTCGCCGACCAGGCGCAGCAAGGCCAAACCGTCGAGTGATCCGATTGGATGGTTGGCGATGATGACAACACGCCCGCTGGCGGGAATATTGGCGCGTTCGCGGGCACTGACGCTGTAACTGAAGTTGAACCTTTCAAATACCCGGTCGATCCACTCCAGGCCGGATACATCACGGTTGCTGGAGAGAAAAGCATTGATCTCGGTTTCGTGCACTATATGGCGCAGAAACATAAGGGCGGGCTTGCGCAGCAGATCCGGACTATTGGCCAGCCGGGGAAATCTGGCGGAAACAGAGGCTTCGATATCGATCATCAGGATGCAAGACGGGTCACGTGATGAAAACGCCGCAAGCATAAAACCCTTGTGTAAATCATCGATAAAAGAGCAGTTAATCAGGAATGAAAACCAGGCAAAGAGCGGTCATTTGTTACACAATTTATACAAACCGTTCATATTGATCCTGACATTTGCTGCAGGGTGCCATGGTAGGCTTGACTTTGATCAAGCCGGGGAAATCCAACACCCAGTCTAATATGTCATACACCCTCAATGGAGGAACAGCGTCATGAAAAAATACCTTGGAAGTGCCGTATTGGTGACAAGCGGCCTGTTGTTTGCGCTGCAGTTGCAGGCCGCAACAGTCGAAATTGAGTGGCAAGAGCCGGAAACCTACCGTGACGTACGCCCGGGCAATGAATCTCCGGTCATGTTTGAGGAACGGGTAATCAAGGCCTTGACCGGCTTTTTTGAAGAGGCTGCAGCAGCACAATTGCCAGCAGACCAGGTTCTGCACCTGAAGATCACGGATGTGGACCTCGCGGGAGACGTCGATTATTTCTTCCTCAATTACACGCAAGGCATCCGCGTGATGCGGGACGTTTTCTTTCCCAGTATCGATTTCAGTTATGAGCTGAAGGATGCGAGCGGAGCTGTTATCAAGAGCGGTGAGGAAAACATCAAGGATATGGGTTATCTGTATTCCGGTGCCAATTTTGTAAAAAATCCGCCCTTTAACTACGAAAAAGACATGATCGATGACTGGTTCAGAAAGAACTTCAAATAACAAAAAGCCGGGCTAACCCGGCTTTTTTATGTTCGGCGTGCAATTGCGGCAATACATCAGGCCTGTTGATACTGAAGGTTCCGGATAAGCCACTGACCGTCCACCTGGGTGTAGTCCACGACAAACTTGCCGTTTTCCCAGGCAGAACTCGCACTCATGCCTTGCTGGCGCGCCATCTGTGCCAGCACCGACTGTTCGGTCAGCGGTTTGCTGACTTGTACGCGGGAATGGAACGTCGCACTGGCACTCTGGCGGTCGGCACTGACGCTGACCTGATCCAGCTGTTGCGACTGGTCCTGCTGGAACGCGGTGTGCAGCGCCGGGGCTTTCTGCGTGCCGTATTGCTCGACGAACAGTTGGCGCACTCCCTGCTGCTTGCCGGTGAAGGTCTCACCGTACATGGTCACCGAGGCGTCATCGACAAACAACTCTACCACCGTGGCATATGCCTGGTTTTCCACCAAAGCGCTGAAGACCAGATGGAGCTGGCGAATGGCGGCCTTGGCTTCCAGTGCACCCAACTGCAGATGCAACTGGGCGAGCTGTTCCTGCAAGGGCAGTGAGCTATCGAACAAGGTGGCAGCACCGGCAGTGGCAGCAGCCAGGCCACTACCGACGGCGACACCGCCTTTCAGGAAGAAAGAGCGGCGACTGGTGTTGATTGGATTCATGGCATTCGCGTTCAATTTGCTCATGGCTGTCTCCTTAAACCTTGGGGCCAAGGAATTTTTCAATGTTGAACTTGCCGGCATGCCGCGCGCGTGCGCCCACCACGCTCAGGCTCAAGCCGTTGGGTCCCACATGGAAACCAAAACCGGCATCATGCATCGTGCGCTTGTTGAAGCAGATCACGCCGAGCGTACCGTTACAGGCTTCTTCCACCCATGCCATGATATAGACATCATCGCGCAGCTTGGAGTACCAGCCAGGAGAGGTCCACTGCATGCCACCGGAGCCATCGCCGAGGAAAATGACCCAGGAATAGGAATTTGGCGTCAGATAAATGTGCATGGAGGTCAGGCCGGGATTGCCGGGCTGATAGTTCCAGGTTACTGCTTCGCCGACCAGTTCATCCGTCCAGCCGTGACGGTGGTAACGGGGAGGGATGATGCCTTGCATTTCGAAAATGCCGAAGTAGTAATTCGGCGTGGTCTCGTTGTTGCGATAAGGCGTACCAGTAGTGCCTTTGACCAGCGTGCTCAAGCCATTCTTCATGTCCAGTGCCACCATCGCGCAGGAGCGCGGGAAGTCGGCATCAAGGAAATGAGCGAAGAAATACAGCTCATGGTCAGGCTCGTACATTTCGTAGAACGCATCGCGCCAGTTGCTGTCGCCTTCGTAGCGCCACTTCAGATTGGTTTTGTCGACGAACTGGTACTCAAGCACCGGACCGCCATTGTCCATGCGCACGGTGATGGACTTGCCCGCCATCTTGTCGACCTGTTCGCTCTTGTAGCCGCCCATGCCGCCGGCACCACTGCCAGCACCATCGCCAAACGCATGTGCATGGTTGAGTACTTGATCGCGCACTTCGTCATCGGTCATCACCGGGAAAGTGCTGAGCGGGCGGTACACCAGGCGTGCGCCTTTTTCGGTGGGACGCGCGCGGTTGCCATAGGCGATTTTCTCACCGTTGTTGCCGAATACCTCGAAGGTGGCAATCTGGCCGGTAACCTCGCCCTTGCCGAGGAACATGTAGTATTCAAGGGCGTCTTGCTCGTCGAAGCCGAGGCGCACGCCGGCTTGGGTCATCTGGTGCAGGTCGAGCACATACAGCGTCAACAGGCCCGAGAATTCGGCTTCCACGCGTGAGTAAATGAACTGGTGATCGTTGATCATGATGTAGTCGGACGGTGCTGCGTAGGTCAGCTCGCCACCGGTACGCGTCAGCTCGACGAAATTGGAGAAGATCACGGTGCAATAGAAATCGAGCGTCTCGACATCGTTGTCCTGCTTCCAGTAAATGCCCTTGCCTTCGAGGCGGTTGGTGATGTGATGGCGTGTTGAAGGCACTTCGCCGCCGTTGTCGACATAGCCGTAATACACTTCGCGCTGTACTTCGCGTTTGGCGGGTTCATAACCACTGAACCAGGTTTCGACTACCGTGGCGAGGTTGCTGTGCTGGTCGATGATGACCTGATAGCCGCGTTGGGTGCCTGGCACGAGGTGCGAGATCAGGATCAGTGGGGTTAATTCGAGCGCGCCGTAAGCGGAGGTAACTGCAGCGGCGCCATTTTCAGAGACGGAGAGTTCGCGCCCGGAGCCGATGTTGTATTCCAGCGTAAGGCCGTTGTCGGTAACGATTTTCAGATTCTTGCCAGACAAGGCCGTGGAAAATGCCGATTTGCTGGAGGGGCCGTTGTTGGCGGCTTGCAGCTTCTGGCTGATCTGCGCTTCAGTCAGCGCAGTGAAGGGAAAGCGGTGCTTGGGTTCAGGCAAGTAATTACGCGTGCTCACGGGTGTTCCTCCAATGGAAGCTGTGATTTTTATAAAGGTTTTTCTTCTATGGAACGCGGTGCTTGTTATTGTTATGGCCCAGGGAAGGATGGCCCACAAGCAGGGTGAAATCAAGCGCGACTTGGGACGCAGTCCAAGCTTGTACAGTGGTTCCATATTAAAAAATACTGGTTACCTATTGCGGAAATAGTCGGGTAAATTGTCGCAGTTGCCGGGTGAGCAGCATGGATCAAACACACAGGTGCAGGGGTTTCACCGCTGAGGCAAGACACAGATGAGCAACTGTGCGAAAGTCAGCCATACAGTTTAATTACCTTTCGTTCTGTTAAGCGTGTTGCTGTCTTGAAATCCACTGGCGCAGGAAGTCGCAATGTCGCGAGGGTTTCCGGTAGCCTGTTTGCCGGAAGGTCCATTGCGCGCACGGCAACCTGCACAGGCGACAAGTTGCGGCGTTATTGCACGTTGGCGCGGCGGAATTGAGCAGGCCCTGTTGACAGGGAAATAATAATCACCATCCACACACATGCACACACAACGAGGAAACAACAATGAACAAGCCTCTCACCCTGACCTGTTGCGCGCTGTTTGGTCTTGCGCTGGTGTTGACTGGCTGTAGCCAGCCCGGAGCCGGGAATAGTAGTGCTGCACTTGCGGATTTGCAGGCCCAAGTGGCCGAACTGCAGGCGCGTGAACAGATTCGCACGCTCTTTTCCGAGTACGGCCGCACCCTCGACAACCGTGATTTCAAGGCCTTCGGCGAGTTGTACGCACAAGACAGCGAATATGTGGGGGGAGGTGCCAGCGGCACTGCGCAGGGTCCTGCTGCCATTGCGGCGTTGCTGGAGCGGCTGATTACTGAAAATGCCACAGGTGCCAATCTGCACGTGTACTCGAACGAAAAAATCGAGGTGCAGCCCGGCGCTACCACTGCCACTGCCACCAGTCGTGGTGCGTTCTATGTGCAGGATGCTGCCGGCCAGCCAATGCCACTGATGTTCGCCACCTACAACGATGAGTTGGTGCTGGAAGCAGGTCGCTGGCTGTTCAAGCGCCGCGAGGTGCTGGGTGATATCCCGGGCCCCTCCAACGAGGAACGCGCCGGCATCGCACTGCCCGCCATCAGCGGTGACTGGATTATCGCGTCCAGTGTCGGCGGCCAGACTCCGATTATGGTGTATTGCACGCTGGCACAAAGTGGCGCGGTGTTATCCGGCACGTGTACTCCCGAAATGGCCAACGCGGAGCCGAGCGCACTGCGCGGCAGTCTCGGCCTCAAACGTGCAAGCTGGGGTTACGATGTTGTCTTCAACGGCAATCCGGGTCGGGTCGATTTCACGGCCGCAACGCTGATGGAAAATGAGCTGGCAGGAACCTTGTCCTTGTCCGGCACCGTAGCGCCCTTTACGGCGACGCGCGGCGCGAGTTCCGCTGCCGCAGCGCAATAACAGGCGGTAACTGCTGCTCAGCCCTTGAAGCCTTTCGCTACGATATACACTTCGCGGGAACGGGGGCGTGAGGCCTCCGGTTTGCGGATCGTTACCTTGTCGAACGAAGTACGTACGTCCTTGATGTACGCATCCGAGCCTTCCCCCTGGAACAGCTTGGCCACGAAATCGCCCTTGGGCTTTAGTACGCGGCGCGCCATGTCGAGCGCGAGTTCCACCAGATAGATGGAGCCGGCCTGGTCGGCGGCATCGACGCCGCTGATGTTCGGGGCGATGTCGGAGATCACGAGATCGGCTTTCTCGCCGTGCATCGCGTCGAGCAGTTGGTTGAAGACGTCTTCTTCGGTGAAGTCGCCCTGGATGAATTCGACGTTGTCGACCGGGTCCATCGGCAGGATGTCGGTGGCCAGGATCTTGCCTTTGCTGCCAAGCAGGCGTGCCACCACTTGTGACCAGCCGCCCGGTGCGGAGCCGAGATCCACGATCGTCATGCCGGGACGCACCAGCCGGTCCTTCTCGATCAGTTCCAGCAGCTTGTAGCTGGCACGCGAGCGATAGCCGTCCTTCTGCGCCTGTTTGACGTAGGGATCGTTGACGTGTTCGTCGAGCCAGCGGTTGCTGCTTTTGGAGCGTGCCATGGTATTTCAGCCGGGACTTGAGTGGTGGAAGGCTTGCAGACAGGCATGCCCGAGTAATGTATGCGGCGCATTATAAGCTGATTAGCTTTGTTTATATCAGAGCACGGCCGCCATACCGGACAGGCATGAAGGGGCCTTTCCGGTATGGCGGCCCTCAGGCTCAGAGTTGTATTCAAAAAGAGACAGTACCCAGAGGCGAGGGTTACAATTCGCTCCAGTATCAACCCTCTGCCGGAGTCACCGGCCAGGACACGTCATGATCCGTATTAACGAACTCTCCCTGCCACTCGAGCAGCCGCCTGAAGCGTTGCGCGCAGCCATCGTCGCCCGCCTTGAAATCCCCGATACAGACCTGCTGAACTTCACGGTGTTCAAGCGTAGCTATGATGCGCGCAAGAAAAATAGCGTGATCCTGTTCGTGTACATTGTTGATGCCGAGGTACGCAATGAAGCGGCAGTGCTGCAGCGCTTTGCTGAAGACCAGCATGTGCGCCCTGCGCCGGATACTTCCTACCATCCGGTGGCGCAGGCGCCGGACACTCTGGATGAGCGTCCAATCGTAGTTGGCTTCGGCCCCTGTGGTCTGTTCGCCGCTTTGTTGCTGGCGCAGATGGGCTTCAAGCCGATCGTGCTGGAGCGCGGCACGGATGTGCGGCGGCGAACCAGGGACACCTGGGCGCTGTGGCGCAACAAGGTGCTGACGCCGGAATCGAATGTGCAGTTTGGTGAAGGCGGGGCCGGCTTGTTCTCTGATGGCAAGTTGTACAGCCAGATCAAGGATCCGAAATTTTATGGGCGCAAGGTGATGCACGAGTTTGTGCGTGCCGGTGCGCCGGCTGAAATCATGTATGTCAGCAAGCCGCATATTGGCACCTTCCGCTTGACCGGGGTGGTGGCTGCGATGCGCGAGGAAATTATCGAGCTCGGTGGTGAAGTGCGTTTTGACAGCAGGGTGCGTGAGCTCTTGCTCAGGAAAACTGACAGTGAGCACCTGCAAGTGGAAGGTGTCGTACTTGCCAGTGGCGAAGAATTGCGCAGTCGCCATGTGGTGCTGGCGCTCGGCCACAGTGCGCGCGACACCTTCCGCATGCTGCATCAGCAAGGGGTGTTCATAGAACCCAAGCCGTTTGCGATCGGCTTTCGTATCGAACATCCGCAGTCACTGATCGATCGCGCGCGCCTGGGCAAATACGCCGGGCACCCTGAATTGGGCGCAGCGGATTACAAGCTGGTGCATCAGGCCAGCAATGGGCGCGCCGTCTACAGCTTTTGCATGTGTCCGGGTGGAACCGTGGTGGCGGCCACGTCGGAACCGGAGCGCGTGGTTACCAATGGCATGAGCCAGTATTCGCGCAACGAGCGCAATGCCAATGCTGGCATCGTGGTGGGGATCAATCCGGCGCAGGATTTTCCGGGGGATGTGTTGGCCGGCATGGAACTGCAGGAAAAACTGGAGTCGCAGGCCTATACGCTGGGGGGTAGCGACTACTGTGCACCTGCGCAGCTGGTCGGCGATTTCATCCGCAAGGTGCCTTCGACCAAGCTGGGCGAAGTGGAGCCATCCTACAAACCCGGGGTGAAACTGTGTGATTTGTCGACGGCCTTGCCGAAGTACGCCATTGATGCGATACGTGAAGCGTTGCCGGAATTCGGCAAGCAAATCCGCGGCTATGACCGCGACGATGCGATCCTGACCGGCGTTGAAACCCGCACCTCGTCACCGATTCGCATCACGCGGGATGCCGGGACCCTGCAAAGCCTGAACGTGCAGGGACTGTATCCTGCCGGCGAAGGCGCTGGTTATGCAGGCGGCATCCTGTCGGCGGGCGTGGATGGCATCAGGATCGCGGAAGCGCTGGCCAAAGACCAGCTGGCGCAGACCAAGTGAGCACTCAACGATGACTCTCGACGACATCAAGAAATTGCACCAGAAAAAATACCGCAGCGAGTTCGGCTGCTTCCTGGTGGAAGGCGAGCATCTGGTGCTGGAATTGCAGAAAGCCGCCGACCAGCAACCATTGCTACAGGGCACTGAGTTGTATGTGACGAGTGCCTATGCAGATTGGCAAAGTCCGTTCAAGACGCATGTGCTCAGTGCACAGCAAATGGCACGCATCGCCGATACGGCAACACCACAAGGAATTCTCGCGGTGGTGCCAATGTTGCCAGCGCCGGCAGCCGCCAGTGCCAGCAACGTTGCCAGCCGCGAACGCGCCATTTACCTGCACGAAATCCAGGACCCTGGCAATCTCGGTACTATTTTGCGCACGCTGGCCTGGTTCGGCGATTTCCGCTGTCTGCTGAGTCCCGGCAGTGTCGATCCCTACAACCCGAAAGTCGTGCGTGCCAGCATGGGTGCGATCTTTCATGTGCCGCTGGAACTGGACGTGGAGTTGGTGGTATTGCCACTACGCTTTGCCCGCATTGCCTGCCTGGACATGCAGGGCAAGCCCTTGCCCGCTGCCGGCTTTGCCGACTTTGATTGTTATGTGTTTGGCAACGAAGCGCGCGGCGTGCCGCAGGAACAACTCGCTGTGTTGCAAGCCGCCAGCTTCACCATTCGCGGCTGTGGCGTTATTGATTCACTGAATCTTGCCGCAGCGGTGAACATGTGCCTGTACGAGCTCAAGCGCTAGCAAGCTGATGCTGGTGGTAGATCCCGGATACTGTCTGGCACTGCAGATTCAGCCAGGCAAGCGGGTTGCCAGTTTTCTGTTTCTGGGATTTACTTTGGCAACTTGCACAGAAATGTCGCAGGGCCTGCGGCCGCCGCCTTGCCCTTGCCAAATCCAATCGACCGGGGAGCCACAATGACCACCAGCCAACCCAAGCAAATCACTGCAGCAGACTTCGAGCAACTCACTGCCAAATTGCACGCGGTACTCGGCGCCGACGGACTCAAGACCGAGCCTGCTGCGGTGCGTGCGTTCCGTGATCCGTTCTCGCATGCCTCCTGGTCCGAGTTTGATCCTTCGCTGGTCTTGCAGCCGTCCACGGTAGAAGAAGTGCAGGCGATCCTGCGCCTCGCCAATGACTATCACTTGCCGCTGTGGACCAGCTCACAGGGCCGCAACAACGGCTATGGAGGTCCTGCACCACGCGTCAAAGGCGGGGCTGTGTTGAACCTGCGCCGGATGAATCGCGTGCTGGAAGTAAATGAAGAGTTTGGCTATGCCGTGGTGGAGCCCGGCGTCAGTTTTCTGGATCTGTATGCACATCTACAGCAGATTGGTTCCAAGTGGTGGATGTCAGTACCGGATCTGGGCTGGGGCAGTGTGCTGGGCAATACCATGGATCATGGCATGGGCTACACGCCTTACGGTGATCACCCCTCCAGTCAGTGTGGCATGGAAGTAGTGCTGCCAGATGGTGACGTACTGCGTACCGGCATGGGGGCAATGTCGACGTCAAAATCATGGAATCTTTACAAGCGCGGATACGGGCCGAGCGCAGATGGCCTGTTCATGCAATCCAATTTCGGCATTGTGACCAAGATGGGCCTGTGGCTGATGCCGCCACCCGAATGCTACATGCCGGGTTGGCTCACGTTGCGGCGGGATGATGATCTGGCCCAACTGCTGGAAGAACTGCGACCCTTGATGGCTGATGGCACCATTCCCAACCAGCCGATGATCATCAATGCCGTGTGCGGCATCTCCGCGTTTACGCCACGTTCCCAGTGGTATACCGGTGTCGGCGTGATTCCTGACGACGTGATAGAAAAGATTTCCACCCAGCCCGGCATGGGGCGCTGGGTGATGCGCTTTGCGTTGTATGGCGACAAGCAAATTGTGGCGCGTCAACGCGAGATCGTCACCGCGGCATTCAATCGCATTGCCGGATCCGAAGTAACCTTCTCTGAATACGACGGTAGAGCCCTGCCTGAATTGCACAACCCGCATGAGCGTGTACAGGCCGGCATTCCCAGCATGGCGCTGGATCAGATGACACGCTGGTACGGTGGCGAACAGGGCGGTCACATCGGCTTTTCCTGTGTGGCGCCTATCACCGGCAAGGACGGCTTGGCGCTACGCGATCTGGTCAAGGCCGGACTGGGTCAAGCCGGGTTGGATTACAGTGGTGTGATTGTGGTGGGCAAGCGCAGCATGATTCATATCGGGCTGGTGGTCTTCGATACCAGCGACGAAACACAAAGCCGTTCCGCCTATGATGCCTGCAAAGGTCTGGTAGCACCTGCTGCCAAACTGGGCTACGGCGAATATCGTGCGCATCTGGATTTCATGGATCTGGTGGCTGACCAGTATGACTTCAACCACCATGCCCAGCGCCGCTTCAACGAGCGCATCAAGGATGCGCTCGATCCCAACGGCATACTGTCACCTGGCAAGCAGGGAATCTGGCCAAGACAGTATCGGGAGAAGTAGCCCCTTACTTGCTGTCCTTCTTGCTGTCTTTGGTGACGTATTTGGCCTGGTGGCGTTCCATCGCTTCCACGATGAGGCGCTTGGCTTCAGTAGCATCGTGCCATTTGCCGATCTTCACCCACTTGCCTGGCTCCAGATCCTTGTAGTGCTCAAAGAAATGGGCGATCTGCGCGAGCGTGATTTCCGGCAGCTGGTCATAGTTGGTGATGTTTTCATAACGCTTGGTCAAATGCGGTGACGGTACGGCTATGATCTTTTCATCATGGCCGGCGTTGTCTTCCATGATCAGCACACCAATGGGGCGTACGTTGATCAGGCAGCCTGGCATCAGTGGGCGTGTGTTGCAGATCAGTACATCGATCGGGTCGCCGTCGTCGGACAGGGTATGGGGCACAAACCCGTAGTTGCCCGGATAGGCCATGGGGGTATAGAGGAAACGGTCGACCACGAGCGTGCCGGATTCCTTGTCCAGCTCATACTTGATGGGCTGGCCACCGATCGGGCATTCGACCAGAACGTTGACGTCTTCCGGGGCATTATTGCCGACGGCAATGGCTTCAATACGCATTTACAGTACTCCTTACTCTGCAAAAAAGGGGCGCATTATACCGATTTGAGCCGGCAAATTAAGGCTAAATAGTGCAGAACCGGGATTGGTTTAGCGTGAAAGTGCGGCCAAGGTGGCCGGCAACAGGGTGAAATCGGTCAGGACTGCGTCGGCTCCCAGGGATTTGGCACGGGTAGCATCCACTTCAAAGGCTACCGCAATCACAGCGATACCGGCAGCACGCGCGGCATTCACATCGTTGGCATGATCGCCCACCATCACGGCACGGTTGTGGATTCCTGGCTGATAGCCCATCTCCTGCAGGGCAAACAACAAGTGACCGGCAGCAGGTTTTTTTACCTGGGTGGCATCGCCACCGGCAACTACTGCAAACAAATCGCGCACACCCAACTGTGTGAGAATTGTGCGGCAGGGGATAGTGGGTTTGTTGGACGCCAAACCAATGATCCAGCCGTCTGTGTGCAGCTGCTGCAGGGTTTCGGCAACACCGGGGTACAAACGGGTGTGTCTGTATTGAGTCGCCCGATACGCGTGTTGATAGGCTGCACACGCGGCGGCAAAAGCGGCCGCTGGCAGCGTCACCCCGCGCGTGGCAAAGGCGCGCTGTACCAGTACTTCCAGTCCATCCCCGAGCAAGGCTTCCAGCGCAGGGCGATCCAGCGCCAACAAGCCATGAGTGGACAAGACGGTGTTGATGGCAACCAGCAGGTCATCCACACCGTCGATCAAGGTGCCATCGAGATCGAACAGGATAAAGTTCGATCGTGTCATTACCAGGAGAAACCGAATTCAAGTTCGTACTGGTTCATTTTCAGTTCGATGCGCTGGGTCGGATCAAACGTGTTGTTTCCGCTGATTTCACCTTCCGGTGCCACCATCAACATCACGCTCCAGGCCCTGCCGCTCTGCAGCTGTCTGGTAGCGCCTACGGTAAAATGACGCTCCATGACTCCGGGAGCCAGCATGTTGAACAAAACTTCGGTTTCTTCAATGGGCTGCTGGCCATGGCTGACGCCGGCTCGCAGTGTCCACTGCGGAAGGCTTTCGGGCTTCCAGGATACGCCGAGTTTATGCACGGTCATGTCGTTCCAGCCGAAGCCGGCGCCGCGATCACCACCCAGGCAGTAGCTCACATCAGTTCCACCGGCGCCCGCTGTGGGGCAACCAAAAAGGTTGGAGATCGGGTTACCCACGGAATCCACATCACGATAGTTGGTATGGTCTGTGTCGTAATGCAGCGTGATGCGGTCACTGTAGTCCCAGCTCACCCCGAAGCGAATGTTCTGCGGGATGTTGAAGCCACCTTCTGCCGCGAACAGATCACTGTATTTGTCGAACTCCGACATGTAGATGCGGCTCTGGTAACTGATGCCCAGGCGCAAACGTTCAACAGGCTGGAATTGCACGCCGAACTTGACGCCGAAACCGGTCGAATAATCGTGACCGTTGTTGCCAAGATTGGTTGGCATGACAGTGCCGCCGCTTTGCGCGAAGGTTTTGGTATAAGGCGCAAAACTGCCGGTGCCTGTCGCTTCGAATGCTTGTGCAGTGAAAATGCCGCTGATGCCCCAGGCCAGCTGGTCAATCACTTTGCCGGCATAGGCCACTTCGGCGAAGAGCTGGTTCAGATCGACGCCCGTGTCACCGAAACCATAAGAACCGTCGAGCTTCATGACCGGAGCCGGGCCGGGACCGTCCGGATCAAAAATCGCTGCTCCACTCGTGTAATCGGTACTCATGCCGCCGCGGCCATAGACAGTGACACCCAGCGCGGTGTCGTTCTCGAGAGCCCAGGTTTTGGCCGCATACGGAATCGGGAAATATTCGGATCCACTTTCCACGGTGCCCGGTGCGATGGTGAACGCACCGCCGTTGCCATTGGCAAGGCTGCTGGAAGCCGTGTACTGGCGGCGCGGAGAAAAGATCGACAGGCCTGCCTGCATTGAATCTCCCAGCAAAACGGCAGAGGCCGGATTGTTGGCGATCGCCATCGCTTCTTCCGGCGTTGCGGTGCCGGCGCCCGCCATACCCTTGTTGATCACGCCCAGTCCGTGGGTGAAATAGCCATTGGTGGCAAAGGCCGGTACGGACAGCGCCATTAAAACGGACGAAACGAGCAACTTGCGGGTAAAGGTCATGCTTCAACTCTCCAGGAGACTCTTGATGGGACGCATCAATTCAGGGTGTTTGCAGGGATAAAATTGGTTTTTATGCAGAAAATGCCAGCCCTGCCTTCAAACGGTGCGCACTCTAGCAAGTAAGGGGGTGGGGGTAAAACAAGAAAAAGGAATATGCTTATCCAGATTTACCGGTAAGTGGGGAGAACGTAAGGTAGTCCCAAATTGGCGATGTACAATACATCGCGGTTAATGCTCAATGCTGAGAAGGTTTTGCGTCTGTTATGCCATGTGGCAGTTTGTTTCACTGTGAGGCGACAATCATGAATCCCAGCATCCTGTCCAGACTAGTCCTGATTCCTGTGTTTCTGACCTTGATGAGCTGCGCCAATTTTGGCACGTATTCGCCGGGTGCTGTGCGCACAACGGGTACAGTCGTGCTCCAGTCGGATGGGCGCGGCACCAGAGTGGGCGCTACTATCACAGTGGCTGATGCCCGCAGGCTTGCGGTTGCCAACCGTCTCACCGGCTATCGTGACTTGCCGCCGGGCATTGCCCGTAATCTTGCCCGTGGCAAACCACTGCCACCGGGCATAGCCAAGCGCTATGTCCCTGACAGTATGCTCAGGTCACTGCCGGTGAGGGATGGGCATGAATGGCGTATTGCCGGCCGTGACCTCTTGCTGGTGGCCTTGGGCACCCTGCTGGTGGTCGAAGTGCTGGAAGATGTCTTCGAGTAACAACGGGCACTGATATTTACTGACTTTTCATTGGCCGAGCCACCACCGTAAATGTCATAATTGCACCCGTATGGCACCCCGCAAACGCAAAGTCTCCCAATCCGCAAAGAAATCCAGTGGCTCCAGTCGCCGCTGGTTACCCTATGTGCTCGCCGTCATGGTCTGGGGCGCAGTTGCCGTGGGCGTCTGGTGCGTATGGATCGACTACCAGGTACGCGAGGATTTTCGCGAACTGCAGTGGGCCTTGCCAGGTCGCATCTATGCGCGTCCGATGGAACTCTACGAAGGTGCGCATATCGCGCAGAGCGAACTGACGGGCTATCTGCAGCGCCTGGGTTATCGCCAGACCCCCCAACCCCAGCGTGCTGGCGAGTTCAGCGTCAGCACCGGGCGCGTGCAATTGCGCACGCGCGGCTTCCAGTTCTGGGATGGTGCAGAACCCTCACTTTTCATCGATGTCACGTTCGATGGCAGGCGCGTATTCTCGCTGCGTGGCGAAGCAGCGAGCCCGTTGGCCCTGGCCCGACTGGACCCGATAGAAATTGCCCAAATCAACCCTGAAACCGGTGAAGACCGTTTGCCGCTGACGATGGAAGAAGTGCCGCCACCACTGGTGCAGGCACTGATCGCCGTGGAAGACCAGCGCTTCTATACACACTACGGTGTAGACCCGATCGGGATTGCGCGTGCACTGGTCGCCAACATCGTGGGCGGGGGCTATGTTCAGGGGGGCAGCACGCTGACCCAGCAGCTCGTCAAGAATCTCTACCTCACGCGTGAACGCACCCTGCGTCGCAAAATCGAGGAAGCGGTGATGGCGGTGGCGCTGGAATTGCATTTCAGCAAGGAAGAAATCCTGACGGCCTATCTCAACGAAGTGTATCTGGGCCAGGACGGCAATCGCGCGATCCACGGCTTTGCGCTGGCGGCGGAACATTATTTCGCGCGTCCGCTCAAGGAGCTTGCGCTGGATGAATTGGCGCTGCTGGCCGGCTTGCCGCGTGGTGCGTCCTTCTACAATCCCCTGCGCCATCCTGAGCGCGCCACGACACGGCGTAACGTAGTGCTGGCGGCAATGCGTGACAGCGACTACATCACATCCTCCCAATACGAGAGCGCCAGTGCCGCACCACTGCTGGTGCAAAGTGCACGTCCTGCCAGAAGTGGTGGCTACCCTGCTTTCATGGAACTGGTCTATCGCGATCTTGAGCGCGACTACGACAAGGAAGCGCTGCGTACCGAAGGCCTGCGCATCTTCACCACCCTCGATATCAATGCACAAACGGTACTCGAAGCCACCCTCGACAAATCGGTCACTGCCGTAGAACGCAAGACCTCTGGTGCCGCCGCACCGCTGGAAGCCGCCGTGGTGATTACTGATGCCAGCACCGGCGAAGTGCGCGCGCTGGCGGGCAGTCGCAAGAGCGGTTATACCGGCTTCAATCGCGCGCTCAAGGCGGTGCGTCCGATTGGCTCGCTGGTAAAGCCGGCGGTGTATCTGGCGGCACTGGAGTCGCCGGATTTCCATCTGGCCACGGTGTTGTCCGATGAAGCCATTTCGATGAAACTGCCCAACGGTGATCTGTGGCAGCCGAAGAATTATGACGAAACCGAAGAAGGTGACGTGTACCTCTACGATGCACTGCAGCGCTCACTGAACCTCGCCACGGTGGATCTGGGCATGAAGCTGGGCCTGCACAAGGTCGCTGACATGCTGGCCAGGCTCGGTTACAGCAAGGCGATCCAGCCGTTTCCATCACTATTGCTGGGCGCGATCGAAATGGCGCCGCTGGAAGTCGCGCAGATTTACCAGTCGCTTGCCAGCAATGGTTTCCGCTCGCCACTGCGTACCGTCGAAGCCGTGACCACGGCCGAAGGCAAGCCGCTGGAGTATTACGGTATCGGGACTGAACAGGCCGCGGATCCCGCATCGGTGTTCTTGCTCGAGCACACGCTGCAAGGCGTGTTTGAACGCGGCACGGCGCGCACCGTGGCCAGCCGCTTCCCCAACAATCTGCCGTTGGCCGGCAAGACCGGCACGACCAACGACCTGCGCGATTCCTGGTTTGCCGGTTATGGAGAGGACCTGGTCGGTGTGGTGTGGCTGGGTTACGACGACAATCGCGCCAGCGGACTTACTGGAGCCACTGGTGCACTGCGCGTGTGGACTGACCTGATGACCCAGCTCGATATTCAGCCGCGCCAGACGCAAGCGCCCCAAGACGTCCAGTGGGAGCAGATCCCGCTGTTTGCCGTGCGTGATGCCGAGCGGCGCGATTGCAGCACTACCTTGCCACTGCCATTTCGCAGTAACCGTCTGCCGGATGTCGGCTGGAGTTGTGAAGTGAATGACTCCTTCTTTCAACGCATCCTGGAGCGCTTCAAGGAACCCGGACAATGATATGCAGACAAGCGTTGGTATTGCTGGCACTGACCCTGTCAAGCGGGTGTTCCAGCCTGGTTGATACCTATGGCAAGCGTGCGCCGGTGGAAGAGATCGGCACAGGTGCACCCGCAGTAGTGGTGCCTGCGCAGCCCCCGCAACCTGAAGCGCCAGTACCACGTCGTGAACCGCTGCCGGTACCGGCTCCGGCACCCACGGCACCCTCTGTACTTGAGCCGGCCCCGGCTACTCCCGCATCGACATTGCTGATCTCGGTCGACCAGGCTATCGCAGCCAACGATCTGGATCGCGCTGCTGCCTTGTGCGAACGTGCACTTAGAATCATGCCGCGCGACGGGAAGCTCTGGTACAAGTTGGCCACGATCCGTTATATGCAGGGCAGGTACGCCGATGCGCAGGGTTTTGCGCAGCGTGCACTGAGCCTGGCGGGAGCCGATGCGCTGTTGCAGCGCGACATCAACGTATTATTGGAGCAAGTGACGGCAGCGTTATGAAGCCTTACGTGCCAACGGGTAACTTTTGCTCCCGCGTTGCAGGGATGTACGATGTTTGATTCGCAGTACCTGATGCTGAGCGTGGTCTTTTCCTCGATCGGGATGGGTTATTTTGCCTATGGCAAGAAGCAAAAGAAAATGGTCACGCTGTTCTGCGGCATTGGCTTGATGACCTACACGATGTTCGCTACCACGCTGTTGCCGATTCTCGCGGTCGGGTTTGGATTGCTCGCATTGCCGTTCTTCGTGAAGGACTGAACGGCTTCGCTGTCTTTTACTGTTACGCTTGCGCTTCCACTACTCTACCTTGTCCAGGATGCCGGAATCACTGCCGGTGACTTGCTTGAAAGCCTCTTGCAGGTCCTGCAGGCTCACGCGCCGTTTCTTCATCAGCAGGCGGGTGACCTCATCAATGTCGGATTTGTTGTTGGTAAGCTCCCTGATTTCCGTATTCAGATCATCAAACAGCACGACAGCGCGTGCGGTAATCGGCCCATTTGAGCCGCTGTTGCGCAGCTTGGGCGCGTCTTTGCCCCAGTCGGCGAGATTCTCGAGAATGTCTGCTTTCTTTTTGCTGCTGATGCCGCCGGCACGATGCAGGAACTCGACACCGTAGAATTCGGCAAGGCCTTCCGCGATCCAGTCATCGTTCTGGGCGCCACTGATGCGGGTAATTACATGGACGACCTCATGCAGCAGCGGGCTGGTACCGTTCTCGCTCACACCGCGGCGACTGCTGTGAAAGTAGAACGAGTTTGGGCCGGACAGGCCGCCACGCCACAGCGGATCGTCACCACTGACCATCAGGATTTTGCGTGGAACCTTGCCAAAGGCTTTCTCCATTTCCGGATAGACCAGGCTGATCAGCGTTAGCCAGCCCATGCGATCCGCGGCCGAATCCATTGGCGCCACCACCGAGAAATAGGTTGAACCAACGTGGTCGCGGCGGCTGCCCACTCTGCCTGCCATGATCCAGCCAGAGGGACGGTCGAAGCGGCGATCCGGGTCGTCAACCCTGTACCTGAACTTGTCACCAGAGGCCTTGTCGAGCGGCCAGCCGGTGTTCACGCGCCAGTTTTCGGGTACATGCAAATGCAGCATGGTGTCAGCGACAGCGCCGATGCGGGCAGTAACACTCATCCGGGGGATCACGCGGTCACCACGGAACAGTGCCCATTCGTCTGTTACCAGGGCATCGTAGCTCTTGTCCTGGTTCTTGTTCACGCGCTCGCGCGTGACTTTCACGCGGTAACTCAGTCTGGCATTCTCGCGGGCGGGTTCCCAGTGCACGCTTTGTTTGGTGACGGTCAACTTGCCTTCGGCCTCGAAGTCGCTGAAACGCTCCGGGTCGTAACGGAAACGGATGTCGCGCACCGGTCTGCCGTCAGCCAGCTTCAGGGTGACAAGCGCGGAATCGTCGCCGGCCTTCAGTTCAATATGCCAGTCCGCACGATAGGATTCGCCCTGGGCCGCGAGCAGAGTCGCACAGGGAGTGGCAAGGACGAGGAAAAGCAGAATAACGCTACGCATGGAAGCACCTGTAGGCAAGGGTGCCAATGATCCGGACATAGGACGGTGGGGTCAATATAAACAGCGTCAATATAAAGCGGGGTTGACCCTGTTCCAGTTTGCAAGTTTTCGGCCAAAATCCAGCGTGGCGTGGGCGGGGCTGGTAGAAGGCAGCTGCACCCGCGGCAGGGCTGCTGCGGCCGGCGGCAGCAGCGGTAATACCAGGCGCTTGTAGACGTTGGCGGCAGTAGCTCCATTAAAGTACAGCACCCGTATCTGCGGATGTGCTGCGAGGAAACCGGCAAAGTCATTTGCGACTATCGACTCGGGTTCGATGTCGGCGTCCAGGCTGCCTCTGCGTTTGCAGGCAAGCAGCACATCCCAAACCGCGATCCGGTGTTGACGCAGGGCCTGGCAACGTTCCGCATAGGACAGGGTCTCGGGCAAGTCCAGAATCTGCAGCAACAGGGGCCAAAACGCATTGCGCGGATGGGCATAGTACTGCTGTGCGGCGAGCGAGGCCGTGCCGGGCATTGAGCCGAGGATCAGGCAGCTGGCATCGGGAGCCGCAATGGGGGGAAAGCTGAAGAGTTGCGACATGCTGGCTAGCTATTTCTCCTCATCCAGGTAGGTTTCACGATCTTCGCCAGTGGCAAGTACCCATTCGGAACCCACGACAGCGGCAAATGCGGCGAGCGCTTGCCTGAAATCGCTTGCGGTCACGCCTGGAGGAAGAATGAGTTGCATGGAAATCCGCTGCTCTGCTTGTTTTGGGTGGAGTAACCAGGGAGAACCGTAGCAAACGAAATAGATGTCAGCTACAACAATCTCTCTCGATTTTTGTTCTTGCGCCAAGCATACTTCGTCCAATGAATGATCAGAAGCAAGTGTCCGGCAGGAGGACGCACCATAGAGCCCAGGACAGAAACACCACCTCAGACATCCGGCAGACTCTGGCGTATCCGCAGCATTCTCCAGTTGCTGGTGCTGGCTTGCGTGATACCAGGTATCGCGGGCACGACGTTCCTGTTCGTGCGGGAGTACCTCAATGGCCGCGAGCAACTCAATACCAATTTGATTGCTACCGCCCGTGCCATGCAACAGTCGGTGGATAGCCAGATATTCAACGCCCGGTCGGCAGCCCAGACCTTGTCCACTTTCGGCGGTTTGAGCCATGCTGATTTGCAGGGTTTCCATGCGTGGGCGCGCAGGGTGATTGAACAATCCGGCACTGGCCTGAATGTCGTACTCAGTGATCGTAACGGACAACAAGTACTCAACACCCTGAGCGATTTTGGTGAAGCGCTGCCAACTCACGGAAATCTTGAGGTGCTGCAAAGCGTTTTCTCAAAGGGTGAGACAGTGATTTCGCCGATCTATACGGACGGCTTGTTGAATCGTCCGGTGCTGAGTATTGACGTACCTGTGATCCTGGATGACGAGATCATCTACGATCTAAGCCTGGGCATCCTGCCTTCTGACTTCAATACGGTGCTTTCCAACCAGAACTTTCCTGCCGATTGGGTTGCCATTATTTTCGATAATACCGGCACCATTGCAGCCCGCACTCACTCGCCGGACATCTTCGTTGGCCAGAAAGGCGCTCCCGATTACATACGCAGTATAAGTCTTGCCCAAGAAGGCGCCATCCAGACTGTCACTCTCGAAGGCGTGCCAACTGCGTCCGTCTGGAGCCGGTCAGCTGCGACCGATTGGAGCGTTGGCATTGGCATACCTCGGGAAATTCTTGAAAAAGATCTGCAAGCCGGCATGTTTTGGCTTGCCTCCGGTTTGTCAGCATTGCTGCTGGCCAGCCTGGTGCTGGCCTGGTTCGTGGGCCGCCAGATTGCTGTTTCGGTGCAAGCGCTCAAACTGCCAGCGCTGGCCATGGGCAAGGGACTTGTTGAGCCGGAAACTCCGGTGCTGATCGAGGAAGTGGCAGAGGTCGCTGGTGCGATAAGACAGGCTGCCAGGTTGCTGGAGCGGCACCAGGCTGACCTTGTGCAGGTTCAAAGCACCAACTTGCAGGATCTGGAACGCAGGGTTGAAGAGCGCACGCGTGAACTGGTCAGGGCCAATACCCGACTGGAGCAACTCGCCCTTACTGACATGCTGACCGGCTTGCACAACCGCAACTCTGCCAATGGCCGCTTGCGCCGGGAGTTTCTGCGCTTCAAGCGTTCGGGCTCCTGTTACGCTCTCCTGTTTCTGGATCTTGATCACTTCAAGCAGGTCAATGATACCTACGGCCACGAAACCGGTGACCAGGTGTTGAGGCTGCTGGCCAAGGTGTTGATGGGAGCGATACGGGAGTCTGACTACGTGGCACGTTATGGTGGCGAGGAGTTTCTGGTGTTGCTGCCCGACACCAATCTTGATGGTGCCCTCGTCCTTGCCGAAAGAATTCGGGTCAACGTGATGGAACAAGCGCTCCCGCTGGTCAACCACGTGACTGTCAGCATTGGCGTGGCAGTGGTCCACGCTGAAGATGAAAACGAGGATGCCTCAGTGCGGCGTGCTGATGAGGCCATGTACCAGGCCAAAACCGACGGGCGCAACCTGGTGCGGGGTAAATGAAGAAAACCGGGGGTGCGCCTGTGAATCATCCTAACTATCTGTATTTTATGTTTTAATTTTTAAATTGAAGCTGCGGAAAACCTGCAGGGCGATCCCGGCAGGAACCCAATCGGGCACAGCTATTGTTTCAGGCAGCTTGCAGGGAGTTGATCTAATCAGGTCTCTGTGAAATGCTCCCACCCTTGGGCATTTGCACCGGAAGTCAGGCGCTGTTCATCAAGCAACTTATAAAGTTATTTCTAGTTATTTATAGTTATTTACAGTTACTTATAGTTAGTTATCAGTAGTAGATAAATGGGGAACCAATGAAGAATCAAGCAAATATTGAAACCGTCGACAAATCCAGGCATGCCAAGCTCAGGGTCAAGGACAATCCGGATTTTTCCCATGCCAGGGAGTTCAACCTGGCTTCCATCATGCTGGGCGAGCTTAGCGCCTGTACCAGCAATTTTCCGGTGCTGTTTGTGCAGCATCCGGATACTCAAACGGTGCGTCCGGTTGCCATGTTCGGCTTGCGCCCTGGTGAAAACGTGTATTACGGCAAGGACGGCTGGGACTCTACCTATGCCCCGCTGATGGTCCAGCGCCATCCGTTCACCATCGGCTTCGATGACCGCAAGGAAAACAACAGCACTGAACTTACCACTTGCCTGATCACGGATAGTCCCTTCCTCAGCGAAGAGGACGGCGTGGCCTTGTTTACGGAGTCTGGTGAAAATACCGATTACCTTGCTTCCAGGCACCGGATGCTTCAGGAAATCTTCGAAGGTGAAAAACTCACCGAACAATTCACCAGCAAGCTGATCGAAATGGATCTGCTTTCGCCATTCGAGATGTTGATAAAGCCGGAAACCGGAGAGGTGCGGAAAATTACCGGGATGCTCGCGCTGGATGAGCGCAAGCTCAGGGCCTTGAGCCCTGAGAAACTGCAGGAACTGCACAAACTGGATTTCCTGCCAGCCTGTTACATCATCCTTGCCTCCCTGTTCCAGATCCACAACCTGATGAATTTGCGCAACCGCAAGGAAGGGTTTGAAAGGGTCATCGATTACCGCATCGAACTGTATCCTGAGTCGACTCCGGCACCGGCTGCGGCCTGAGAACCGCTACAAGTGCAGTAACTGAGCTATCAGCAGTTACTGCAAAAAGTGAAACGAGGGAAAACCATAATTATTGACTTCAGGTCTTCAACACTTGGTAGCGCCAGCCTCGCATTGTTGCTGGCGTTTCCCTTTAACGCAGTGGCGCAAGCCTGTCCGGTGAATGAATACTCGGTGTGCCTTGGTGACACTTGCGTGTGCATTCCACCGTTGAGCGGCGACCTGGAAACGATGGCCGCTGAAGCCATCAAGACCATAGAAGAAGCGCGTGCCCCGGTGCTGGAAGCCTGGCTGCGCGAATCACGCAACGATTCCTATCTTGCTTCAGCTCCCATCCCTCCGCCAATACGGCAAGCACTTGACGGCTATATTGCGGATGAGGTGCTGGACAATGCCCGCTTCCTCGTCGCAGACCCCAGCACTATCAGCTCTACCAGCCTGAACCTTGGCAGCATGGCGATTGCCTATGGCGATCTGGTCAACGGCACTGGTGTTGAAGCAATCACCTTGATCGATGTGATCATTTTCCGCAACGAAGTTGACGCCCTCAACAATCCGGCGTTGTGGGCGCATGAGCTGACCCACGTCAAGCAGTTCATGACGTGGGGAGTGCGCGATTTTGCCGATGCCTATGTCAACGATTCAGCCCGGGTTGAAGCCGAAGCGTCCAAGGTGGGCGACGGTTATTCGGCTTTTGCCGGAAAGTAGGCTGCGGGCAACGGATACAAGCCGTCATACAGTGCCCAGTTCGGCACCGGACGATCTTCCGGTGCGTAGTAGAACGCTGCATGGATAGCGCGGATCTTGCCGTTATCAGTGTGGAACAGTTCGGTGAAGTGATTCCTCGCTTGGATGTTCCTTGTTGT
>Ga0209134_10000057_pt1 | contig 30472 bp, 3 predicted proteins | sample LauGreSp1BDMLBSN_2_FD_187566 | JGI IMG/M metagenome (GOLD analysis project Ga0209134, IMG submission 187566) | Freshwater lake microbial communities from Lake Michigan, USA - Sp13.BD.MLB.SN (SPAdes) (version 2) | ecosystem: Environmental > Aquatic > Freshwater > Lake | place: Lake Michigan, USA... | reverse complement strand
CTGGCCCAGTGGTTTTCCTGTCTTCGGAAGAGAGCCGCTACGTGACCGGACAAACCTTGTTGGTTGACGGGGGCATCAGCACGGGTGCTACTCGTGCCACGGTCGCCCCGCCGAAATCCTGATTCTCTTACGCCATGCTTTACGCCCTCCTCGCCATCGCCGTCCTGGTCCTGTTGGTGACCTGGCTAAAGCTTAATCCCTTCATCGCGCTGCTGATCAGCTCGTTGACGCTTGGGGCGATGGTCGTGGCCACGCAGGGCACGCTCACCATGACGGAGGTCCTCAAGGCCTTCCAGACGGGCTTCGGAAACACCTTAGCCGGCACGGGCGCGATCATCGTGCTCGGCGTCGTCTTCGGTAAATTGCTCGCCGAATCGGGCGGGGCAGGGGTGCTTGCCAAGCAGTTCATCCGCACGCTCGGCCCTTCGCGGATCGGTCTTTGCATCATCCTCCTCGCGCTCTGCGTGGGCATGACGACCTGGTTCGCCGTCGGCCTGCTGCTTATCCTGCCGATTGTCATCACCCTCGCGAAGGAAACCGGTAAACCCTTCCTGCTACTGGTGCTGCCGCTGCTGTCTTTCCTGTCCGTGATGCACGGACTCATGCCGCCGCACCCTGGTCCCGTCATCGCGATCGAGGCCCTGCATGCCGACATGGGCAAGGTCATCCTCTGGGCGCTCGTGCTCGGGATTCCCGTCGCCGCGATCGCTGGCCCGATCTTCGCTCGGCTCGCTGTCAAGCGGGTCGAAGTCGCCACCCCCGAGTTCACGCCGTCGGTCTCCGCGAACCAGACCTTGCCGACGTTTGGTCTGACCATCTTTACCGTGCTGTTGCCGGTGATGCTGCTCCTGGGGGGCACGCTGGTCGAGCTTCTGCACGCCAAGGAAGCCCTCTGGGGCAAGGTCTGCCTCTTCGTCGGTCACCCCGTGATCGCCCTGCTTTTATCGGTACTTTTCGCCATGTGGGCCTTTGGTAAACGCTGCGGTCGCTCCCCTGGCGAGCTCCTGAAATTCTCTGAGCAGAGCGTCTCTGGTATCGGCATGACGCTCATCCTCGTCGGCGCCGGCGGCGGCTTCGCACTCGTCATGCGCACGGCTGGCGTGGACAAGGAACTTGCCGAATTGGCGGCCTCGGCGGGTCTGCCGTTGTTGGTCTACGGTTGGCTTGTCTCGGCGTTCATCCGCGTTGCCACCGGCTCCGCGACCGTCGCCATCACCGTCGCCGCGGGCTTCATCGCGCCGGTCATGGCGGCCCATCCGGGTACCAGTCCCGAGCTCATGGTTATCTCGATCGGCTGCGGCTCGCTCTTCCTTTCGCACCTCAACGACAGCGGCTTCTGGATGGTCAAGGAATGCCTCGGACTCACCGTCGGCCAGACCCTGCGCACCTGGACGATCACCGAGACCCTCATCGGTTTCTCAGGACTAGGCATGGCCTTGCTCGCCGAGCAGGTATTGAAGTTTTTTAACTAGGGACAGGGGCAGGGGCGTCCAGAGTATCGAGTTTGGAGTCTCGAGTATCGGGGGGGGGGGGGGGGGGGGGGGGGGGGGGGGGGGTTGTATATCTCGGGTGGCGGGTGGCAGCCCCAGGTGGCAGGTGGCGGAAACTGTGCTCCCAACCGCTAACCGCCAACCGCTAACCGCTGATACCTCTCATGGGTAGGGCGGCCATTGCCATGGCCGCCGTTCGCAGAGGCGCGTGCGTCCACCGGGCAGACTTTTGGCCATTCCTAAGTCCTTCCGCCCACGGACGCGACGCAGTCGCGCCCCTACCTCAGACCCCGGGTAACTTCCCGGTCTCCGGTCTCCCTTTGGGCTCATGAGCTCCAGATTTGGTCAGTTCTCTAACTTGTCGATAAAGGGGGTGTTAATAACTTTTAAATGACACTTTAATCATTAAAATCCGTTAATCGCTCATATGCGTGACTAAACAAGCGTTTTTGACATATTTTTGACACATTTATGAATACCCCCCAGCGAGTCACAGGGATTTCACCCAGAAGGGGCTAAAAATACGCAAAAACGATTGTGCGACTGAGGTGTTACCCCCAAGATTGTCGATACCCCCAATTGATGTCACCTCCCCGTGACCTCCCCAAATTTATTCTAATGAAAAGTTCGAAGATTCGTCCCCTGTTCCCGCGTGCGTCCTTGATGGTCGCAGCCGCGATACTTTCCATCGGCGCACCGCCGATCGCTCGCGCCGCCAACATCTTCTGGGATGTCGACGGAAGCACGACCTCTGCGACCGGCGGATCCGGCATCTGGACCGACACTGGCAGCACGAATTGGTTCAACGCGGGATCTTCCACGACGACGACTGGCAGCAATGCCACCACGGATTACTCCTTCACGGCCAATGATATCGCTTATTTCACCGGCACGGGAGCGGACGTCTCGCTCGGTAGCGACATCACGCTCGGCGGCCTAGTCTTCACCGGCGTCTCGTTCGCCACGCGCAACGATTATCTCATCAGCAGCAGCACCGCGAATAAACTCACCCTCGCTTCGCCAGCTGGCCAGGCGGCGCCATCTCTACGCGTTGATCTCGGTGCGCGCGTCACGATCTCCGCGCAGCTCGCCGGTACTTCGGGTTTCACCAAGACGGGTAACGGCACGTTGGTGCTGACGAATAACACGAACACGCTGGACGGCGGCATTTTCATCAAAGGCGGCGCGCTCGTCGTCACCAACGCGGCCCAGCTGGGCGCGGGTATTCGTCCGATCGCCGTCACCGGCGTGGCGGGCACGGGTAATCCTGGTTTCACCGGGGGTTCCCTCTTCGTGCAGGCTCCGGACGCCATCACCGGCATCACCTTCAATCGCGTCATCAGCGCGAGCGGACGCGGTCCGGGCGCCGTCAACGGCGCTGGCGCGCTGATCTCCGTCGGCAACAATACCTTCACCGGCACCGTCGGCCTCGGCAGCGCCATTCAGGAAACCCGCTTCACCTCCGTATCCGGCGTCACCACCCTCGCGGGCGACGTGCACTTCGGCGCTGGCAGCTCGTTGAACTTCTACGGCAACGGTAATTTCATCATCTCCGGCAAGATCAACAATCACGACTACTCGCAGGATCGCATCCTCAAGGGCGCCCTGATCTACGGCACGACCCTCTGGCTCCAGAACGACCAGAACGCGATCACGTCCGGTATCCGCATCGACAACGGTACGGTCCGCGTCGCCACCGCCGGTGCGCTCGGCCTGAACACCGGTCGCCTGGCGATCGATATCAACAACGGTACGCTCGAAGTCCGCGGTGACGTCCTCAACAGCTTCGCCCAGAAGGACGTTTTCGTCCGCGATAACACCAATGGTAGGATCTTCGTCGACCACGGTTTGACCAGCGCCGCCGTCGGGGGAGTCTTCCAGTTCGGCGACCTGAATGCGAATCGCACCAACACGGGCATCACCCTCAACAGCCGTAACGGTTTCGGCGCGTCCTTCACCGGCCTCAACAACCTCATCGGCGGCGGCGGCGGCAATGAAGCCCGTATTGGCAACGAAGGTAACGGTCTCCTCACCCTCAACGCCAACCTCTGGGGCCAGGGCGACGGCACGGCCCGCACTTTGAAGATGCTCGGTAACGGCGACACCCTCGTCACCGGCAGCGTCCTCCAGACTGGTACCATCGCGCACAGCTTCCAGAAGGAAGGGATTGGTTACCTCACCCTCCAGGGAACGGCGGGCAACCTGCGGGGAGTTTTCAATATCCTACAGGGTACCGTGGAAGTCGCCGGTGTGGGCGCCTTCGGTGCTGTGACGGAAATCCGCCTTGGTGGTAATGACGGCTCCAACGATCGTCCCGGCACCTTGGTCTACGCTGGTCCTGCCGCGACCCTTACGACCGGCCTCAATCTCTTCGGGACTCGCGCTAACTCGATCCCGATGCTCGTCGCCAACGGCACTGGTCCCCTGACGGTCTCCGGTACGATCACTTCCGGTACGGCGGCGAAGACGTTCCGCCTCGGCGGCACGAACACGGCCGACAATGTCATCACTTCGGTCATCCCGAATGGCGGCGCCACCGTCACCAGCCTTCAGAAGATGGGCACGGGAACCTGGGTGATCGCCCCGATCGCGAACAATACCCTGACCGGCGCCACCACCGTCTCGGACGGCGTGCTCAAGCTCCGTGAAGTCGGCGCATTCGACGTCCTGCCGGACGCCGGTGCCGTCATCTTCAACGTCGATCCTCTCAGCTATGCCGCGGGTGGTGTGCTCCGTTATGAAGGTATCTCTGGCTCGCCGACCACCGAGACCCTCGGTGCCCTTACGCCCACGGCCGGCCATGGTTCCGTTCAGGCCGTCGGTATCTCCGGCGGTACCGCCGTACTCACCTTTGCTTCCCTCGGTACCCGCACGGCGGGCGCCACGCTCGACCTCGCTGCGATCACCAGCGGTAGCTTTACCTTCACGGCGGGTCCCACCGGTACCAATGGTATCGTCGGCGGTTATGCCACCTTCGGCGGCACTGATTGGCTTGCCAGCGGCGCCACCCCGGCGGCGCTCTCTTCTTATACCGCGCTCGCGGCCTCCGGTCTTTCGGCCGCGGCCAATTATCTTTCCGCTGCCGATCTCACAGTCGCCGGCGCCGAGTCCGTCAACTCCCTGAAGCTCGCTGGAGCCCAGACGCTGACCCTCAACGCTCTCCTGACCAACACCACCGGCGGTGTCCTCTTTAATAATAGCACCGGTGCTGCCCTCATCACGGGCGCGGGTACCCTCGGGGCTTCCGCCACGGAAGTCATCATCACGACCAACGGCACGACGCCCGCTAACGCGTTGACCATCAGCTCGTTGATTTCGGGTGGCACGGGCTCGCTCACCAAGGCCGGCGACGGCCTCCTGATCATCACCGGGGCCAACGCCTTCACCGGCAGCGTCAACATCAATGCCGGCACCTTGCGACTTTCCGGCAGCTTGGCCGCCATCGGCACCGCCCAGACCGGTTCGACCTTCCTGAATCTCCGTCAGGGCGCGACGCTCGATCTCAACGCCGCCGGCGCCCCCGGTTCGAATTGGCCGGGCGTGGGCACTGCGCCCCGTATCTCGGTCGGGGCCCTCGTCGGCACGGGTTCCGTCGTTAATACTAACGCCTCGCCCGCCGTCATCACCCTCGTCAACGGCGCCGCGAACGGCACCTTCAACGGCCTGATCAACCAGACCGCCGGAGCGATCACCATCGTCAAGAACGGCGCCGGCACCCAGTCCCTCACCGGCCTGAATAATTACACCGGACCGACCGTCATCCGTGGCGGCACCTTGGCCGTCACCTCCCTCGCCAACATCGGCCAGGTCTCTTCGATTGGTCGCGGCGACGTCGCCAACAACGCCGGCTCGCTCATCTTTGATAACGGCACCTTGCTCTACACGGGCAACTCGGCCAAAACCTACGATAACAACCGCGACGTCAACATCTTCAAGGCGACCCAGACGCCTTCCATCGCCATCGATCGTCTGTTCACCTTGGCCGGCAACGCCACGATCGAGTCTTACGGTACTTACGGCTTCAACATCATGGGCCGTAGTGATAACCAGGCCGCCCTCGTGTTTTCGAACACCGGCGACATCGCCTACCTTGGCACGGGCCCCCGCACCCTGAACCTCGGCGGTAATTCCACTGGCGATAACCAGATCAATCTCCGCCTCGTCGATAATCCGAATTCCCCTGGCGCCGGCGCTCTGACGGTCACTCGCGCGGGTTACGGCGCCTTCTGGACGCTGGGTAACCAGACCAACGCCTACACCGGTCCCACCGTGGTCCAGGGTGGTGCGCTTATCGCAATCGATGGCGCCTCGTTGCCGACCGCTTCCAATCTGCAGTTCGCGCAGGACTGGGCCGGTGGTTCCTTCTTCCAGTCGTCCGGTACTTTCGACCGTGCCATTGGCACTGGCGCTGATCTATGGCAGGCCGGTCCGATCACCGGTTTCGCTGGATTCGCCGCCGATCGCACTAAGCTCGTCGTCGACTGGACGGGCCAGAATCTCGTCTGGGGCAACGCCGGTGGCACCGCGAACTTCCTGAAGGGTTCTACCTTCTGGCTCAACTCTGCCAACTCTTTGGCCGAGATCGAGCTCCGTGGTAATTTCGAAATCCTGCCCAACGTCCAGCTGACCGGTCTCACTTCCCCCATTGTCAGTGGTGCAACCCAGACGCTCTCTGCTGGTCAAAACCTTTCCGGCGTCTCGGTCGGCCAGTTGGTGAGCGGCCCCGGCATTCTGCCCAATACCTACGTCACCGGTTATAATACCGCGAATCAGTTTAACCTCAATCAAGGCGTCGGCCAGGGCGGCACGATCATCGGGAGCACTAACGTCACCATCAGCACCACTGCTGGGCTTGTGGTGGGTATGACGGTCGCAGGTACGGGTATCCCTGCTGGAGCCACCATTGCTTCCATCTTTAATGGTACGACTTTCACCTTCGTCGCGCCTGCGAGCGCGACTGCTACCGCCACGGGTAATGCTAATCTCACGTTCGGAGCCGGTGCGCTTACCTTCAGCGGCGCCGGTTGGCGAGACATCAGCGTCGGCGACAACGGCTTCACCGGCCTGGATTACGCGACCATCTCCGGCGTCATTTCCGGTGCGGGTAATCTCGGCAAGCAGGGCGGTGGTCCGCTGATCCTGGGCAACGCCAACACCTACTCGGGTAATACCATCCTGCGTAATGAGCAGCTCATCGTCTCCTCGATCGGCGCCAACCTCGCCACGGCTTCCTCGCTCGGTACCAATGTCTCCGGCGGCTGGCTCGAGCTCGGTAATCCGGGCGGCGGCAATAGCGTCACGCTGACCTACGCCGGTCCCGGCGAAATCGCGACCCGTGCGATCTATATCGCTGGCACCACCGGCAGCCGACGTATCGAGGCTAGCGGCTCCGGTCCGCTGACCCTGACGAACGTCATCAACGCCAACGCGGCCACCACGCTGACCGCCTTCGGTTCGACCAACGAGCGCATGCTCGAGCTGCGCGGCGTCAACACCGACCTCAATACCATCTCTTCCGTCCTGGCGAACTCCGCCGCGCTGGCGCTCCGCGTCTACAAGGCGGACCAAGGCGTCTGGGTGCTTTCGGGTGCCAACACCTTCAGCGGTGGCGTGCGCATCGAAGGCGGTTCGCTCGGCTTCGCTTCGGCGGCCGCGATGGGCGTCCTGACCAACGCCGGCACCTCCGCGGTCTCGGCCTCCAGCACCACCATCACGCTCGCGTCGGGAAGCACCACCGGTCTTGCGATTGGAACCCTCGTCAGCGGTTACGGCTTCGGCTACGCCGACCAGGTCACCGGGGTCACGAACGGCACCACCTTCACGGTCAATAACGCCCGCGCGATGACCGCGGGTGGTAACGTCGTCTTCGGTGGTATCCTCATGTCCAACGGCTCCCTCTTCGCGACGGATCCGGCGGGGCTGACCGTCACCCAGCCGATTCTCATCAATAATAACTCGACGGGTGGTTTCTCGGGCCTCTATCCGATCACCGTCAACGCCAACGTCTATAAATTCGCCGGCGGCAACGATAGCACGTTCACGAACAGCCTCGAAAACGGGTCGGTCCTCACCATCAACGGCGACTACATCAACTGGCAGAACGACACCAACACGCGCATGCTCCATGTCCGTGGCCTGGGTGCGAAGACCGTCTGGAACGGCCAGATCGCGAATTCGCTGGCCGCTGGCCCGTCCCGCCTGAGCATCTCGATTCCCAATAGCTCGATCTTCCAGCTCACGGGTTCCGCGGCCAACACCTTCACCGGAGGCATCATCCTTTACCAGGGCGACCTGCGTCTCGCCAAGGCCGGCGCCCTCGGTACGGGTACGCTCCAGCTCGAAGGCGGCACCGTGCTTGGCGACGGCGTCGAACTGATTGGCGCGAACAAGATTACCAACCAGGTCCTCCTCAATGGTGAGCACACCAAGTTCATCGGCAGTAACTCGGTCGAAGTCAGCGGCAACCTCCTGAATTACAACGGTAACCGTTATTTCTTCAATGACATCACCGGCGCTGGTAAATCGCTGACCTTCCTGGGCGGCGTCAATCTTTCCCACGACGCCACCAACCGCATCCTCGTCTACGGCGGTTCGGGGGTGACGAATTTCTCTACGCCCATCGTCAACGGTAGCACCGCCATCGGCAGCTCGCTCTATTATCGCGGCACGGGCACGCTCAATTTCACCGCCGCCAACACCTTCGGGGGTGAGCTGCGCATGGATCGTGGCACCGCCGTCGTCAGCGGCGCGGGTACGTTCCTTTCCGCCGGTAACGTCGGTAGCTTTGGTATCTTCGTCCGCAATAAAGGTGAGCTCACCCTGGATAATACCGCCGGTAACGTTGGCGGCGGCCGTATTCCCGGACGCCTCGTTGCCCTCGAAAACAACGGCCTCTTCCGCCTGATCGGACACAGCACCGGCACGACCGAAACGGCTGGCCCTCTGTCAATCCGCGAAGGCGCGGGCCGTATCCTGATGTCGGGTACTGGTACCAATGTGCTGACGTTCGCATCGGTCGCCTACAATAACAACGCCTCCATCCTCGACCTCTCCGGCATCACCGGCCTCGGCGTCGGTAATCAGGTTCGCTTCACCGTCGCCCCAGCCTCCGCCAATTTCGTGGGCGGAGTCGAAGGCCGTATCGGTATCGCGGGCGATGATTTCGCCACGTATTCTGGCATCCTCCAGCTCACCAGTGGTGCGACGACGGCTGCTTCGAAGACCGTGACCGTGGCCAGCACGGCGGGTCTCGTCGTCGGCATGCGCGTGAGTGGTAACGGCATTGCTCCCCTGTTGTCGCTCACCTCTGGCGTGACCACTGCCGCCTCTACGAACGTGACCGTGCTTAGCACCACCGGCCTCGCCGTCGGTCAGCCGATCTCCGGTGCGGGGATTCCGGCCGGTGCAACCGTTGCCTCCGTTACCAGTGGCACCGTCTTCGTGCTGAGCGCCGCCGCCACGGCCACCGCTACCGGCCTGACCTTGACCGCGGATGCCGCGACCATCGCCTCCATTACCAACGGTACCACCTTTGTCCTTAACGCCAACGCGAGCGCTACCGCCACGGCCCTGGTCATCAACGCCACGCCTACGACGGGCACTTCCGTCGTCGCTTTTGCGAATTACTCCGCCGCTGCGACCCTCGCCGACGCCGTGCTCGTGCCGACCGCCACCGCTAAGATCACCTCGGCCTCGACGGGTGACGATCTCAGCCTGATGCGTTCGACCCTGAACGCGCTCGCTGTGTCCGACGCGACCGCACGTGATATCTCCGGTCCGCAGTTCTCCACGCTCAGCCTTACCTCCGGAAATCTCCTCTTCGGACGTGCCGCCGGCTTAACCGCCGTCACTCATACCCTGTCGATTCCCCGCATCGAGCTCGGATCCGCCGCCACGGCTAACGCTGGCTACTTCCAGGTCATGGACGGCGTGACCGTCGACCTGACCGGCCAGATCATCGTGGGTTCAAACTTCACCAAGATGGGCGCGGGAACCCTGCTGCTTAACAACCGCCAATACTACAGCGGCTCCACCAATATCTCGGGCGGTACCGTCAAACTCGGTCTCAGCAACGCCATCTACGGCGCCGGCCAGCAGTATTTCGTGCACGCCAACGGTGGCACGTTCGACCTCAACGGCTTCTCCCAGTTTGTGGGTTACCTCCAGAACGGTGGCCAGATGGACGGCGGCGGCCTCATCACCAGTTCGAACGGTACCGGTTCTGGTACGTTCGTCACCAATCTGCCCGGTGCGGACGCCCGTTTCAACGGCACGACCACGGGAGCTAACGTCAATTTCGGCCGCGTCGGCGGATATACGTTCACCATGACTGGTGCGCTCGGCCACGGCGGCGTCACCGCCTTCCTCGGCGGAAGCAACACGCTGCAGGATGACGGTTCGCTCCTCAATACCTCTGAACTGATCCTTAACTACTCGACTTTCTCGGTCAATACCAACGGGGATACCAAGCGGGTGAACAACAACCGCGTCAGCGACACCGCTCCCGTCAGCATGCGCGGTGGTATCCTGATTTATTCGGGCATCGCCCGTGAAGACGTCGGCGAACGCTTCGGCGCACTGACCATCGCCGAGGGCGGCAATACGCTCACCGCGAATAGCGGCGGCGGCGACTACGTCACCACCTTCCTGAGCTTCCCGTCGCTCACCCGCGCGGCTGGAACCACCGTCAACTTCACCGGCAGCAACATCGGCCAGCCTGGTTCGGCCGCCCGCATCACCTTTGACTCCGGTCTCGCCTCCCAGCCCAACGGCATCCTCGGCGCGTGGGCCATCGCGAATTGGAACGACTACGCCGCTTACGACCCGATCAACGGCGTCGGCGTGGTGGGGCAGGGCGGTTTCGGTGCTTACGATAGCAACTTCGGTAGCAATAAGAACACTCAGCTCGTGGCCGTGCTGGACACCACCACCGCACTCCCGGCGGGCGGCGCCACCGCCGCGGTCCTGAAGTTCACGGGCCGTGCCTCGAATCACCTTACCTTCGCGGCTCCTACCGACGTCCTCAATCTCCAGTATGGCGGCCTCCTGCGCAGCAATGACCAGTTCGACACCATCATCGGCAACCTGACCAATCGCGGCGTCCTCACCGCGGGCGGCACCGAATCTTCGGGTCTCCGCGAACTCATCATCTTCAATCAGGCCAGGGGTAATCCGACCTTTGGTAACAACACCGGCAATGGCAATTTCACGAACATCACTTCCGGATCGGCGATTGTTACCGGCATCAATGCCTTTGGTCTGCGTCCGGGCATGACGGTCACCAATGGTAATTTCGTCGCTGGAACGACTGTGGTCTCGGTGGATTCCGACACGCAGGTCACGCTCAGCTCGAACGCCACTGCTTCGGGTAATAACCAGACCCTCACCGCAGGTTCCCCTTTTGCGGGTGCCACGACGGTCAATTCCACCGCTGTCACGATGAATTCCACCGTGGGCATCGGTCCCGGCATGACCATCACTGGCACGGGTATCCCGGTCGGCGCGTTCGTCGTCTCCGTCGACAGCGCCACGCAGGTCACGATCTCGCGTCCCGCCGTCTCGACCCAGGCCGCCCAGACCTGGACGGTCGGCAACAGCGAACTCGTCATCAACTCGGTCATTGCCAACAACGGCTCGGGTAACTCGGTGCGCCTCGTCAAGTCCGGCGACGGCATCATGACCCTCACGGCCGCCAATACCTTCACCGGTGGCACCGTCCTCAATCAGGGCGTGATGAACCTTACCGCCACCGCCAACGGCATCATCGTACTCCCGGCCGGTGGCATCACCGTTAACGGCGGTCACTCCGGCGCTTTCGCGCACCTCAATGTGCTTTCTCAGGGTGCGATCGACGCGACTAACGCCGTCACCATCAACGGCTCGGGGCGCCTGACGTTCCCGACCCTGACCACTAACACCCTCAGCAGCCTGACGTTTAATAACAACGGCGGTGAGTACACTGGCACGAACCTCTCCTTCGTCGGCATCGGCGCGAATAGCTTCCTCCGCTTGACGTCCCTGACCCCGGTCACGGCGACTTCCAGCAACGGACGAATCACCTCCGCCATCAACGAAGGCAACCTGTCCCTCGCGGCCGGTAATAACGTCTTCGACATCGGTGGCATCCGTCTGCCTGGTCAGGCCGACGTCTATGCAGAACTCACTCCGACGCTCGCCGTCGGCGCCAATATCCTCGGTCTCGGCGTCTCGGTTACCAAGATCGGCAATGGTCTCCTCCAGCTCGGTGGCCAGAATTCCTTCACCGGTGGTCTCACCGTCTCCTCAGGGGGCATCGTGCTCGCCTCCAATAGCACGCCGCAGCAGGGCGGCCTCGGTCTCGCCTCCGGTCCGCTCGGCGCCGGCTCCGCCAGTTTCGCTTCCGGCACCTCGCTCTTCGTCAACAACGCCAACATCGCGGTCGGTAACGACCTGACCTTCGCTGGCTTGCCGACCTTCAATAACACCGGTACCTCGCGTGTCACTCTCACCCTCAACGGTACGGTCGCCATCGGCCAGACCGGTGGCGTCGCCCCGGTCCGTATCGACAGCCCGTATCTCGTCGTCGCGATGCTCGGCCAGATCCCGAATATCGGCTCCATCAACTCGTTCCAGGTTCAGGGTCTCGGTCAGCTCGTCTTCAACGCGTCCGGTTACACCGGTAACTTCAACGCCACCGCGCTCGGTAATTCGGCCGCGCTGTCCCTACTTGCGGACGGCAATGGCTCCGCCGTGGCCGAGAACATCTCGCTGCCCGGTCTGGTCCAGTTCGATGCGGGTATCATCCCGAACATCACCGTCGGTCGCGCCGGCGGCACTTTGCCGCTGAACCAGGCCATCAACAAGACCATCTCCACAGGGGTCATCTCGAACCTCGGTCTCGGTGTCACCCTGACCAACAACAACACCTACGGATTGCTGACTAGCCAGCCCCTCACGGTGTCCTCCAACGCCGTCTTCTCCGTTTCCGGTGCTTCCATTCATAATCTGACTCAAGGCCTCACGCTCACCGGCAAGGTCTCGGGCGCCGGCTTCACGAAGACGGGCGACGGCACCCTCGTGCTCGGCGACGCGACCAACGATTTCAACGGTAATGTAACCGTCCAGCGCGGCGTGCTCTCGATCTCGGCCGAAGGCCAGCTCGGCAACGCTGCCAACAAGGTCGTCCTGACGCCTGGCGCAGGTTTCACGTCCACCCTGCGTTTTACCGAAGACCTTTCTTTCGGTCGCACCATCGTCTTCGGCAACACCACCGACACCCGTCAGATCGAAGTCGCCGCGGGCAAGACCGCCACGCTCACCACCGCGTTTGACCGTACCGGCGGTGCGGCCGCCGCGCTGACCAAGCAGGCCACCGGCACCTTGGTGCTCGGCGCCGACAACACCGGCTGGACCGGACAGTTCAACATCAACTCCGGCGTCGTCCGTGCCTCTGCCGCGAACCAACTGACCAGCGGACTCCTGAGTATCGGCGGCATGACTGCTGCGCTCGAACTCACCGGCGGCGTCACCCTCGCTAATGCCATCGACCTGAATAGCACCGGAGATTGGGCCAATATCAGTGGTATCGACAGCCTCGGGGCGGTTCGCTCGCTCTCGGGCACGAACGTCATCAACGGTCAGTTGAACCTCGTTAATCCGCGTGGCACGGCAGATAACGTCAATCGTTACTACGGTATCGGCGCCGACCTCAGCGCCGCCCTGACCATTGGGAACATCCGCACCGACATGACCACGGGCGGTAACCGGAACGTCTTCCTGTACCTGCTCGGCAAGGGCACGATCAACATCACCGGCAACGTCGACAACACCAACGGCACGCCCTCCGACCGTTTCCACATCAATCAGGTCGACGATAACATCGTCAACGTCTCCGGGGTCAACGCCTTCGTCGACAATCATTACCGTATCTACCGCGGCGTCACCAACGTCATCGGTGCCGGCACACTCGGCAGCTCGGATCGCTCCGTGATCGTGTTCCAGGACGGAAAACTCGTCCTCGACAACTCGACGACGAACACGATGAACCGTCTCGGCACCGCCACCCGCGTGCTCGACATGCGCGCCGGCGTCCTCGAGCTCATCCCCAACGCGGCTGTCGTCGTGACCCAGGCCCTCACTGGAGGCTCTACCGTCAACGCCAGCACCACCGTCACCGTCGGCAACACCGCGGGCCTCCAGGCCGGCATGGTGGTGACCGGTGCGAATATCCCGGCTGGTGCGACCATCGTGTCGATCACCGATGGCACCAAGTTCGTCATCAGCAGCGCGGCGACCGCCGCCGCCACGGCGCAGGCCTTCTCCGCCACGACGCAGACCACCCACGCCACGGCGGCCGCCTTCAGCCTGCAAACGGGCGGTAGTACAATCATCATGGGCGGCGGCGGCGAACAGCGCCTGACCTTCGCCTCGCTCGGCACCAACGGGGCCGGCACGCTCAATGTCACCGGCACCTTCGGTACCGCGACCAACCGAATCACCTTCGCGACGGCCCCGACCTTGGTTAACGGACTCATCCCGCGTCTCACGGTCAACGGTGACAACTTCGCGACGTATAACGCCACCAACGGCATCATCGGTTACACGGGCTTCTCTTCGGCCCAGAACATTCTCTCCGCTTCCGCGACGGCCACCTACCAGGCCACCCGCTTGAAGGCTAATTCCCTCACGGGTGCGCAGACCATCAGCGCCTTGGCGCTCACCAGCGAGGCCTCGCACGTCCTCTCCATCGGTGGCCTTGGCGGCCTGAATCCGGCCACCCTGACCATCAGCAGCGGCGCGATCCTCGCCAACGGTACTGGCACGGGCTCGACCCTCGCCGTTCCGATCGTCGCCTTCGGCTCGGAAGCAATCTTCCACGTGGCTTCCGGCCAGGACGTCACGGTGACCTCCGCCATGACCGGCACCGCCGGCCTGACCAAGGCCCTGCCCGGTCAGCTCTTCCTCGACTCGCCTCAGTTCGTCAGCGGCAACACGACGGTCAACGCCGGCACCATTCGTCTCGCGGCCAGCTCCACCAACACCCTCTGGTATGGCAACGGCCTCGGCGTGAACAACGGCGCGACCGTCGACCTCAACGGCGGCGTCCAGTATATCGCCAATCTCTACTCGAACGATGCCGACTCGCGGACGAACGCCCGCGGCGGCTCCGTTGTCAACACGGCCGTCACGCAGGCCACCTTGGCGACCAACGCCAACTCCTCGTTCAATGGCATCCTCTCCGGAAACATCGCCTTGGCCAAGGTCGGCACCAACACGCTCACCTTCAACTTCCCGCAGGCTTACACGGGCCCGACGATAGTCATCGGTAACCTGAATGTCGCCGACACGGGTAGTTTGCTCGGTACGTCCTCCTTCGACGTCTCCCGCGGTCGCCTTATGTCGGTTAACGACACCGGCTCGCTCTACTATGTCGCCAATCGTTTCAGCGACACGGCTCCGATCACCCTGCGGGCTTCGGAAATCCTCCTCAGCGGACGCGTGTCGACCGATGTCACGGAGCGCTTCGGTGCGGTGACGCTCGTCGAGGGCCTCAATCAGATCAACATCAACAACGGTGGTTGGGGCGTTAACTCTGGTAACATCCTGCTCACTAGCCTGTCCCGCTCGGCGGGCTCGGCGGCCACGCTACGCTTCAATAATCTCGGCGGCTTCGGCCAGCCTAACGGAGTCAGCGTCAAGATCGATACCCCCCCGACGCTGACCAACGGCATCATCGGTCCCTGGGCCGTGGTGGACCGCGCCTTTGCGACCTATGACGCGGTGGCCGGCGTGGCTGGCCTCGGCGTCAGCGGCGTCAGCGGCTACTCGGGCGAAGGCCTCCTGTCTGGTCCGCTTGCGACCAACAACGTCGTCGTCCGCGACACGGCGACCGTCACCCTTCTCGAGAATGTTTCGGTCAATACCCTCAACTTCACGCCCGGCGGTAGCGGTACCATCGATCTCGGCGGCTTTAAGCTGACCCTCGCGGGCGGTGGCCTCATCTCGGGTCTCGAAGGCGACACCCGGACCAATACCTTCACCAACGGCACGATTACCAGCGGCCTCGCGGGTGGCGATCTGTATTTCCACGTCCTGGGTTACGGGGGCACCAATCGCTTCACTACTTTCAACGCGGTCTTCGCCGACAACGGTGTCCAGGCAGTCCGCCTGATCAATGCTGCTGGTGATGGTGGCACGAGCGTTCTTAACCTCAACGGCGTCAACACCAACACTGGTGGCACCGTCTTCAATCGAGGCACCATCAATCTCGGCGCCACTGCGGCGCTCGGTTCGGGCGGCCTTGAGCTCGTCCAGGCGACACTGAACCAGACTCTGGGCGGCGTCATCCCGACGCAGGCCCTCACGGTCGGCGGCGGTTCCACGCTCACCCTGGCCAACCAGGCGAATGCGTTTACTTCCATCACCGTCCGTAACAACGGCGGCGGTGCGACCATCAATCTCACGGGCACCACCACGCTTTCGGGCGGGCTGACTGTCACCAGCATTGATCCGAGCGCCCTTCCTTCGCTCGCCAACGGTATCCTCGACCTCGCTGCCCAGCCAGCGGCGGCGTTTGTCATTGGTTCCCATATCGCTAACGGCGTCTCGCTCGCCCCGCTGCAGCCTTCGCTGAACATCGTCTCGGTCATCCAGAACGGCGGCATCTCCAAATCCGGCAACGGTGTGCTCCAGCTCTCTGGCGCTAATACCTTCACGGGCGGCGTGAACGTCACCGCTGGCGGTCTCGCCATCGGTGGCAACAGCAACCCGCTCTCGGGTGTGGTCGCCTCTGGTCCGCTCGGTACTGCCGCCTTCACCATGGGGGCCAATACCCGCCTCATCACCACGGGCACTTGGACTCTTGGCAATGCCGTCACCTTCCAGGGTGATACGCTCTTCGCTTCGACCTCCACGAGCGCCTCGGCGCTCACGCTCAACGGCGTCGCGACCTTGCCGTCCATCTGGAACGTCACCGTCCTGAATCCGTTGCTGACGGTCTCCTTGGCCGACGCCTCGCCGTCGATTTCTTCCGACGTCATCAACAAGTCGGGCTTCGGCACGCTGAACATCGGCAACTACGCCGGCACCATCCTCGTCACGGGCGGTCTTTCGATCACCGCCGACGGTAATGGACGCGGTACCTTCCAGGAACTCGCGATCGGGGGCGACATCACAATCGCCGGCGACACCGCGATCACCGTCAATCGCACCGGTAGCGGTCCTTTCTCGCGCAATAAGATCATCCAGAAGGGTGCCGTGAACATCACCGGCAACATCATGAGCGTTGCCAACCTCGCGGGCTTCGGCCTTGAGGTCACTGGCACGACCACCATGAGCGGTCCGGCCCACTTCTCAGTCGGTACGGCTTCCAACTGGCTGCAGAACTCCGGCCTCATCCTCACCGGCGCCATCGACGACGGTGCGAGCGACTTCGGCCTGATCAAGTCCGGCCCTGGTACCCTCGAACTCCGCGGCGTCAACACCTTCGGCGCTGCTGGTCAGACCATCGACATCCTCGGCGGCGTGCTTGCTGCCAACTCCGACGCCGCCCTCGGCGCCGCCGGCAACAGCATCACGCTCAACGCTGACGGCCTCACCGGCGTCGGTTTCCGCGCCACGGATTCCTTCTCCACCAGCCGCGTCTTCGTACTCAATCAGACGAACAACGCCTTTGAAGTCGTCCGCGACGAAGTCCTGACGCTCACCACGCCGTTCAATCTCGCCGGCACCGCCGCCCGCGCGCTCGGTAAGAGCTACGCTGGCGTTCTCGCCCTCACCGCTGACAACACTGGCTGGACTGGTGCGATCACCGTCACCGGCGGCGCGCTGCGCCTCGGTCATAATAACGCGGCCGGTTCGGGCGCAATCACCGCGAACACGCCTACCTGGCGCGGCGCGGGCGTTGAGCTCTTCAATAACGTCACCATCAGCAACCCGCTCGACCTCATCGCGGGTGGGACAGATAATATCTTCAATGGCGGTACCGATTCCTCGGGTCAGCTTTCCAGCTTCAGCGGCGACAACACCTACGCGGGCCTGATCACCTACGCCTTCCAGTCCTCTCTCGGGGCTCGCTCTGGCAGCACCTTGCGCATCGCCGGTGGCATCACCAATATCACCACGGCCCGTACCCTCGGCTTTAATACCGATTTGGGCGGCACGATCGTGCTGAACAGTCCGATCACCGCGGGTTCCGGCGCGACCACCCTTGATGCGGTCGTCAAGTTGGGCGCGGGTACGCTCAGTCTCACCAGTCCCCAGACTTTCGGTCTGGCCTCCGGACAGTGGTTCAACATCCGCGGCGGAGACGTCGTGCTTTCCGGTGGAAGCGTCGCGGGCGCCACCGTGACCGCACCTACCGGTGCTTCGGGTCAGACCACGATCACCCTCGCCGGCGGCGAGACCATCGCTGGTCTCGGCCTCGTCCGGGGCTTGTTCGTCGCCGGTACCGGCGTGCCGACGCGCGCGGTCATCACCTCGGTCAATACCACGAACAACACCTTCACCGTCTCGGCGAACCTCACCGCGGCCCTCAGCACGAACCTGAAGTTCCTCACCGGTGGCACCTTGGCCGCTCCGACCTACATTGACAAAGGTAGTCGCCTCGTCCTGGACAATCGCTTGGTTGCCATCTCCGGCGTCGACAATATCACGGCCAATGGCCGTCTCGGCAGCAGCACAGTCGACGCCCGCGACATCGTCTTCCGCGGCGGCGAACTTTACATCCGAGGCAGTAACACCATCGCCGACGGTCTCACCGAATGGGTGAATCGTGGTCTCTTCCGTCGTGGCGCCTCTACCATCACGTTGGAGATGAACGGCTCAAACCGCTTGAACCTCGTGTTTGCGGCCGCGCCTGACAACGCGGTCTCTCCGGCCCAGAACGCCAACCCAGGCCCGCAGGGCACCTCAATGCTGTTCCGTGGCAATAACTTCGGCGTCTCCAATGATCCCACCAATTCCAACGTCGTCTTCGCGGGCGGCATAACCCTCGTCGGACAGAACGGCGGTACCGGCACCACCACCAAGGGTATCCTCCCTTGGGCCGTTGTCGGACGCACGGATCAGGTCGGCAACGAGCAGGGCTACTCCTTCGCCACTGTCAGCAACACTGGCGGCGGCGGTACTGCTCTTTCCGGCGACCGGATTATCCGACCCCTCGGTGCCTCGGAATACTCCACTGCGAACATTGCGACGGGCCTCGATAATAATAATCTCCAGTTCACCGCCAATGCCACAACGACGATCGGCTCGAACTTCACGCCGAACTCGCTGACGATCGAAGCCGGCGCTGACATTGCCCTCGCGGACGGCGTGCGCCTCGCGCTCTCCTCGGGCGGTATCCTTGTGCGCAATGGAAGCACCTCCGTCATTTCCGGCGGCGTGCTCAACCAGGTCAACACTTCCGCGCCCCTCAATATCTGGACGATCGGCACGGCCCAGCTGACGATCAATTCTGCGATGAACGGCGGCAACGGCACCTCGAACGGGGCGATTTCCCTTATCAAGGCGGGTGCGGGCACCCTCATTATCAATCCGGCGACCTCGTCGATTGTCGGCCTGACCACCATCGGTATCAACTCCCTGAGCGGTCAGTTTGTGTTGAACGAAGGAACCGTGCGCCTCGGCGCCGGACTCACCAACGCCATCCAGTCCAACAACTACGCCTCCCTCGCCGGCGGTACGTTGGACCTCAACGGCGGCTCGCAGTTCTTCCACGGAGTATTCGCGGACCAGGATTACAACGCCAACAATACCGTCGTGATGAACTCCGCCGGCAACACGGCGCACTTCCTCTATAACAACGACAATACCGCCCGCAATTGGGCTGGTTCGATCCAGGGCAACGTCAAGTTCACCCGTTCGGGTACGCAGACCACCAACTTCTACGCGGCGCAGACCTATACGGGATCGACCGTCATCAACGGCGGTAATGTCCTCCTCCGCGACGATGGCCGCATCATCAACACCCCTTCGGTCGAGATCAATTACGGCGGCTTGTACTTCGAGAACGGCGAAAAGATCAGCCTGAACGATCGCCTCAACGACGCCGCGCCCATCACGATGCGCGGTGGTATCCTCGAATTCCGCGGACGCCAGCAGGCGAACAGCTCCGAGCTGGTCGGGGTCGTCAGCCTGGTTGCTTCGAATTCCTTCATCAATGTGACGGGTTCCGGCGTCGCCGGTAGCTCGGCCCAGCTCGATCTCACCCGCCTCAACCGACTTGTCGGTGGCGGTACCGTGAACTTCACTGGCGCAGCCGGGATCATTGGCACCTCGACCCGCGTGGTCGTCCGTAATTTCAACGGCGTGGACCTGTCCAACCCCTTGGTCCCGAACGCCGGCCTCACTGGCGGTATCCTCGGTGGTTGGGCCATCGTCGGTAGCAGTGACTTCGCCACCTCGATCCCGGGGCTCGGCATCGCTGCCCTCGGCTCGGACGGTTTCCCGACCTATTCCAATCTGAACACGACGGCCAACACCATCGCCCTGGCGGCCCCGACGGATAACGTCAACATCGCCGCTGCCGTCGGCAACATCCCCGTGGACGTGGATACCACGTTGAACAGCCTCCGCATGGGCTTCGCGACTAGCAATGTCGTCAATATCGCCGTAGGCAAGACCCTCACTCTCACCTCGGGTGGTCTGCTCTTCTTCAGTACTGATAGCCAGACCGTGGGTTCCGTCAACAGCCAGGGTACGCTCGCCTCGGGCGGCCCCGAGCTCTTCGTCTACACCCAGGGCTCCGGCGACTCGCGCATCCGCAGCATGATTGCCGACGGCGCTCAGTCTGTCGCGCTCGTCAAGTCGGGCGCTAACACCCTTAGGGTCTCCGGTGCGAACAGCTACACGGGCGGCACCTTCGTCAATCAAGGTACGGTCCATGTCGAGGGCACTTCGAACATCCCGGCCGCGACGGATCCCTTGAAGGGCCTCGTGGTCAGCGGCGCGACGGTGAATATCTTCACTCCCGGCCTTATCGCTGCCTCGAACTACGCCACCATCTCGGGGCAGGGTACGCTCAATTACATCGGTAATAATACTCAGTATGGCGTCGTCCTCGACAACGTGGGCTCCTCGGGTAATCCGACCATCCGTACTTTCAACACCCTGAACGCCGACGGTACTGGCTCCAAGGGCGTCCTGACGATCGGTGCGGGCGGCATCACGGCCACTTCGGCTAACGCCGGTACGGTCAGCATCATCGAAGGTCGCGTTAGCTTCGGTGCCACCGGTGGCACGATGAGTGTCGGCGCTATCGACGTTAACGGCGTCGCCGATGTCGATCCTCTCCGCGCGACCCTGCAGCTCCAGTCTATCGTGAGCACCTCTGGTGCGATGAACAAGAGCGGGGCAGGGGTCCTGCAGCTCAACGCCCAGGCCCTTTTCACGGGTGACTTCAACGTCCTCGCAGGCGGTCTCCGCAATGGCGTCGGCAACGCCGGCTCCCGCTTCGCCGACCTCACGATCAGCTCCGGTGCCCGTTACGACCTCGCTGGTCAGACGACCACTTGGGGTTCGCTCGCTGGCTCGGGTGATATCTTCAGCTCCAGCGGTACGCCGACCCTCAACGTCGGCTACAATAACAGCGATGCGACCTTCAGCGGTCGTCTGATGCGTTTCAATGATGCCGCTTATCCGCTTCTGACCAAGGTCGGCAACGGTACCTTGACCATGAATTCGGCCCAGGACGCTAACGGCTCCTGGAGCGTCATCCGCGTGGAAGGCGGTCGCCTCCTCTACAGCGGTAGCGGCAAGGCCTTCCCGGCCACGGTCGCCTCCGCGGCCTCGGTCTTCAGTGTCGACGACGGTGCGGTACTCGAGCTGAGCAACCTCACCTCGACGGTTAATCATCGCCTCGGCCTCAATCTCGCCGGCTCTCTTGAGCAGCGCGGCGGTACCTTCATCCTCGGCGGTTCGGCGACCAGCGCCGTGACCGAGCGCATCACCACGGTTTCCCAGCAGTACGGTTCAGGCCGTATCGAGCTCCGTCCGGACGCGGCCCAGTCGCTGCTCCTGGATGTCGGCACGCTCAGCGGCGGCAACGGACATTCCACGATGCTATTCGCTGGCTTGACCGGCGGCGCCACCGGCAACGGCATCGCTAACCTGAGCATCGGTACCATCAACTACCTCGCGAACACCGCGGCGCAGGGCCTCGGCACCAATGGCATGACCAATCGCTCCATCCGTGGTGACATCCTTGCCGATGACTCCGCCTCGGGTAAGGGCGATGGCTTCCTGGTGCGCGACGTGGTCGCGATTACCGGTATCACGACGACTAATCATACTGTGGGTACTTATCTGATGCCCCTGACTTCGTCGGCCGGCATCACCCTCGGTGCCAATGTCACCGGCGTGGGCTTCACGGGCAATTGGACCGTGGCCTCGATCGTCGGCAATGACGTCACGCTCACGGGCGGGACGGCTATCGCCCCTGGAACCAACCTCACCGTCAACTTCTCCAACTACTGGCGAGCCCTCGCGGCGAACGAGCTTAACACCACCCCGATGGGCGCCCTCGGCGATAACGTCGGCGGCTGGGTGGCCGGACAGAATGCGGGCGTCTCCTCGGCGATCACGCTCCAGGCGGACACCATCGTCAACTCCCTGACCTTCTCCGGTACGGCTTCGGTTGGCTCTGGTCTGGGATCCTCCTTCGGCGCCTTTGGTCCGGGCGGTCGCATCCTTAACCTGCAGTTGCAGGGCGCGACGTCCTTCCTCGTGAAGGATGGTACGACGACTTACACCGCCGGTGCGCTCACTTCGGGCAACGGTACGACGATGTTCGGCCACGTGCTCTTCGGTGCCACGGCGAACTTCAACGCGGGAAGCGCCTTCGGACTTGGTGCCTCGGGCGGCTTCGTGAAGGGCGGAGAGGGCTTACTCAACCTCAACGCGCCGACCTACTTCGGTGCCGCCAATAGCTTTGCGGTCAACCAGGGCCGGGTGAACCTGAACTCGGGTGCAGCGAATACCCTCGCTGTCCTTGCGGACACCTCCGGCGGCGTAGGGACGACCCTGCGTATCGAGGGACTTAACGCCATCGTCGACCTGAGCAATCAGGCGCAGATGGTTAACGAACTCCGCAGCTCGAGCGAGAAGCCAAACCAAGCCGGCACGCTCACGAACTCGGGTGCTTCCTTCGTCAACTTCACGACCTACGGTAACAGCGCCTTCGCGGGCGCGATCACCGGCAAGGTGAACTTGGTCCGTGCGGGTAACACCACCACGGTTCTCACCAGCGCGAGCTCTTACACCGGCCTGACGGTTGTCCGCGGTGGTATTCTCTACCTCCGCGATGAGGGCGCCCTCACCGGAACTAGCGCCGTCCAAGTCAACAACGGGACACTCCGTCTCGACAACTATGGCCTCAACGCCGTCGAGAACCCGACTCGCCTCAATCCTGCGACTCCGATCACCTTGGTCGGCGGCGAATTACGCATCGATGGCGCCGGCTCTTCCGACATCGCCGTGCGCGTCAACTCGCTCACCGCGGGTGCCGGTCGTAACACGATCAACGTCCTCCCCTATGTCAATATGGGCGGCACGGTCCGTCTCGACGTCGGTAACCTCGCCCTCACTGCGGCCGCCCGTCAGACCCTGGTCATCAACGGTTGGACCACCAATAACTCGAGTGGATACAACTCGCTCGGTAACCAGAGCCTAGCCGGCAGCGGCTTGGTCTTCCTCGAGAAGGTCAATGGCCTCACCGGTCCGGCAAACATCAATCTGACTTCGGTCGGCACCACTAATGCGAGCCGTACTGTCACGGTAGCGAGCACCGCCGGTCTCACCGCCGGCCTTGCGGTCAGCGGCACCAATATCCCCGCCGGTTCCACCATCTCGAGCATCGTCTCGCCGACACAGATCCTGATCAGTGTCAATGCGACCGGCACTTCGGCCGTCGGCACCCTGCGCGCGACCAACCTGACCAACAACCTCATCGGTGGTTGGGCGGTCGCCAACGGTTCCACCTTCGCGACCTACGACAGCCAGTACGGCGTCATGGAGATGGGCTATAGCTCCGGCGGATTCGCCGGGCTCGGCTTCGATGGCACCGATTTGAGCGCGACCACCGTCGCCACGGGCAATTATAACGACGGTACGTCCCGCGCCATCGCTGGAGCCAAGGTCGCCAACAGCTGGAAGATGGGACCCGGCGCGGCTCAAGACCTTACCTTCAGCGCGGGCGCCACGCTCACGCTCGGCGTGGGTATGATCACCAATGCCAATCAGCTCGTCCGCCTCCTGGCCACCGACGCGACCAACACCATCACCGCCGCCACGGGCAATGACCTCTACGTGTTCCTCAATCAGAACGCGATGGAGATCGAGCCTAAGTTGACCGGCACGATGGCCCTCGTCAGCTCGGGTGGTGCCACGCTCCGCCTCAAGCCGAAGTTCGTGTCCAATGACTACACCGGCGGAACCTTCATTACCAGCGGTGTGCTCACCGTCGATGGGTCCGGCTCCGCGGCTCCGTTCTCGCTGACCGCGGGCGCTACGACGGCGGCCAGCCCGGATGTCACGGTCACCAGCACCACCGGCCTCTTGGCTGGCATGGTTGTCACTGGACCCAACATCCCGGCGGGCACCACGATCGCCTCGATCACTAACGCCACCACGCTCGTGCTCAGCGCCCCCGCGACCGCGTCGGCAACGGCCCAGACCTTTGCCGCCTTCGGCTTCTCGGGTGGCACCACCACCGGTAGCGCGGACCTGACGGTCGCCAGCACGACCGGCCTCTTGGTCGGCATGCAGGTCACCGGAGCCGGCATTCCGGCCGGTACGCGAATCGCCTCGATCACCAACGCCACCACCGTGGTGCTGAGCGCGCCTGCGACCGCCACGGCCGCTGCGCAGATCTACAGGGCCGCCCTCGTCGCCCTCCCGGGTGATGTGACCGTGCACAACGCGACCCTCAATATGTCGACCGACGTCGCCAAGGCCGGCCAAGTCTCAGCGAACGCGAACGTGACCATCAAGGGCCATGGCCGCTTCCTGCTCCCTGACTTCACCAACATGGTGGCGGGTTCCAATGTCGTCACTCGCCTCGGCTCGGTGACCTTCATCACCGACGGTGCTCAGGGTTCCAATCCGGATGTCTCGCTCGGTAATCCGAACGATTTCACGATCGGTACTGCTTATAGCGTGCTCGCGCTGAGCGGTACGAACGCCATCACGTCCACGAACCAGACCGTGGCCCGCGTCCCGACGGTCTACACCGGCGACGCACCTCGTACCCGACTCGTCTTCGATAACGCCGCGCCGGTCATCACTGTCAATGCGGGCGAAGGCCTCGTGGGCCTCAACCTCAACGCCCCGATCACCCAGGGCGCCCATGCCTCGGTTCTCGCCGGTGGCTTCATCGACATGACCTCGCTCACCAAGATGGGCGCGGGCACGGTCGCGATGATTCACGCCGACAGCAACTTCACGGCTAACTTCATCCTCGCGCAGGGTGGCCTGTTGCTCGGTAGCAGTTCCGTTGTCGACGGTTTGAACGTCGTCTTGAACGGACCGGTCGGCACGGGTGCCCTCGTCATCGAGGGTGGCACCACGCTCCAGTCGGACGGAACCGTCCGCACGCTGCATAATGCGGTCACCGTCAACGGTAACTTCACCTTCGCGGGTCAGCTCGGCGGCGCCGGTGTCACCCTCGCTGGTCCGATTAACCTCGGCGCAGTGGGTCGCACCATCGCTATTCCGAGCCTGGCCGTCACCGCCAACTTCAACGGCACGTTGACCTCCACGGTTGCTGCTGGCTCCACGGGTCTCATCAAGACGGGTAACGGTATCCTGCAGTTCGGTAACACCTCCGTGCTCAACTTCGGCGGCGCAGGAATCACCATCGCCGGTGGCGTCATCAAGGCGGGTAAGGCTAACAATATCCCGGTTGACTCCCTGCTCACGGTCAACGCGGGTGCGGGCTACGACCTCATGGGTCTCGCTCAGACCAGCAATGCCATCGCGGGCGCGGGCTTCATCACGAATTCCGCCAACGCCCCGGCCGACCTCACGCTCAACATCGCAACGAACTCCGCGTTCGCCGGCGTATTGGCCGATAACCGCGCGGCCTCTCTGACGTCCAGCGCCCTGAACCTCATCAAGCAGGGCTTGGGTGACCTCACCCTCACGGGAGCGAGCACCTATGTTGGCACGACCACCCTCTCGGCCGGTAAGATCATCGTCGCTAACGGCGGCTCGCTCGGTACGGGCGGGGTTACGGTCGACGGTGTTCTTGAATACGCCCGTACGGATAGCTACTCCCTCGCGAACACGTTCGTGACCTCCTCCGGCTTCGGCCAGCTGAACTTCACCGGTATTGGCGGCGTCGCCAAGATCCTCGGTGTCACCGCCAATGCGGGCGGCCTCAACGTCGGCCTGACGGCTGGAACCCTCCAGTTTGGCGATAATGGTGCTACGGGTAAGCTCGATGGCCTGGCCTCGTTGACCATCAGCACGGGTGCGACCCTCAAGTTTACGGGTACCGACACCTATGACTTCAGTGCGGCCATCACGAGTTCCGCCGCGAACGCCGGCGTCATCGTCCAGGCCGGCACGGGTACGACTAAGCTCTCGGTCACTAATAACTTCACGGGTGACGTATCAATCACGGCGGGCGAACTTGAGGCCGCTGGGAGTTCTTCCTTGGAATACGCCCGTCAGATCGTCATCGGCTCCGCTGGTTCCTTCCGCGTGAGTGCCGACGACGCTCTTGGTTTCAGCGGCCCCGGCCCGGATGTCATCCTCAATGGTGGCCTGATGCGCTTCCTCGCGGCGGGTATTGGTGGTGATGCCTTCGGTGCGGTGCGTAACCTCACGCTCAACGGTGGCACGGTCTCGAGCGGCAACGGCACAGTAGGTAACGGAAACTCGTTGTACGTTACTGGTGCGGTCTCTGTCACTGATAACACGACCATCTCGGCCACGAACGTCGGCTTCGTTAACACTACCTACGATGTCTCCGGAACTCCGACGGTGACGTTCTTGCCAACCGATATCACTGTCGCTGCGGGTAAGACGCTTACGCTCAGCGGTTCCATCGCTGATGACATATCTTCCAACTCCTCTTCCTTCGATAAGAAGGGTGCGGGTACGATGATCCTCAGCGGTAATAACTCCGGCATGACTGGTCAGGTTATCGTTACCGCCGGTACCGTGGTCGCAAATCATGCGAACGCTCTCGGTAGCGGCGCTATGGATGCCTTCACGGTGAAGAACGCAGTGACCGTGGCCGCCACTGGTCGCGTTACCGGTAATACGACCTTCGCGGCGCCGATTGCCACGAATATCACTGTCCTCACCGGTGGTTCCCTGGGTGTGGGCTCCGCGCTCGGTAACTTCGCGGCCACAAGCCTTACTCTCAACGGCGGCGCTCAGATTGAGTTCAAAATCTGGGACGTCACTCAGGGTGCGGGTGTCGGCTACGATACGCTCGACCTGGGTGCGCTGGACCTGACCGGTGCGACCTCTGCGGCCCGAATCAAGATCGTACTCAAGTCGATGAACACCGCCACGACCTTCGGCAGTGCCGTCAACCTGAACCTCCCGACCGCCCCGGCGAACTTCGGTACGTTCGACTTCGGTACGTACGACTTCGCGAACTCCACCCCGGTCTCCGGCAACATCAGCGATCTCTTCACATTCGACACGAGCCAGTTCACCTACTCCGGTGGCACGGCCTCGGATGCCGGCCTGTGGATGATCAACTTCAACGATACCACCGGCGCTATCACGCTGACCGCGGTGCCTGAACCTTCGACCTACGGCTTCGGCCTCGGTGCGCTGGCCCTCGCGGCCGCCGCCATCCGCCGCCGCCGCCAGACGAAGAAGGCCTGAAGATACGAGGACCCGAGGACCTGAGGAATCGAGGTCCCGAGGGTAATAAGGGAAGGGCGGCCACGGCCGCCCTTTTTTGTGCCTGAATGGGTAGGGGCGCCACTGCGTGGCGTCCGTGGGCGGACGGAGGTGGGAATGCCGAAAGACTATGCCCGGCAATCCGCACGTGCCTCTGCGAACGGCGGCCATGGCAATGGCCGCCCTACCTAGGGGGATGCACTAACTAGGGCGCATTGATGCTCCAAATCTTCACGTATGGCCACATATCGCTTTCTTGAATCAGTCCGCCTCGCTTGGGATTGGCCAACACGTATTGCCACTTCTCGCGGTAACTGTCGTCGGACCGAATTCGATGATCGAAGGCCGCTGGCTGCCATCGGATCTGATTTCCGTAGCTTGCGGCTCTTTTAAACCTACTTATCGCAACGGCCACACCGAAGGATTTCGGGATGGTCACGATAAGGTGAACGTGATCGGGCATGGCCAGTAAGAGGATCGGTCGCCAGACGCCACGATCTCGAAGGTGTTCCGCCGATTTCACTAACGATGTCCACTGAGGTTCTCGGGCGAAATGGTTGGTCCCGCGGCTTGCTCCGCAGACTGTTACGAACAAGGGATCTTCGGCCGACACCCAAGCGGGTCGATGATGCCTTGGGGTTTTCCGGTCCGGTAAGGTCATGCCTGAGATGCTCTCGGCATGCAGGTTGGTTCCCTATTCCATAAATTACCCATGCCTCGGGTAGGGATGTGATTGCCATCACATCCGTGGGCGGACGGAGGTTGGGGCGGTCAAAGACTGTGCCCGTTGATCTGTACGTGCCTTTGCGAACGGCGGCCATGGCAATGGCCGCCCTACCAAGGGCCCGCATTGACTCCCTCCTTACCCCCCTCCACAAACTCCTCATGCGAAACCCCCTGGCGCTCTTCCTGTCGTTCTTGCTGCTCGGCGTCGCCACGTGCGCGCAGGCGGCCCGCGACCTGACCTTCTACCTGGTCTCCGACGTCCACGTCGGGATGGATTACCGCAAGACCGCCCCGCCGTTTGGCGCCGACGCGTTTAACGCCCACGTCGCGCAGACCCTCGAGGTGCTCGGCAAGGTCCCCGGAACGCCGTGGCCCTCCACTGGACCCGTCGCCGACGCGATGAAAGGGAAGGGCCCCGTCCCGCGTCCGTCCGGTATGATCGTCGCAGGCGACCTCACCGAGGTCGGTAATGCGAAGCAGTGGCAGGATTTCGACCGTCTGCTCCCTTGGCAGGGTTCGACGCCCGGGAAGTACCCGACCTTCGCCCTAGCGGGTAATCATGACGGCGGCGCCACTGGTCCGGTCCGCCAAGGCCTGCGCGAACGCAATCGCGGTATGCTCGCCGCGGGTCTCGTCACGAAGCTTTCCGCCGACGCCTTGCACTCCGCTTGGAACTGGCAGGGCGTCCACTTCATCAACGTCAACCTGTACCCTGGCGATGGTGTCAAGGAAGGCGCCAAGGCAGGCTCGATGTGGGATCCGGAAAGCAGTCTCGCCTTTCTGCGCGCGCGGCTGGCCGAGATTGGCACGGCCGAACCGGTCGTGATTGCGATGCACCTCGACTTCAGCGCCCGCAGCACCTGGTGGGATCAGCCCAAGCGCAAGGCGTTCTACGAAGCCATCAAGGGCCACAACATCATCGCGCTCCTGCACGGCCACACGCACGACATCACCCGCCTGCGTTTCCCCGAAGATAAGGATTACGCTGACTTCGGCGGCCAAGGGCCCCGCTTCGATTGCTTCTCGGCTGGTGCCTTCAAGCCCGACGCCAAGGAAGGCAAGCCGTTCCCCGGCCCGCGCTATCCCTGCGAGTGCTATGTGTTCCGCATCGTCGACGACGTCCTCGTCGCCGCGCATTACACCGCCGAACCCGGCGGCTGGAACACCAGCAAACACGCTCCGCAGCTGACGTTCGTGAAGAAGATTAAGTAAGACAGCGGTTGGCGGTAAGCGGTTAGCGGTTGGGAACACAGTCGAGCAAAGGGAAACCGGAGACCGGATAATTGGCGGGGGCGCACATTTTCAGGTCTCGGGTCTCGGCGATCGGGAGCCGGGTGCGGGTGAGCAGGTTCAGGTTCGGGGCCCGGGTCTGATTCCCGAACCTGAACCTATCCCCGTACCAGCAGCCGAGACCTGAGATCCGAAAATACCATCCGGTTTCCGGTCCCCCTTTGGTGCGCTGTCTTTCTCCAACCGCCAACCGCTAACCGCCAACCGCCGACACCAAATTAATTCAGTCCTCACTTCCCACTCCGCCAGACCTTCTTGTCCGGCGTGACGAGGATGATGTCCAACTTCTCGCGCAGGGCGATGCGCTTGGCCTCTTCGAAACCGACGGCCATCAGGGCGGTCGACCAGCCATCCGCCTGGAAGCAACTCTCGTGGGTCACGACGGCCATCTCGAGCGTGGGTTCGACGGGGCGGCCGGTCTTGGGCGAGAGGATATGCGAGACGGGCTTGCCGGCGGCGAGCTTCTTGGCGCGGTAAAGCCCGGAAGTACTCAGCGCTCGGTCGGACAATAGTACGGTCTCCAGCATGACGCGCGGGTTGAACGGGTCTTCGATGCCCACGCGCCACGATCCTGCGGCGAGGATCTCGCCGCCCACCTCGATGAGGAACGCGTGTTGGCCTTGGGCGCGCAGGATCGTCGCGGCACGGTCGGCGGCATAGCCCTGCAGCACGGACCCGAGATCGAGGTTCAGGCCTTCGTGGCTCTTCGCCAGCGTGAGGTTCTCCTTATCGAGTTTGAGCTTCGACCATCCCACCTTTGCCAGCGCGGCTTTGAGTTGCTCCGGTGTGGGGTCGGGCAGTTTGCCCGACGGGCCGTAGCCCCAGAGATTCGTCAACGGCGCGACGGTGATATCGTACATCCCGTCGGAAGCGGCGCTCAGCTTCAGGGCGAACTCCACCAGTTCGGCGAGTTCTTGGGTGATGCCGAAGGCTTGGGTGGATTCGAGGTGATTGAAGTCGGCGGTCGCGGAGGATTCGCGCCAATGCGAGAGCGAGTACTCGACGCGCTTGAATTCCGCTTCGAGCTCGCGCTTGAGGATCGCGGCATCGACATCGCTCCCGCGCACCTTGACGGTCCAGGTCGTACCAAAGGCCGCACCGTGCAATTCGGTGACGGCTTGGCG
>Ga0209134_10000056_pt1 | contig 30750 bp, 32 predicted proteins | sample LauGreSp1BDMLBSN_2_FD_187566 | JGI IMG/M metagenome (GOLD analysis project Ga0209134, IMG submission 187566) | Freshwater lake microbial communities from Lake Michigan, USA - Sp13.BD.MLB.SN (SPAdes) (version 2) | ecosystem: Environmental > Aquatic > Freshwater > Lake | place: Lake Michigan, USA... | reverse complement strand
AAGCGGGCTACCGAATTAGGTCTGAAAGTTATCAATTAGATCTTGGTGAGATAACCCCAACAGAAATGTCATTGCTATCTCTTGCTGCAGATGCTTGGCAAGGAGCAGCATTTGCTGACCAAGCCCAGAGTGCGATCCTTAAACTTAGTTCAATCGGGGTTCCAACTGACCCTATAGACATCCCAGGTTTATCTCCCAAACTTGCAAACAGTTCAAAGGATTTAGAAACTATTGCAGGTGCTATCGGTACTTCAGATTTTCTGGTTTTTGATTATCTTTCTCCGAGTTTGCTCGCAGAAGCGCGCCAAATAATTCCAATTGCGTTATCAAATAGAGCTGGTTTTTGGTATGTCTCTGGCGTTGACAAAGGCGTAGAAGAAGTTCGTACCTTCAAATTGGATCGTATACAAGGTGCGATCTCTGTAGTTAAGAACAAAGAAACGTTTGATTTCCCTTCAGATTTTGAGTTGGACCAAGTTCACGCTTCATCTACAACTCGCTTGGCCGTTATTGATGTGAGAAAGGGTAAAGGCCATGCGCTACGAGCATTGGCAACTTCGATAACTGATCTGGGGGAGTGGGATCAGATAAAGGTTCCCATTTACTCAATTGATTATTTAACCGCGCAGATCTTGTGGCACGGGGACGATGTCTTTGTTCATGAACCGGATGACTTACGTGAAAATGCTGTTCGACAGCTACAAGCGTTGGTTGTGAATCATGAGTAAGAACATATCTGCCCCACTCCTGCGAACAGCGCGACTACTAGACCTTGTTCCTTTTCTAAACACCCACCAAGGAATTGCACTGAAAGAGTTGGCAGCACACTTTGATGTGACCCCCACACAAATGAGCGCAGATCTAATGACTTTGTGGATGTGTGGGCTACCTGGGTACACCCCGCTTGAATTGATGGATCTAGAGTTCGAGTCTGGCTTTGTAACCATTAGAAATGCGCCCACCCTAGCTAAACCGCGCACAATTACTTTTCAAGAGGGCGTTGCATTATTACTGGGTCTAGATTTGGTTGCCGCGTCTATCCCTGAAGAGCGTGCCGATTTATTGAAATCGGTGCAGTCTCTTCGAGAACGTTTAACGAAACTGCTGGGAGTACCAATTAAACTTTCTGTGGTTGCAGCCACTTCCGGCGCGGTTTCAACAACTATCACGCAGGCAATCCAGTCAAATGGTGGATTAGAGATCCGTTATCACTCTTTATATAAAGATCAGATCGGCGAACGATCTGTCATGCCGATAGATCTATATGACTCCAATGGACAGCAATATATGCGCGCTTTTTGTTTTACTGCTAACGACTATCGTGAATTTCGTGTAGACAGAATAGAAAGTGCCACGGCTGCTGCGGTCCCAGCACAACTTTCCGCCGAAGTCGTTAACCAGGAAAAGATCGCTTTTCAAATCACAGCTCAGACTCATTCAAGAGATGTGGCTGAACGTTTTGCCATTTCTGACATGCCAATTGAGACAGCGATCGAACTTTCGTCCTACTCCCGTCAATGGATAGAGCGATCTGTCATGGCCTCGGGGGCTGCGGTAATCTTAAATTCACCGTTAGAAATTCGCGCCGAACTGGTGAAAAAGGCTCAACTGGTGCTTAATCGTTACAAAGAGGCGTAATTTCCACTTTTCACCCCATGGGCTCTGGTGTAGCCTAGGTTTAATCATTAGCCAAGGAGTAGGTACTATGAATTTAGGTCCAAGAGAAATAGTTATTCTTTTAATTGTTGTCCTCGTTCTGTTTGGCGCAAAGCGTCTGCCTGACTCTGCACGTTCACTTGGTCGTTCTATGCGAATCTTCAAGAGTGAAATGAAGGAAATGAAGGCTGATGACGGCGTGATAGAAGAAACCGACAAAACAGAGAAGTAAATTGATGGCGCCGGCAAATGAAGCACGGATGCCACTGCTTGACCACTTACGTGAACTACGAAAAAGAGTTCTTCGTTCAGCAATAGCTGTTTTGATTGCTTTCGGTGGTGGGTGGTATTTCTACAACCCAATAATCACGACGTTAGCTAAACCCGTTTGCGACTTAAAAGCAGCGCAACAATCCGGATCGGCTAGTTGTGGCGCGCTATATATCAGCGGTGTTTTGGGTCCACTTGATCTCCAAATTAAGGTTGCTTTGCTCGCTGGTGTAATCGTCTCTGCTCCTTTCTGGCTTTATCAACTGTGGGCATTTATAGCTCCGGCACTTCATCGGAAAGAAAAAAGAACAAGTGTTTTATTCGTCACTGCAGCAACACCATTTTTCGCTATGGGTGCAACTCTTGGTTACGTAATTCTTCCAGTTGCTATCAAAGCCCTTTTTGGTTTCACTCCGGATTCAATCAGTAACTTGGTTCGCTTCGACGATTACCTTGATTTCGTTCTTCGACTAATTCTCCTAGTTGGCTTAGCATTTGAGCTTCCAATCTTCTTATTAACTTTCAACCTCATAGGTTTCCTGCGTGGCAAGACAATTCTTAGACCTTGGCGGGTTTGGGTCTTTGGAATCTTTCTTGTCGTAGCAGCCTTTTCGCCCACCGCAGATCCCTTGAGCATGGTGCTTTTATCTGCGCCTTTGATTGTTCTTTACTTCATGGCCGGCGGCATTGCGGTTTTGGTCGACAAACGACGAGACAAGAAACTAGAACTTATCGAAACTGGCTCAATGGCAATTGAGGCACCCACACCTATCAAGGAATAGCCGATAAGGTCCTCGCATGTGGGCGTTAGTCATTAATCCTGTTTCAGGACAGGGTCAGGGGACCACAGTCGGAACCTATGTTGCCGGTTTTTTGAATCAGCATCAGGTCAAGTTCACAATTGTTACGGGAAATTCCTCGGTTGCAATCACGGATCACTTAAAGACCTTCATTGAAAAGAATCCCGACTGTGCCGGTGTTATTGCTGTTGGCGGAGATGGTTTGATGCACATCATTTTGCAAATAGTTGTTCCCTCGCAGATTCCTTTTGCGTTGATTCCCGCAGGAACAGGAAATGATTTCGTTCGCACATTAGGCTGGGATCTTGCGGCTGTTGACGATCAGTTGAAAAGAATCATTACGACAAAGCCAACTGCCATCGATCTAGGTCTTGTTGACGGTGAATGGTTTGGCGCGATTTTGTCTACGGGGTTCGACTCAATTGTTAATGAAAAGGCGAACACTATGGCCTGGCCTAAGGGACCAATGAAATACAACGCTGCCATCGCGATTGAGCTTCCACGCTTTAAGCCTCGTCACTATGAAATCACCTTGGATGACCGCACCATATCAACCGAGGCCATGCTTATAGCTGTTGCAAATGGAAGGTCATATGGTGGAGGCATGCTCGTTTGCCCCAATGCAAAGATCAATGATGGTCTCTTTGATGTCATGGTTTTGCACCCTGTGACCAAAATCGAGTTTATGAAGGTTTTCCCTCGGGTCTTTGCCGGAACCCATGTGTCACATCCGGCAGTGGAAATCGTGCGCAGCAAGAATGTGAGTATTGAGTCAAAGGCGGTTGCATATGCCGATGGTGAGCGCATTGGGCAACTTCCAATTTCTGCCGAGTGCATATCTAATGCCGTTCTAACGTGGGTCGCATGACAACGCCAGCAGAACGCTACGCAGCGGCCAAAGCACGTGGTCAACACCCAATCACAACTGAATTCATACAGACCTTTGATTTTGAGTTTGATCCGTTCCAAGTAACCGCCTGTCACGCTGTGGAAGAAGGAAAAGGTGTTTTGGTTGCAGCACCAACCGGTGCCGGTAAAACTGTGGTGGGAGAGTTTGCCGCCTATTTTGCATTGCAAGCCGGCAAGAAGTGTTTCTACACCACCCCTATAAAGGCACTCTCAAATCAGAAGTATTCAGAATTTGTTTCCAAATTTGGTGAGGATCGTGTTGGTTTGTTAACCGGTGATACCAGCATTAACGGTGAAGCAGAGATCCTTGTGATGACAACGGAAGTTCTGCGCAACATGCTTTACGCCGGCTCAAACACCCTCACCAACCTTGGCTGCGTTGTTATGGATGAAGTTCATTATCTGGCAGATAAGTTTCGCGGTGCTGTCTGGGAAGAGGTTCTTATCCACCTAATGGAAAGTGTTCAGGTCATTTCCCTATCTGCAACCGTTTCAAACGCTGAAGAATTCGGAGAATGGCTCGGCGAAGTTCGAGGCGATACCGAGGTAATTGTTAGCGAGATTCGCCCGATTCCTTTGTTCCAGCATGTTTTGATTGGCAATCGTTTATTGGATCTTTTTGATGCGCCAGGCAGGGTTAATCCCGAAGTTCTAAATCGCGAACGGGAAATGACTCGACGTGCCTCCTTAGGCAGAAATCGACGAGGTCGATTCGCTGAGCCCAGTGATCGAATGTCTCGAGCAGACATTATTGAAAAGCTCCAAGGTGAAAGTCTCTTACCTGCCATTACATTCATCTTCTCTCGAATTGGTTGTGATGCGGCTGTAAAACAATGTTTGCAGGCAGGCTTACGTTTGACCTCACCGGAAGAGCGGGAGGAAATAAAGCGAACCGCCCTTCGCTACACGCAGAATATTGCAGAAGAAGATCTTGAAGTTTTGAACTTTAAAGAGTGGCTAACCGCGCTGGAACGCGGAATAGCTGCCCACCACGCAGGGTTGCTCCCGAGTTTTAAGGGAGCGGTAGAAGATTTGTTCCAACGAGGTCTAGTCAAAGCAGTATTTGCGACTGAAACATTGGCACTTGGAATCAACATGCCGGCCAGAACAGTTGTTTTGGAAAAGCTCGTAAAGTTCAACGGTGAAGCCCATGTTCCTATAACACCGGGGGAGTACACCCAGCTAACCGGTCGCGCCGGACGTCGTGGAATCGATATTGAAGGAAACGCCGTAATTCAATGGTCACCTACTGTTGATTCAGCTTCTGCTGCTGGATTAGCGTCGACTCGAACATATCCGTTGCGATCTTCCTTTTCACCTTCCTACAACATGTCGATTAACTTAATTTCTCAGTTTGGTCGAGAGCGAGCACGCAGATCACTTGAGTCATCTTTTGCACAGTTCCAAGCAGATCGCGCTGTTGTTGGACTGACTCGACAGATTCGAAAGAATGAATCAGCTATAGAGGAGTTACTGAAAGAATCATCGTGTCACCTCGGTGATTTTTCGGAGTATGCACGTCTTCGCCGGTCAATTAAGGAAGTAGAAGTTCTGCTGAGTCGTCGCGACCAACGAAAGACTTTTGATAATAGACAACGTGGCCACATGGAGGGTGAGTTAGCAGATCTTCGCAAAGCAATGAAGAATCATCCATCTCATGGGTGTGCCGAGCGTGAGGATCATGCACGACTTGCAGAACGTGCTGGACGTCTTACCCGCGAAAATGATGGTTTAACTATCCGCGTGGAAAGCCGAACACACGTAATCGCTAAAACTTTTGATCAAATTTGTCGCGTTCTAGATCATCTTGAATACATTGAGGGTGAGAAACCAACAGCGCAAGGCAAGATCTTGACCAAGATTTATGCTGAAGCTGATCTCTTACTTACAGAATCAATCCGTAGGGGGTTATTCGATGAGTTAAATGCGACCGAGTTGCTCTCGGTTGTCTCCTGCGTAATTTTTGAGTCTCGCTCAGCCGAGAACTTAGCGCCAAAAATGCCCAGCCAAAAAGTGCAATCAACAATTACTGAAATCATTTCGCTATGGGCAGCTCTTGAAGAGATTGAAAGCAAATTCGGCGTGAAGACTCAGCGCGAACCCGATGCTGGATTTTGTTTCATTTCTTACAAGTGGGCCAGTGGTAACTCACTCAACAGCGTTCTCAAAGGAACGGACATGTCCGTGGGCGACTTCGTACGTTCCACAAAGCAGCTAATTGATCTACTTAATCAAATAGCTGGTGCAAGCGATAAATTACGCCCCATCTGCAAAGATGCGGTCAAGCGTATCGACAGAGGTGTGGTCGCATACTTAATGGGGGAAATATGACATTGATGCTGCTAGACAGCGCTTCCCTTTGGTATCGGGCTTACTACGGAATGCCAGACACTTTATTGGCACCGGATGGAACCTCTGTAAATGCAGTCCGTGGATATATCGATATGACTGCGCGATTGATGAACGTCTATAAACCCAATCGTCTTGTTGCATGTCTAGATGGAGATTGGCGCCCGAGTTGGCGTGTGGATATTTTTCCGGCATATAAAGCTAACCGTCTTGAAGAAGAGGGCGAAGAGGAAGAAGAACCGGAGACACTTACTCCGCAAATCCCAATCCTTCTGGATCTACTCGATTTGTTTGGCATACCTGTAGTTGGTGTCGATGATTACGAAGCCGATGATGTAATGGCTACTTATGCAGAAATAGAAAAAGGTCCAATTCGAATAGTTACAGGCGATCGTGATCTATTCCAAATGGTCGATGACAAACGAGATATAAAGGTCGTCTACCTTGCAAAAGGAATATCTCAGCACGACCTAGTTGACATCAAATATGTTGCGGACAAATACTCAATTCCTGGTGATCGTTATGATCTATTTGCAATGTTTCGTGGCGACCCTTCAGATGGTTTGCCAGGAGTTAAGGGGATTGGTGAAAAAGGAGCTGCAGTTATTGCTAACCACTTCGCAACGGTCGAGGATGCGTTAGCAGCAGCTCATGCAGCGCATGATTCTTTGCCGCCGGCTCTTGCCAAGAAGATCATCGCGGGTGCTGATTATTTGCAGATCGCACCGAAGTTAGTTCGGGTGGCAAGAGATGCACCACTGCCAAAGGTTGATCTTTCAATACCTAAGGCTCCGAAGGATCTATCAGAGATTTATCAGTTCAAAGAGCGTTACGCATTAGGTGCAAGCGTTGATCGTTTGATCAGTGCACTAGGATGGTAATGATTCTTTGGTAAATCTGCTTCTTTCTAGCCTCGCGGGATTAGTCCTCAGTGGGGCCTTTGAGCCGATAGGGAAGTGGTGGCTTGCACCAATAGCACTGCTCGTTCACATGTATGCGATGGAAAGAACGGACCGTAAGGCGCTTTCTGCATTCGTTTTTGCTTTTACATTCAACGCCGTCTTGCTCCATTGGACGAGTACTTATGTCGGATCAACTCCATGGATCATTCTGTCCTTTGGTCTGTCTCTTTTGTATTTGCCATTAGCTCTCGTCGGGCGATGGGGGATTGCTGCTTATCCATTGCTATTTGTTGTGCTTGAAGAAGTAAGAAACAGATTTCCATTCGGAGGATTTGGTTGGGCAAGGATTGCATATTCTCAAGCCGATGCACCCTATGCAGCCATAGCATCTCGTGGGGGAGCCATATCACTTTCGGCAATAACAGTACTGATTGCTGGGTTTATCTACTTTGTCCTCAACAGAAAAGTTGCTTTACTTTTTATTGTTCCAATACTTGCTCTGTTAGTCCCAAATAATATCGCAATCGTTAATCAAACATCTGTTCTAATGATTCAAGGTAATGTTCCAGAACTAGGTTTGGATTTTAATGCAAGAGCTAAACAGGTTTTCTATAACCATGTGAGTCAGACAAAAATTGCATTGGCTGAAAACAGAGAAGTCGACTTTATTGTGTGGCCGGAAAATGCGGTGGATGTAGACCCATACACAAATAAGGATGTGTATGAAAAATTGGAATCCTTCGATAAGCCATTGATAATTGGCGCGATCATCGGTAAAGGTGAAAAGCTATTCAACACTTCAATATTGTGGGGCGATAAGACGCAAGAAATTTACTTTAAGCAGCACCTAACTCCTTTTGGCGAATACATCCCACTGCGCTCAATCGCCAAGACAATCTCACCTTTGGTCAATCAAGTCAATGATTTCTCACCTGGTAACGGGCAGAAAATCTTCACAATCGGTCAAGCAAAAATCGCCCCGGTGATCTGTTTTGAGTTAATTGATGATGAAATCCTTGCTAGAGCAGCAAAATCTTCCAACCTTTTAGTCGTCCAAACAAATAGTGCAACCTTTGGAACATCGGCAGAAAGTGCCCAACAATTGTCGATAACTAGGATTCGAGCTATAGAACATTCCAGAAATGTTGTTTCAGTCTCCACAACTGGAATTTCTGCGGTCATTGATTTCAATGGAAAAGTCTTGGACCAAACTTCAATGGGAACAGCTGAACATGTATTTGCAGATGTTGGACTCATTGAACAGAGTTCACCACGGGATCGCTATGGGGATTGGGCGGGTGTTTTCACGCTCATTTGGCTGCTAGTGGTTGCCCGTCGAGCGTATGCATTACGCCGATAAGTCACATTATGTAAAGTAATATCAGAAAAGGCTGATTAGCCCCTCCTATCGATAATCATCCATAGGTGTGCAGGCACAGACCAGATTACGGTCTCCGTGGGCTCCATCGATGCGTCCAACAGGCGGCCAATACTTCATACGTGAACCAATTGATTCTCCTGAAACTAGACCATCCAAAACAACGGGATATCCGCCATTTTCACGGCTGTACTCCCGCTCCCATTCACTCGTGACCACAGATAGTGCTGTGTGAGGCGCATGGCGCAACGCTGAGGCTTCTATGGTGATCTTGCCATCGATGACTTCTTGAATCTCAGCTCTAATCGAAATCATGGCATCGATAAAGCGGTGGATCTCTCTGATGTCCTCTGACTCAGTTGGCTCAATCATTAATGTGCCTGCAACAGGAAATGACATCGTTGGTGCATGGAATCCGTAATCCATTAAACGCTTTGCAATGTCATCAACGCTAACTCCAGAATCCTTGGTCAATCCACGAATATCCAGGATGCATTCATGGGCAACGCGGCCATTAGCGCCTGTATAAAGGACTGGATAAGAATTTTGAAGTCGGTGTGCCATGTAATTAGCAGACAAAATAGCAACTTGGGTTGAGTGAGTTAACCCTTCTCCCCCTAGTAAGCGAATATATGCCCATGAAATAGGCAAGATGCTGGCAGAACCAAAAGGTGCACCAGAAATTGGGCCGGGACCAGTTGATGGTCCAGCTAAAGAATCCATTGGATGGTTTGGCAAGAACGGTGCAAGATGAGCACGCGCAATTACCGGACCAACTCCAGGTCCTCCTCCACCATGTGGAATAGCAAATGTTTTATGAAGATTTAGGTGAGAAACATCGGCGCCAAATTTTCCGGGCTGTGCAACTCCAACTAGTGCATTCAAGTTTGCACCATCTACATATACCTGACCACCTGCATCATGAATCAGCGCGCAAATTTCAGAAACTGCAGTTTCAAATACACCATGGGTTGAAGGGTAAGTAATCATCAGGGCCGCAAGTGCGCCGGCGTGCTCTGTAATCTTTGACTTAATGTCCTCTACTGAAACATTTCCATTTTCATCACAATCAATAACCACAACCTTCATTCCCGCCATAACAGCAGAGGCTGCATTAGTTCCGTGAGCACTAGATGGGATCAAGCAGATATTTCTACTCTGGTCTCCACGTGAATCATGGTAATTACGAATTGCAAGAAGACCGGCGAACTCACCCTGGCTACCAGCGTTCGGCTGCAGCGAGACTGCGTCATATCCGGTGATTGCAACTAACCAATCCGAAAGCTGTTGAATCAATTTGCGCGTGCCAAGGTTTTGTTCAGCTGGTGCAAATGGGTGCAGGGAGGCAAACTCTGGCCAGGTAACCGCTTCCATCTCAGTAACAGAGTTCAATTTCATTGTGCAAGAACCCAAAGGAATCATAGTTCGATCAAGTGCTAAATCTTTATCTGCCAAGTTACGCAGGTAGCGCATCATGGCGGTCTCACTGTGATTAGTATTAAAGACTGGGTGGGTTAAGTACTTACTTGTACGCAAGAACTTGGAAGGGATCTTCTCCCCCGCAACATCCTTGAGTCCAAGGATTGAAAGAACTTCAGCAAATAGTCCTTCGGTAGTTTGTTCATCAAAGGAAACGCGCAGTTCAGTTGCACTTACCTTTCTGAAATTAATTCCCTTCGCCTCAGCCTTTGCATGAATAGCATCTGCGTTCGGAACCACAACATGAACCGTGTCAAAAACTACATCTTCTCGGTTGTTGGTTGCTGCATGAAGTCGAGCAGCAAAACCGTGGACTCGTTCTGCAATTTGCTTAAGACCCTCTGGCCCGTGCCACATCGCATAGAAAGCGCTCATGTTTGCAAGTAGAACTTGAGCAGTACAAATATTTGATGTCGCTTTATCACGACGAATGTGTTGCTCTCGCGTTTGTAATGCTAGACGAAACGCTGGCTTACCTGTTGCATCAATACTTTGACCTACTAAACGTCCTGGCATTGAACGCTCTAGACCTGTTCGTACCGCTAGGAAACCTGCGTGTGGTCCACCAAATCCCATTGGAACACCAAAACGCTGAGCTGTGCCAACGGCGATATCTGCGCCCCACTCCCCCGGAGCTTTGAGAAGGGTCAAGGCAAGAAGATCAGTTGCTGCGATAACTAATGCATCACGTGAGTGTGCATAGTCTGCGAAAGAAGAGTAATCAATAACAGTTCCTGTTGTGTCTGGGTATTGCAAAAGTGCACCGAAGAATTCACCGTCATAACCATCTCTTACAACATGACCTGAATCTATTTCAACAACTTTGATTCCTAGTGGCTTTGCACGTGTAATAACAACAGCTTTTGTTTGTGGGTGCACATGCTCTTCAATAAGAAAGACAGCGTCATCGCTCATTTTTGAAGCACGGCGAGCAAGTGTCATCGCCTCAGCTGCAGCAGTACTTTCATCTAGCATCGAGGCGTTAGAAATATTTAGTCCTGTTAATTCACACACCATAGTTTGGAAAGCAAATAGTGCTTCTAATCGACCTTGTGAAATTTCCGGTTGATACGGCGTATAGGCGGTGTACCAAGAAGGATTTTCTAAAACGTTTCTCTTGATAACTGGCGGAACGATGGTTCCGTAATATCCAGTGCCTATGAGAGATGAGAAGACTTTGTTCTCAGATGCAATTGAACGCAGCTCAGCGATTACTTCAACTTCACTCTTGCCGCTATCTAATGCGCCGTCAATAACACCCTTGATAGCAATGTTTGCCGGCACAACATCTTTTATAAAGGAATCTAAATCTGAGTATCCCAATGCCTGAAGCATCGTGGACTCATCATGTGAGGTTGGACCGATATGGCGATCCTCAAACGAACGACTCATCGCTAATCCTCATCCTGTTCAAAGCCTCTCGCCTATAAGTGCAAGGGCAGGGATGAAGAATAAGGCAGATTAAGCGCCTTTGCTCTTTCTACGCAGCGAGAGTTCATCGTTATCTTGCCCACCTACAACGTGACCATTAATTTCACCCTGAAGTACAGATAGAGAGCCTTCGACCTCGTGCCAAACCTTGCCTACGGCAATTCCAAAGACACCCTGGCCACCTTGCAAAAGGTCGATAATTTCATCTGGACTAGAGCACTCATAAATTGATGCGCCATCACTCATCAAAGTAATTCTTTCGAGATCGGTTACTCCCCTGCTGCGTAAGTGATCAACAGCTGTGCGAATATTTTGAAGAGAAACACCAGCATCAAGTAATCGTTTAACAATCTTTAAAACCAAGATGTCACGAAATCCATACAGGCGTTGAGTTCCAGAGCCACTTGCAGTTCTAATTCCTGGTTCAACTAATCCTGTGCGAGCCCAATAATCTAATTGGCGGTATGTAATACCTGCCGCAGAACATGCAGTAGCGCCTCTGTAGCCGATCTCTAGCTCTTCTGGGCTCACGGGGAATGGCTCATTTCTCTTGGGGAGTGGGATAAATGTAAACCCGCACCGCCTGGTTGCCTAGGAACGACACGACCCAAACCTCTACTTTAGGTTGAGGGTTTAGCCTATCCCACGAAGTCTTCGGGGTTGATCTGATCGAGAAATTCACGGAACTTCTCGACCTCTTGATTCTCGCCCTCGCCCTGTGGGATCTCAATTCCGATCTCATCCAGCAGTTCCTGGGTGGCCAGGATGTTGCTGTGGCTTCTAACGGCCAAAGCGATCGCATCTGATGGTCTCGCAGAGATCGTCAACTGTCCCCCGTCGGAGTCACGAAGCAGCATCGTGGCATAGAAAATTCCATCCTTGATTTCCGTCATGTGAACCGCAGTCAAAGTGGCATCTAGCAGCTCAAGTAGGTTGTTCATTAAATCGTGAGTCAGAGGACGGGGTGGTTCAACGCCCTGCTGGGCAAATGCAATCGCTGTTGCTTCAACCGCTCCTACCCAAATAGGCAAGAACCTTGAGCCATCAATTTCTTTGAGCAAAACGATTGGTTGGTTAGAAGGCATCTCGACTCGAACGCCGATGACCTCCATAGGAATCAACATGAATAACCTGCTCTGTTAGCGAAGGCGATTGAGGCCACCGCGCACAAGTGCTGCGTGCAGGCGAATTGAAAGAGATGCGATCTCCTTCTGAACTTCTTCAGCCCTGGCCTTTGATTCGGCGCTCTTCTGACGAGTCAGCGGCGTAATAACTTGTTCGATCAAACCAATCTCGCGATCTGCTGCGGATTTAAATGAACGAAGATGACGCGCCTCAATACCGAAGCCACCCATCTCTGTAACAGTCTTTGCAATCGCAAGAGCGTCTCCGTCGTAGTGACGGCCGCGTGGTGCGATTAATCCATAACCTTCAAGTTCTACTAAATGCGCCTCTGATAGTCCACTGTTTTTCAACAACTCTTCACGAGATAGGCGCATCTCACTGACTTCACCAAACGCGCTCGGTGCCATCTCACCATCAATAGTTGCAAGACCAATGCTTGGACGAGCAACTCCTCCGGCAGCAGCTGGTTGCAAACCACGATCGATGGCATCGAGATTGTCCTTGATTACCTTTAACGGCAAATACTGATCGCGCTGTGCCAAGAGCACATAGCGCAAACGTTCTAGGTCAGAGCTAGTGAACTTGCGGTATCCAGAAGGCGTACGTTGCGGCTCAATTAAACCTTCAGATTCTAGAAAGCGAATCTTTGAGATCGTGATATCTGCAAAGTCTCCTCGCAAACGGTTGAGAACTTCACCGATGCTTAAGTACGCGCGTGCTGGTACGGCCATGACTACTCCCCTAGTTTCTTCGTGACTAAATATTTATTTGTTCGAGCCAATAAAAAGTAAATGGAACTTGCCGATTTGGAACTCATCACCTGAAACAAGTGTGTGCTCTGTAACCGAAACGTTGTTGATGTAGGTACCGTTAAGTGATCCTGCATCCTTTAGTACAAAAGAATTTCCGTTCTTTGCGATGGTAGCGTGAGTTCTAGAAACGGTTATGTCATCTAAAAAGATCGCGTTGTCTCCAGATCGGCCGATCGAAACTCCTTCAGCAGTGACCAAGAACCGTGAGCCTTTGTGGGCTCCGCGGGCGATAACAATCATTGCCTTTTGACCATCAGAGTTTTGAATCTCAGCTAGAACTGCGCGATCTTCTGGCGACATTAACGCCAACTGCTCTTCTAGGTAGTTAGCAGGGGAATTGCTAACTTCACGAACTCCAAGATGAAGCGTGGTAGTTAACTCGTTCTGCGTTTGTTCTGCAGCCATCGTCTCTACCTCCTCACCGTCAACTTAAGGGTGACACTAGAGAGTTAGGCGAATAAGGTCAAGCGGTAATTTCTGCGTATTGAGCAGGCGTAAGTAGGTCTGAAGGCGCTGCGGCTACCTCAATTTTTGCTAGCCAGCCCGATCCATAAGGATCTGAGTTGATAGTTTCAGGAGAATTCGATAGAGAGTCATTGATCGCGACAATGGTTCCTGTCACAGGAGCATAGATATCTGAAACGCTTTTTGTTGACTCAACTTCGCCACAAACTTTTCCAGCAACAACTGATTCGCCAACTTTAGGGAGCTGCACGTAGACAATGTCTCCCAGAGCTGCCTGGGCATAATCAGTAATACCCATTGTGAAAGTGGAATCAACAGCAGAAACCCATTCATGTTCCTTGGTATATGACAACTCATTAGGAATTGATGACATGGTTCCCTCTTATCTGCCAAATGCCTTGGCGCGCATAACTAATACCTGTCGAAATGTAGAGGGCAATCCCCCAGATGGCAAAAGACCACCCCAATATAAATGCAATCGTTCCGACCACTCCATCTGACTGGGCTAACAAAAGGAAGGGGAAGGCATACATCAAGTTAAAGGTGGCGGCTTTGCCCAAATAGGTCACAGTGAAAGGTGGGATCCCTTTGCGATTCATCACGATCGTGATCAGCCCCAGCACAATGTCACGACCAACAATAATTACGATCATCCAGGTTGGAATAATGTCTCGAATGAGAAAGACAATCAGGATTGCAAGTATGTAAAGTCGATCAATTGCAGGATCTGCTAACTCACCAAAACGCGAAGTTTGGTTCCAGGCCCTTGCCAATTTGCCGTCGAAGTAATCAGTTGCTCCCCCGATGGCCAGGACAACTATTGCCCATCCATCGGCTTCTAGATTGAGGGTGAGATGAATAAAAAGCGGGATGCCTAGAAAGCGTAGGAAGGTGAGAGCGTTGGGAACGCTAATCACTGAACTACTCATTCCTTATCGCGCTCCTTGACTCTAACCGCCACCTGAACTGGGGTGCCGGGGAACTTGAACTCTTCACGAAGTCGACGCTCAATAAAGCGACGGTAAGAAGCCTCAATCCAGCCACTAGAAAACACCACAAACTTAGGAGGTGCAATACCGGCTTGGGTGGCGTAGTAAACCTTTGGCTGCTTTCCACCACGAACTGGCGGCGGGGTCGCACCAATGAGTGCGCCCAAGAATGAGTTGAGCTTTGCTGTCGGAACTCGTCGTTCCCACGAATCAAGTGCGGTGCGAAGCGCCGGCGCCAAACGATCTCGGTGCCAGCCAGTCTTGGCTGCAATGTTCACGCGCTGGGCCCACTCGACCTGGTCTAGGTGACGATCGATTTCGCGATCTAATTGATTTCGGCGATCATCATCGACTAAATCCCACTTGTTCATCACGATTACCATCGCCTTACCGGCCTCTTCCACCATGGTAATCACCCGAAGATCCTGCTCCGTAATCGGCTCTGATGCATCGAGAACAACCACTGCAACTTCACAGCGCTCAAGTGCGGTCGCTGTGCGAAGTGATGCGTAGTAGTCAGTTCCAGAATCTTGGTTTGCGCGTTTTTTTAATCCGGCCGTATCGATAAATCTCCAAGTAGATCCACCAAATGAAAGTAGTGAGTCAACAGGATCTCGAGTTGTGCCCGCGGCGTCATCAACGATTGAGAGTGATTCACCTGCGATTGCATTAAACAAAGAAGATTTACCAACATTCGGGCGACCAATTAATGCCACTTTGCGATAGCCATCTTGATTCTGTGCTCGACCCACTTCAGGCAATACTGCAACGATGTGGTCTAGTAAATCTCCACTGCCACGTCCATGAAGTGCTGAAACAAATCGAGGCTCACCTAATCCAAGACTCCATAGGCCATGAGCTTCAGCTTCTTCGCGCTCTCCATCAACTTTGTTTCCAATCAAAATTGTCGGCTTCTTTGCTTTGCGTAGATGCTGAACCAAAGTGTCATCTTCATCTAATGCGCCAACTTGAGCGTCAACTACGAAAGCAAGAACGTCAGCTTCCTGCATTGCCAGTTCTGATCCCGCACTTACTTGCACAGAAATTCCATCCGGTTTTGCTTCCCAGCCACCAGTGTCCATGATGATGAAGCGACGGCCACCCCATTCACATTCGTATTGAACGCGATCTCTAGTAACACCAGGAGTGTCTTCAACGATTGCTTCGCGTCGACCTAGGAAGCGATTTATCAATGTCGATTTTCCAACGTTTGGACGACCCAAGATTGCAACGATCGGTAAACCAAGAAGGTTGCGCTTCTTAAGCAACTCCCAGATGCGCTCGATAGTTTCATCTAAGTCCAAATATGTTGAATCAACTTCAACGGCATCAGCTGCCATAGTCAGTGGTGAAACGGTGCGGTTTGAATCAATAGTGTCGCGGTTATCTAGGGATGTTTTTACATCAACACTCTTGTCGTCTGTTTCATTCTCACGTCGTACAGCCCGGGCATCTAGATCTGCTGTTAAATAGATTTTTAATCCAGCTTCAGGTGCGACCACAGTTCCAATGTCGCGACCTTCAACAACAATTCCACGTTCTGCAGAATCAATAATGAAATGTTGCAGCTTCAATAACTCGTGACGGATCTCAGGGATTGCACTAATACGAGAAACATTTTCAGTTACCGATGTACCACGAATGGCGTGGGTTATTTGAGTATCACCGGCATAAACATTGGGTGACTGAGGATCTGCATCAAACTTGATCGGATTATCCTTTATTGCTTGCAAGATTGAAAAAGCTTCTTCGCATTTATGCTCGAGTGCAAGCCACGTAACAGCGCGATAGAGAGCGCCAGTATCTAAATAGTTCCAGCCAGCGCGAACTGCAATAGCTTTTGCTGTGCTTGATTTACCTGCGCCACTCGGGCCATCTATTGCAACGATTATGCCCATGTACTGAGCCTACTTCTATTTTCGAATCGGATGAACGTTCCATCCGATCGAAGTTAGGTGTGAAGACAATTTTTCGGCATCATCTGCTGACAGGGACAATGTAATCAAGGCACTTAACTGTCCTGGTGAGTGCTCAATGTTTAAATCTTCAACGTTTACTTGCATTGCAGCACATTCATTGAAAATTGCGCCAAGTTGTCCAGGTTTGTCATCAATGACAATTGGCAAGTAACTGTATTCTCGTGCTTTACCGCCGTGCTTTCCAGGAATTTTTGCTTTGCCTTCACGACCAGCAGCGATTAACTCTTCGATTTTCGCAGGATCATCTAGCGACTCAATCATCTGTGTTAGATCGTTTTGTAAACTTATTAGTAATTCAGAAATTTCAGCGCGATTGCTGTAGATAATCTCTTTCCAAAGCTTTTCATCTGAACCTGCAATGCGCGTTGTATCCCGAAGCCCCTGCCCTGCCAACTCCATCCATTCTGATGGGGTGCCAGAGAGCTGCTTTGCCACCAAAGATGCTGCGATCTGAGGCAGGTGAGAAATCTTTGCTACAGCGGCGTCGTGATCTAGGGCTGAGAGCTCAATAGGGGCAGCACCAAGGAGGGTGATCAGCTCAAGGACAAGTTCTTTGGACTTCGGCGCGCAATCTGGCTCAGGCGTAAGTATCCAACTGCGCCCCTGGAATAGATCTGCCCTAGCAGAGCTTGCACCGCCGATTTCCCGGCCTGCCATGGGGTGAGTGGGCAAAAATCTTGTAGATAACCCTGAAAATGTCTTAACCTGAAGTACAACTTCATTCTTAACGCTGCCAACATCCATAAACGTTGACTGTGAGTTTATAGAAATTTCACTCTGAATGACTTGGGCCAGCCCTGAAGTGGGAAGTGCGAAGATAACTAACTCAGGATCAAGCACCACTACCCCGCCAGTTAGATCCCTAGCTAAAGCCTGGGCCGATGGTTCAGAATCAACCATTTCAACAGCGATTCCACGCTGGACGAGGCCTAAACCAATAGAGGTTCCTATCAATCCGGAGCCAACTATGCGCACCTTGCTTAGCATTATGGGGCTATATCTCTGCGTAGTGAGGCCGCTCCATGAAGATAAACGTGGGTAATTTGCTCAGGCGTGCGCGCTGTCTCAACATGGAGCATTGCCCGAACAGTTTTGTCCAAAGCTCCAGGAACGGCGACCTCTACAGAACCAATAAGTGGGACATTGGTAAAGCCCATCTCCCGACAGGCCGCAGCTGGAAAAGCTGCGTCCAGATCAACGGTGCTGGTGAAAAAGACTGAGATGACCTCATTTGGGGTCAGGTCATTGGCCTTCAAGATCGCGGCAATGAGCTCCTGAACACCTGCAGCGATATCGCCTGCGGTGTTGGCCGGAACTTGGATTGCTCCACGAATTGCGCGTAATGCCATGAGATAAGGGTACCTTTCCTAACCATTTTTAGCGTTCATTTAGAAACTTGCTTGTCGATAAAGCATTTAAACTATTAAACCTTTTCGTCCTAATTCCTTCTCAGGGAGAAGATCGATCTTCAGATTCTTTCCTCCACGCAATTATCGATAAATCGTTACTAAGAGACCCTCGTTAGCCTGATGAATGTCGATAAATCTTTATTCTCATCGCTTATTATCTATAAAACTATAAATAGGTATTTGATTGATTATCTATTTATAGTTAAAAGGTTATAAATCTAAAGCCTTTCGTAGATTCATCAACTCTCCATCATTGAGGTCTCGCCAGCGACCTTCGGGGGTATCGCCCAAGGAGATCGGACCGAACTTGGTTCGGATCAATCGCAGAACATCGACTCCAACCGCCTCCATCAGTCGACGGATGATGTGATAGCGACCCTCATGGATTGATACTTCTATCCACTTTGGAGAGAGCTGCTTAAAGGTCAAAACTCGTCCCATTCCATCCTCGAGTTCAACTCCCTTTAAAAGCACCTTATCGACCCCTGTGGGCAAAATTCCATCGAATTCAATGATGTAGGTCTTTTCCAGTCCAAAGGAAGGGTGGGTAGCCCTGAAGGTTAAATCCCCATCATTTGTGAGCAAAATCAGGCCCTCGGAGTCCTTATCCAGGCGACCCACATGGAAAAGTCGTTCCTTACGTAGGTCAATGAAGTCATCCAAAGAAGGACGCCCCTCTGGGTCGAACATCGTTGACAAAACACCCTTTGGTTTATGAAGTGCAAGATAAGACTTAGTCAAAGTACGTGTAATTGTCTCACCATCAACCATTACTTGATCTGTCTCAGGGTCGATTTTACTACCCATCTCCCGAACCACGATTCCGTTGACGGCGACTCGGCCGTCTTCGATTAGTTCATCAGCTCCGCGACGGCTAGTAATACCGGCATCAGCGATTATCTTATTAAGCCTCATTTGGGCCATGGCTATCCTCCCGACAGTCAGGAGGTAAGGGTAGCGGAAAGGTTAGTCAGTAAGCGAATCGAGGATCTCGTCCAGACCATCTAGATCTGGCAGATATGGCGCCAGCGCTGGGAGATCTTCAAGTGAGTTCAGACCTAGACGCTCGAGGAAATAGCTCGTCGTCTTATACAAAATCGCCCCTGTTTCGTGCTCCAGGCCTGACTCTTCAACAAGGCCACGAGTGATCAGAGTCTTCATAACCGCTTCGACGTTGACGCCTCGGATAGCCGACACGCGAGCTCTTGAAACGGGCTGGCGGTAGGCAATGACTGAAAGAGTCTCTAGAGCGGCTTGGGTAAGACGAGATTGCTGGCCATCTAGGACGAACTTCTCAACCACAGCAGAGTAATTTGGGTTGCTATAGAAGCGCCATCCCCCGTTAATCTTGCGCAGCGAGAACCCACGATCCTCATAGCTTCCCTCAAGAACTGCCAAAGCGGCTTCAATCTCATCGACCGGACGTTCCAAGACCTGGGCAAGAATGATTTCTGTGACAGGCTCATCGACCACCATCAAAATCGCTTCGATCGAACGTTCAACTTCTACATTAGACATTTTCGCCACTTTCTGTCGAGTCTTCCAGCTCTGAAACCACGGGTATATCAAACTCATCGGTGATCTCAACCTCGCCCTCAAGGCTTCCAGTCCAGCTGATCTGAAGTTCTCCCAGGGCTATGACCTGATCAAAGCGCAAGACCCCCTGGCGATAGAGATCTAACAGGGCCAAGAAGCGAGCCACGACCACCAAGGTGCTATCAGCATCTGCAATCAGGTTTCTAAAGCTCAAACTCTTAGAGTGGCGCAGCGCCTCAACGACCATCTTGGACTCCTCGGCAACGCTCACAAGGGCCATATGCAGGTGCTGGACGGCCACAACGGGTGCAACCTTGGGGGTTAACACACGCTCAGCGATAGCGGCAAAGCGCTGTGCGCCAACGCCGATTAATACTTCTGGCAGTAACGCTGCTAAGGCCGGATCTAGGGCGACAACGCGGGCAAAGGACTTATCTGCCGCTGCGATGCGCTCGCTAAAGGTTGCTGCGATCTCCTTGAAGGCTCGGTACTGCAAGAGTCTGGCGAACAAAAGGTCTCGTGCTTCTAGAAGGGCAAGATCCTCTTCATCCTCAACGTCACCAGATGGAAGAAGCCTTGCCGCCTTCAAATCCAGTAACGTGGCGGCAACAACTAGGAATTCAGTGGCTTGTTCTAGCTCCCACCCTTGTCCCGATGCCTCAAGGCCATGGATAAATGAGATGAATTCATCGGTCACGATGCTCAGAGAAACCTCTGTGACATCCATTTTGTGGCGAGAAATCAGCTGAAGCAGGAGATCGAAGGGGCCGTCAAAGTTGGCTAGGTGCACCGAGAATCCGCCTGAGGCAGCGTTTACATCGGTTGCTTCCTCGACTGAAATGTCGCCTGTAATACTCACTGTGGCACCTTACTTCACGCTTGCCTGTTTTCTGTGTAACGCATAGGCTCCCGCGTATATCAGGAAAGAGGTTTGACTATTGAACGCTAAATCGACAATTGCAGAGGATGTGGCAACCACATCGACCCTGCTCGGCAAGGTTGCTCAAAACTTTCCTACCCCTGCTGCTCTAACTGAGCATGGCAGCGCGAAGATCATTTCTATCTTCAACCAAAAAGGTGGAGTTGGAAAGACAACAAGCACAATTAACTTAGGTGCAGCCCTTGCTGAATTAGGACGTCGAGTACTTCTAGTCGACTTTGACCCACAAGGTGGTTTGTCACTTGGACTTGGCGTTAACGCCCACTCACTTCCTCTTGAACAAACTGTTTACTTCGCATTAATGACTCCAACGGCAAACGTTGATGACATCGTCTTGAAATCATCAGTTGCCGGACTGGATTTCTTACCTGCAAACCGAGACTTGGGAACAGCTGAAACAACCCTGGGTGCTGAAATTGGTGGCCAGCAATATCTAAAGCGCGCACTAGCTCCACTTCGTGATTACTACGACGTTATTTTGATTGACTGCCAGCCAACGATGGGACAGTTAACAATTAACGCACTCGTTGCATCTGATGAAGTAATCGTTCCGATGCAGTGTGAATATTTCGCTTTGCACGGTTTTATTGAGCTCAAAGGCAACCTAGATAAGGTCAAAAGCTTCCTAAACCCAAATCTTCGCCTTATTGGAATTCTTGCAACGATGTATGACAAGAAGACTTCACACAATCGTCAAGTATTAGAGCGCATCCTTGAGCAGTTCCCTGAAGATGTGTTCGAAACAATCATTGCAAAAACTATTCGCTTCCCAGAAACAACTGTTGTGGGTGAACCAATCACCACTTATGCAACATCTTCTGGTGGCGCAGCTTCATACCGACGTTTAGCACGAGAACTTATCGCCAGAGGAGGCGCACGATGACACGCAGAGCAAATCTTCCAGGTGCAGATGAACTATTTCGTTCAACAGCGCCCGCACTTACATCAGTGCCATCACAACCTGTGCAAGAAGTGGCTGCTCCCCTAGTAGCTCCTGCGATTGCAACACCTAAAACACCATCATCTAAAAAGGGTGTGCGCACAATTGCTCGTCGTCGCGTAACAACTGCTGATCGCTCCCCATCAGGTCGCGAATTCCATGATGAGAAAATTACTGTCTATCTTTCACCAGATGAGTTATTTGATCTTGATCAAGCTCGACTACAACTACGCGGAGACCTAGGTCTTGCAGTTGATCGTGGACGTATTGTTCGTGAATCAATTGCCGTCATCATTGCTGACCTTGAAGCTAAAGGTGATCAGAGTATTTTAGCTCGTCGCTTGCGCGGTCTCTAAGAGAATTACTTGGCTCGAGGATGAGCCATTGAGTAGCTCTCACGCACTTTATCGATAGTAATTAGCGTGTATATCTGCGTTGTTGTAACTGATGCATGTCCCAACAACTCTTGAACAACGCGAATATCTGCCCCACCATCTAGAAGATGCGTTGCATAGGAATGCCTAAACACGTGCGGTGAGACATGTTCGGTAACACCTGCAGCCTCTGCTGCATCCAAAACCATTTGCCACGCCGATTGCCTAGAAATTCTTGAGCCTCTTGAGTTGAGAAACAGCGCTGACGTTGTCTTGGAACTCTTAGCTGCCAAATCTGGTCTTACTCTCACCATGTAATTTTCGATAGCTTTTGCGGCAAATGTTCCCAAAGGAACAATCCGCTCTTTAGATCCTTTTCCACGCAATTTCAATGTAGTGATAATCCCATCATCGGTTTCAATAGTGCTCAAGTCGTTCAGGTTGATGCCAATCAACTCACTCACTCTTGCGCCACTGCTATAGAGAAGTTCCAACATCGCTTGGTCTCTCACAGTAATTGGTTGTCCTTCTCGAAGAGCGGAATCAATCATCGAAACTATCTGTGCGATTGTTAATGCTTTCGGCAAGCGTCGAGCAGACTTCTTCGGCGAGATCTCCAACGTTGGATCTGCGATTCCATACTCTTGTTGCAAATGTTTAAAAAAACTGCGTAACGTTGAATCAACTCTATTAATACTTGCAACAGATAACTGAGCTTCCCTCAATGTAGTTTCAAACTCAGTAATCGTTTGCGGATCAACATCTGAAAGCGGTTTACTGCCGAGAAAAATCGCAAACTTGTTTAAATCTCTTCGGTAGGCAGCAATTGAATTGCCTGCCAAGCCTCTCTCAATCTGCAAGTGATTGAGAAAGGATGACGCGGCCAGATCAAAGTTCAACGCTTGGGTAACCGTGCGCTTCTGCTACAGCTGAGTAGTAAATTTTTCCTGCATGAACATTTAAACCCTTTGCCAAGTTTGGATCTTTTTTACAAGCCGCTTCCCATCCAAGATTTGCTAAGGAAAGTGCATACGGCAACGTTGCATTAGTTAACGCATAGGTGGAAGCAACAGGGACCGCGCCTGGCATGTTTGCTACGCAGTAGAAAACAGAGTTGTGAACTGTGTAGGTTGGCTCCGCGTGTGTTGTTGCCTTTGAGTCTTCAAAGCATCCACCCTGGTCAATTGCGATATCTACCAATACTGAACCGCTCTTCATCTGTGCAACTAGGGCATTTGAAACAAGCTTTGGCGCTTTTGCGCCATGCACCAGTACAGCGCCAACAACTAGATCTGCTTGCTTTACTTCACGTTCTATTGCGTGCTTTGATGCAACGAGGGTTTTAATGCGACCCATATAAACCGTATCGATGTATTGCAATCTACTGATTGAACGATCAAAGACGGTCACATCTGCGCCCATACCAAGTGCGATAACTGCAGAATTTAATCCCGCGACTCCCCCGCCAATTACTACAACCCGGCCCGGTGCAACGCCAGGAACGCCACCGAGTAGTACTCCGCGACCACCATGTGGCTTTTGCAGCGCCGTTGCGCCAACTTGGGTTGCCAAACGGCCAGCAACTTCGCTCATAGGTGCGAGCAACGGCAATGTTCCATTAACTTCAACGGTCTCATATGCAATTGCAGTTGTACCGGAGGCAACCAAAGCATCGGTACATACCTTTGATGCAGCTAGGTGAAGATAGGTGAAAAGAGTTTGTCCTGTGCGCATCTTTGAATATTCGGGCTCAATCGGTTCTTTCACCTTTAATACTAAATCAGCCTTCTGCCACACATCATCTGCCGTTGCAACAATGGTTGCTCCGGCTTGTTTGAAATCTTCATTGGTAATAGCTGATCCAACGCCTGCACCATCTTGAATCAAAACCGAGTGCCCTGCGTGCACAAACTCTGAAACACCTTCTGGAGTAATTGCTACTCGTGACTCGTGGACTTTAATTTCCTTGGGAACACCAACGATCATGATCAGCCTTTCGCTGCTACCGCCGCTGCTATCAAACCAATAAATAATGGGTGTGGTCGCGTTGGACGTGAACGCAGCTCAGGATGAGCTTGCGTGCCTACGTAGTAAGGATGCACCTCTTTTGGAAGTTCTACAAACTCCACGAGGTCTCTTTCCTTAAACATTCCAGAGAAAACAAGGCCAGCACTCGAGATTTGTTCGCGATACTTGTTATTGACTTCATAGCGATGGCGGTGGCGTTCAGAAATCTCTGTTGATCCATATGTTGCGGCAACAACTGAACCTGCAAGCAAATCTGCTTTATAGAGACCCAGGCGCATCGTGCCACCCATGTCACCTTTGCCAGAGACAACATCTTTTTGATCATCCATGGTTGCAATCACGGGTGTTCCAGAATCTGAAAACTCTGCAGAGATTGCATCTTTAATTCCAGCTAAATTACGTGCCGCTTCGATAACCATGCATTGCAAACCTAAACACAAACCTAAAGTTGGAATCTTATTCTCACGTGCATATTTGAGTGCTCCAACTTTTCCTTCAATTCCGCGAATACCGAAACCGCCCGGTACACACATTGCATCCACTCCCTCAAGATGTTTCTTCGCACCTTCTGGCGTTTCGCACTCATCACTTGCGATCCATACGATTTCAATCTTTGCCAGGTTTGCAAAACCACCAGCGCGAAGTGCTTCAGACACAGACAAATACGCATCTGGAAGATCAATGTATTTACCAACTAGGCCAACCTTGATGTGATGCTTTGGATGGTGAACCTTCTCAAGGAGAACATCCCAGTCGCCCCAAACAACATCGTGGCAATCAAATCCAAGACGCTTGACCACGTAAGAGTCGAGACCCTCACTGTGAAGAACCTTGGGAATGTCATAAATCGACGGTGCATCAACTGCAGCAACTACGGCTTCTGAATCAACGTCGCACATCAATGAAATCTTCTTCTTTACACCTTCTGGAATTTCGCGGTCAGAACGAAGCACGATCGCATCAGGTGCAATACCAATGCTTCGAAGCGCTGCAACAGAGTGCTGAGTTGGCTTTGTTTTCAACTCCCCTGATGGACCAATGTATGGAACTAGTGAAACGTGTAGATAGAAGACATTGTCACGGCCAACGTTTTGGCGAATCTGGCGAATAGCTTCAAGGAAAGGCTGAGATTCAATATCGCCAACAGTTCCGCCCACTTCGGTGATCACGAGATCAATATCTGGACCAGCCATTGCAAGAATGCGTTCTTTAATTTCATTTGTAATATGAGGAATTACTTGAACAGTTTCACCTAGATACTCACCACGACGCTCACGAGCAATCACACGTGAATAAACCTGACCTGTAGTCACATTTGCTGAACCATGAAGATTACGATCTAAGAATCTTTCATAGTGACCGATATCTAAATCTGTTTCCGAGCCATCATCTGTCACAAAGACTTCACCGTGCTGGAATGGGTTCATGGTGCCTGGATCCACATTGAGATAGGGATCGAGTTTTTGCATCGTCACGCGGATGCCGCGGGCTACTAACAATCGTCCAAGACTTGAGGCTGTGAGTCCTTTGCCCAAACTTGAGGCGACTCCGCCGGTTACGAATAAGTGTTTAGTCACATGTGCTTGGCCCATGGAAGACAAACCTATCATTTAATAGAGCAGGTGAACTACACCTTCAGGGATAGTAGCTCCGTGGCGTGCTCGCGGGCGCTAGAAGAGTTCTCAAGTCCAGCCAACATGCGGGCGATCTCTTCGATGCGATCCTCCCCTGACACGTTTCGGACATCGCTCTGGCTCACAGTGCCATCATTATTTTTCGTAACCACAAAATGACTATCTGCCCATGCTGCTACTTGCGGCAGGTGCGTCACCACGATTACTTGAGCATGTTGTGCCAATTGATGCAATCGCTTTCCTACTTCAATTGCAGCCTTTCCTCCAACACCTGCATCAACCTCATCAAAAACATATGTACCGATCGGATGTGTAGTTGCAATCACAACCTCTAACGCCAACATCACGCGCGACATCTCGCCACCTGAAGCACCCTTAGCTAAAGCAACTAGCGGGGCATCCTTGTGCCCCTGAATAAACATGGCTATTTCATCGCAGCCATAAGATGTGAAATCTGATTCCTTCGGAGCCGAATAGTCGGCACTTTCAACCTTTGTGACAAATGATGCATGAGGCATGGAGAGCTGTTGAATCTCTGCGGTAACTAACTTTGAAAGCTTCTCAGCTGCTTTGGAGCGCAATTGACTCACACTCTTTGCCGCAGTCAGTAGAACTTTCTTGTGGGCTGTCAATTGTGTCTCAAGTTCAGCAAGACGTTGATCCCCACCTTCAAGATCTGCAATCGCATCAGATGAGTTCTTGAAACGTATTGCTAACTCTGCAAGCTCTTGCTCATGAGAACCTGCTCCGCCGAACTTCTTGAGCAACGAGTTGATATCGGCCTTACGTGCGTGCAAGAAATCAAGTCGAGCTGGGTCAGCCTCGAGCTTGCTTTGATAGGAATTAAGGGCACTCTGCGCATCAGCTAGTAGGAAAAAGCTTTCACTTAGCTGTTGGTAGATCGCCTCTAGCAACGGATCTTTACCTCTTGCCGCATCCAGCGCCCGTCGGGCAACACCTAAAGAAGATAAGGAGCCAGCTTCTTCATCTTCTATCGCAGCCGTTGCCTGGGCAGTTGCCAAGCGAAACTCTTCAACACTTGAAAGTCGTGCAATTTCGCCGTCAATCTCGGCATATTCTGTGGTTGAGGGATTTAACTTCTTGAAAGCATTTGCAAATTCTCGCAATTCAGAAAGTTCTTTATCCTTTTGCGCAATGCTTTTCTTCAAAGCGCTAATGCGTTCTTTGAGTTCGTGGTAATCGTGTAACGCTTTTTGATATTCGCTAAGGTCAATTTGTCCGAAGCGATCGACTAACTCACGCTGTCTTGAGCTTTTTGTAATATTTTGATTAGCTGCCTGTCCGTGAACTTCGACAAGGTTCTCGCCAACGGCAGATAATGTGCTTGCCGTTGCACTAACACCATTGGTTGTTGCCTTGCTCTTTCCATCTGATGCAACAGTGCGCGTAACAATCAATTCGCCATCTTCAACCAAAACTTCTTCAAAGAGATGCTCGGAGGATTGTGGAATTGAAAAGCGCCCGCTAGCAACTAATCTCTCTGATCCCTTGCGAACCAAGGCACTATCTGCTTTTCCACCCAGAATCAGGTTCAAAGCTGTCAAAATCATTGTTTTTCCGGCTCCAGTTTCACCAGTTAAAACAGTCAAACCCTTTGAAATTTCTAACGTTGATTGATCAATAACTCCAATTGACCGAATAGTTATCTCTTCAAGAAAAGTGCGTTCACTCACCACGCCATCCTTCAACGGGAAGCTTGAACTTGGCTACTAAACGATCACTAAAGAGTGTGTTTTTCAAGTGTGCTAACTGAATTATGCGGGGGTTCTTGGTGACAACGACTCGGTCACCTCTTTGCAAAGCAAACTTTCGCAAGGCATCAGCAGATAGGAATGCCTCAGATGATTCGATAACAACTGCGATCTTTGATTGTGGGGAGATGACAAGTGGACGCGAGAACAGGGCATGCGCAGAAATTGGCAGGACAACAAGTGCATCAACTTCTGGCCACAGAATTGGTCCGCCTGCAGAGAATGCATAAGCCGTTGAGCCAGTAGGTGTCGAACAGATCAAGCCATCGCAGCCCCAACGTGAAATTGGACGGTTGTCGATTTCAAGAAAAAGCTCAACCATTGTCGCCTTTTCGCGCTCGACTGTTACTTCATTGAGTGCCCAGCCAGATGCCACAACTTTTCCATCTCGCTCCACGGTGTATCCCAAAGTTATTCGTGGATCAATAACATATGTTTTGTTAACCAATGCATTAATGACATCTGCAATCTTGGTTCGCTCAACTTCTGATAAGAATCCAACAGAGCCCAAATTCACGCCCAGCAATGGAATATCTCGTTCTTGGGCAACCTCTGCCGCACGCAACATCGTTCCATCGCCACCTAGAACAACAGCAGCTTCCAGTTGAGGCAGATCTTCCAATGCAGTTTTTATCAATCCTGGAATCTCAACGTCGGAGATTGTGTAAATGCCAAAGGTTGATGCAAGATTTTGTTGCAACTCAACAGCTGCAACAACAGCATCGACTCGTGCTGGATTACATACGATTAATAAATTGCGCATTATTGGGGTCCAATCGCTATTGCCTCATCCAACATCGCATGATCAATTTCCGGTGCTCCTCTTCGAAGCCACAAGAAATACTCAACGTTGCCAGCAGGGCCAGGAAGTGAGCTGGCTGCTATTCCTAAAGTGCCTAGTCCCACATCATAGGCAGACTCAGCAACCTCAATGACGGCGGCTTTGCGCAAAGCTGGATCTCGAACTACCCCACCAGCGCCCAACTTCTCTCGTCCTACCTCGAATTGAGGTTTAACCATAAGAACAAAGTCTGCCTCCGGCTTTGACACTGCTGCCAACGCTGGCAAAACTAAAGTTAAAGAAATAAATGAAAGATCTGCCACCACTAAATCAATAGCTTCGCCAACCATATCCCCCGTTAGATGACGAATGTTGGTTCGATCAAGCACAGTTACTCGCTCATCTTGACGAAGCCCCCACGCAAGTTGCCCATAGCCAACATCAACCGCTACGACATGCCCCGCATTTCGACGCAATAGAACATCAGTAAAACCACCAGTAGATGCACCTGCATCAAGACAGCGCTTGCCTTCGACCACTACTCCAGCAAATGCGCTTAAAGCGCCATCTAATTTATGTCCACCGCGAGAGACAAAATCATCACGGTCACCGGCAATGACGATGGAGGTTTCAGCATCGACTTGCGTTGCCGGCTTTGTCGCAGGAATGCCATTAACAAGAACTGAGCGCTTCTCAATAAAGTCAGCCGCCTGTTCTCGTGAACGCGCAAGTTCTCGACGAACTAGCTCAGCATCCAAACGTGTTTTCATTTAAAAATTAAAGGCCATCGATAGAAGATAGTGCCTGATTAAGGCGCTGATGGAGTGCTTCAAATCGAGCAGCATGATCGCCAACTTCCATGGCATCTATTTCCTGCAGTTCTGCGCGAAGCTCCTCAACAAGTGATTCACCATTTACCTGATTATTGTTTTCCATTTACTTGGCTACTTTCTTTTTTGCAGCTTTCTTTGCTGACTTCTTTACAGCCTTTTTTACTGTTGCTTTCTTTGCACTCTTCTTTGGATTTCCTTTTTTCAAAGCAGCGACTTCTTGCTTGAGCGCTTCAAATTCTCCACGTTTAACAAAACCCATCTTGGAAACAGAGCGCTCCACCTCATCTTCAATCTTGACTTTCAGCGCTTCGCCACCCTCTTTAAGCCAGGCGTTTACCGAGTCAGCAACATCTGTTGCACTCTTGTCACCCAAGTGGACATTGTTTGCAAAAGATTTCAATGTTGAAAGAAAATCGCTGTTTTTGCTCATGCCATAAGCCTATCTAAATTCGTGAAATCTCCACCGCTTCAACCTGCCAACGACTTGCAAGCCCGGCTGGCCCACTCCAGAATCGGCGATGAATTGAGCCTGAGATCTCCACCCATTCGTCTGGAGTAAGGGTTAACGCTGTTCGGCGTGACTTTGCACTCCATGAACCTATATCTAAGGTGTCAACACCTGGTTGCTTATCTCTGGTGACAATCAGACGAAACTCGACCACCTTGTCCCCGCTAGGGAGTTCCTTTTCAACAGCTTCGTTGGAAACTCGACCTCGCAGCAAGACATCGTTGAGCGAGTAATCTTCTTCGATTTCAGCAACTTTCTTGCTGCTAACTTTCTTGACCATGAGAACTCCAATATTTATTGAGGTGGAGGTCAGATCATTAAGCGTTGCACTGTCATGTCCAAAAGAATTAGGACTAGATGTGGGTAACTACTCTGTCGCGCGCTCTGCAGCGTCGGTAAACTCTTCCTCATCTAGTTCGGCACACTTTGCAAACCACTGCCTGGCCTCTTCTTTTCGGCCAGCAGCATCTAGTGCATCGGCATAGGCGTAACGAAGGCGCAAGGCCCACTCATCAGTTTCATTGTTTAATTCTTTGCATGTCAAAGTAACAACAGCAGCTTCTAACTCACCTAGATCTCGACGTGCACCAGCTGCAACAATTCGCATCTCAATTTCTTCAGGTTTTGCCAATCGCTTGACCTCAGGAGAACCAGCCAAACTCAATGCTTTTAGGGGGTTTCCGAGCCCTCGCTCACAATCTGCCATAACAGGAAGAGATGAAACATCACCTGAGATGCGATGGGCAGCACGCAACTCCTTTAATGCAATTTCATAATGACCAGCGCGATAAGCGGCATATCCTGCAGATTCGCGAACAACTGCCAAACGGCCAGCATGGTGAGCAGCTGCTATTCCATGCTTATGGGCTAATTGTGGATCTGTGTCTTGATACAAATTTATGCACACTAAGTGACGTGCAACGACCTTTGCATTTTCTGCAGACAAACTTAATAGCTCTGCGCGAACTGACTTTTCTAACTCTTCACCTGTTACATCTTCTGGAATATCAGGTTCAAAAATTCGTGGACGCAAACGAGATTGATCGCGATCCATTGGTGCAGGACGAGCACCACGAGGATCAGAACCATCGCGTGTTTGGCGCGGAGCTCCTGCGCGGCTTGAAGAGCCACCTCTGGCAGGCAAATCTTCACGTCTGCGCTGAGAATTAGGTCCTGATGGACGACGTTCACCTGAACGCGCTGGGCGCTCTCCTGGCTTTAAATTATTGACAGGACGTGAAGGACGAGATGGTCGTTGTTCTCTTTCATCCATTTTTTTCTCCTTCACGCTTTTTAATTTTTTAAAGTATGACATTTTTTAAAAGGAAATAAAAAAGGGGCGCTCGTTAAAGCGCCCCTTTTTATAAAAGAAGTCCGGCGACGTTCTACTCTCCCACAAGGTCACCCTTGCAGTACCATCGACGCTGAGAGGCTTAACTTCCGGGTTCGGA
>Ga0209134_10000055_pt1 | contig 31277 bp, 50 predicted proteins | sample LauGreSp1BDMLBSN_2_FD_187566 | JGI IMG/M metagenome (GOLD analysis project Ga0209134, IMG submission 187566) | Freshwater lake microbial communities from Lake Michigan, USA - Sp13.BD.MLB.SN (SPAdes) (version 2) | ecosystem: Environmental > Aquatic > Freshwater > Lake | place: Lake Michigan, USA... | reverse complement strand
ATACTGTTAGTTTTTGGGCAAAGAATTTTGATACTGGTAGTTCTCCTAAAGCAGTTACAAGAATTGAAATAGATGGTGTTGAAGTATTTACTCAAGTAACTACTGATGATTGGGTTTATTATGAATTTACTTACACTTCAGCAACTGCAGGTTCATTTGAAATAAAATTCTTTAATAATAACGATGATTCAACAGGCTATCTTTTAATTGATAATGTATCAGTTAAGCAACAATTTCAAAATGGTTTAATTTATGATATTGACGGAACTTATTTAGATGAATATAGTTTTGATTTTTATTCATCTATTGGTAACGAAGGTAATGTTATTTGGTCGGATGTTAATCAAGTAGTAACATTAAACAAAAGATTAACAAATGTTCAATTTTACTATCCTTACTACGAAAGAAATTTAGTTAATAACTACGGATTCTTTAAGGATTACGCAACTTCAACAACAGTTCCAACTAACTGGGAACTTGAAAGCCCTTTTGATTTTGTTAATGCAACTGGAGAAGATAGACCATTTGATAATAGAATTTTATCAGTAATAGAAAATGAAGATATTACAGGTGGTTTAAACCTTGATAATTATTTATCTAATACTTTTAGAATTACAAATAATATTTCTCCTTTTGGTTTCTATAATTTCTTTGCTATTAAAGTTGAATGTTCTGTTTATTTTGATGATTCGCATACTGATGGCGATGGTATTAACATAGCATTTGCTAAATCTAAAGATGGGTTACCTTCTACATCAAATACAAGATATTTAGATTCAACAGGCACTTATTATAGTGTTACAACTTCTTCTTTATGGAATGCAGTATTTAGAATGCCTATCTTTATGAGTGATAAAAATAGGTGATGAAGTATAAATGCTTTTCTAAATTTGACCAAAATAGCTTAAGTGATGGCACTACTTTATATGAGTTTGGTACTTTAGTTTTAAGACCACAAAGAAGTTTTGACACAGAAAATGTACATCAAACTTATTTTGATGATATTAAAGTAAGTATTATTCCACAAGGATATAAAAACACAAAAGGCTTTATTTATAATGCTACAAATATCCCTAACGATGCTACAATGGTTAAGCCATTTTCAAATAGTTATAAAATAGATAAAGGTCAATATCACGGTGGTATAGCTAATAAATCGGAATCACAAATAATTGAAGATTTTATTGGATACGATACTGGCGGAGAATTAAATTTAATCCAAAATTCAAATAGATGGTTTAGAACTTGGGAAACTGATGAAATTCTTTTAGGAAGACCAATGCAAGAATGTATCACTCGTTCAATTTTATCTTTTTATCAATCTACTTGGGAGAAATTTACAGGTAATGTTTATGGTAAGAATATAAACTTTGGTCAAGTATTTACTATAGCTTTAGCACAAGGCTTACACTTTATGCACGAAGCATCTTTTGATTATGTATCAAACAAAACAAACATAACAACACACCAAAGCCAAACTGATAAATTAGAAACAGGTTTCCGTTCTTGGTCTACTACTAAAGATGATACAGGCGCAGGTCAAGGCGAACCAGGAAGTACAACAAGTAGCATACAAGAATCAGGCGAGTAATGAATGAGTTAAAAGAAATAAACGACCAGCTTAAGGCTTTGTCAATAAGTGTGGAAATGATTAGCCAGGCCATTACAGGTTCAAAGCTAAATAGAAATGGAATCCTTCAAAGATTAGAAACAATCGAAGGTGCTTTAGAAGAAACGGAAGTTAAAGTTCAAGAGGTTCGAGATTATAACACTGGTATTAATTGGGCAATAAGAATAGGTGCTTTTATATTAACTATAACAGGTATAACTTTTATTAAGGACTATTTATGGCACAAATAAGCGAAGATGGTTTAAAACTATTAGTGGAGTTTGAAGGCTTAAAATTAGATGCTTATCAGTGTACTGCTGGAGTTTGGACTATTGGAATTGGTTCTACTAAATACGATAACGGGAACCCAGTAAAGAAAGGCGATAAGATAACGCAAGAGGAGGCTTATAAGCTATTTATAGACACTTCCGATACTTACGCTAATTGTATCAAGAGATATGTCATTAGACCGCTTAAACAGAACGAATTTGATGCTTTATTTTGTCTTTGTTATAATATAGGTTGCGGAGCGTTTGCAAAGTCTTCTTTAGTTAAGTTTATTAACGGAGGTCAAACTATTGAAAAGATTAAAGTAGGCTTTATGATGTGGATTAAAGCAGGTGGTGTAGTGAGTAAAGGATTAATGAGAAGAAGATTAAGGGAGTTTAACTTGTATGCGAAAATTAAATAATACACTTTCAACTATATTTGGTGCTATTGTGGCTATTGCAAATGCTTGGGTTACTATTGACTGGGATAACTTTGTATGGTGTTTTAACACAGGCTTTAAATTATTCTTATCAGCTTTGATTGCTTTGGGTGGTTATATGACTACAATAAATCGTAAGCCTTTGAATAAAAGATAAATAATGCTAAAATAATTAGTAATTTCGACAAAAAAACTTATGTACAGACCAAGACTATCAGAAACTGAGTATAACCAATACCAGTTAAAAAAGCTAACGGATAAAAGAACTTATAAGTTATTTGTATTCTCTGACCCTCACGGTTGGTTAGCTGACCTTAAATGTTTACGAGTTATTAACAACATTCTACAACATAATAAGTTTGATGAAGTTTGTATAAACGGAGATATAGTAGACTTACCTTTTGTATCTAAACATACTAATAAACTTTATTTGGATGGTATTCTTAATGGATACAACGAAGTAGAGGAGTTTAAATACACAGAAGAACAAATACTTAAGCCTTTAAGACTTTCAACGGATGCAAAGATTCGTATTAGGACTGGCAATCACTGTGAAAGAGTTACGAAGCCTTTTTTATTATCTAAAGGACAATTAGCACGATTAGCTATACTTTATAAACACTTTGAAAGTACTAAGTTTGAAGAAATGCTACACCTTGCGGAGAATGATATGATTTATGATGGTACAGATGTGTTTAATTACTTTGATATTTTTGATATTACACACGGTTTATCTTTGACAAAGAACGCAAGTGAAAAAAATATTATTGAATACTGGGGTTCAGGTTGCACAGGTCATTCACACAGATTAGGAATGCGATACATTAGAAATAGGCATAATATTAATGCTTGGTTTGAAGTAGGATGCACCAGGTTAATGGAAGCAGTAGAATATCTTCCAACAGGTAAAATAGCTGATTGGTGTCAAGGTTTTCTTGAAGTTACCTTTAAAATTGATGGCGACAAGGTTTTATTTTTTGCTCAGCCACACGCTATAATTGATTATAAATGTGTTTATAACGGTGTTTTATATGGAGAATAAGGAAGAAGAAGTTTTTGATATGACTGATGGAGAAATATTAGAGGAACTAAAATTCTTTGTATATTTTCTTTTTGAATTGGAAGAAAAAAGTTTACTTTTATTCCCAAGTTATAAGACCTTAACACAGGCACGATTAATTAAAATGATAGATACCAGGTTAGATTTTTTAGATTATGAACAAGACCAAGAGTGAGATATTAGTAGAAAGATTAAAAGAATTATACAAAGAAATTGAAATTATTAGAAGACAATTAATAAATGAAACCAATAAAGAAAAACTAAAAGAGAAACAAAATGAAAAGTATCGAAGAAATTAATCATTTAGAGAATTGCGAATGTACAGAAGTATGTACTAATTGCACAATTAAGTATCAATTTAAACCGACTGAATTAACAGGTTCGGATATTGCTGATATAGTTACAAAGCCTAAATACTACAAAGTTGAAATTAAAGGTGTGCCTGTGGATGTGATTGATATAGCCAACGCCTATAATCTTTCCTTTATGAAAGGTAACGCTATTAAGTATATTTTAAGAGCAGGCAAGAAGGATGCTTTAGTCCAGGACTTAAAAAAAGCTATCGAATGCCTACAAAGAGATATTGATTATGAAAGCGGTAAGTAGGAATATTACTTTATTTTGGTTAAATTTGCGAAAGGAACTTAATGTTAGTTTAAATTATGGCAAAGAAATCAAAAGAAATAAGCGAAGACTTAAATATAGAAGTAATACAAGAAATAGAGCAGGTAAACCCTTTGACTATTTCCGATTGTTGTAAAGCTGAATACATATCTTCAGGTACTAAAGTATATTGCTCAAAATGCAAGGCAGATTGCAGATTAGAGAGACAAAAGAAACTAATTAAATTATGGTCGCCAAAAGGATAATTTTAGGATTGGTAGTAATTTTACTACTATCTTCTTGCAAGTCTAAAAAGCTGGTAGAAACTACAAAAGTGGATTCCGTTATAACTATTGTCCAAAAGGTAGAATTGGCTACTGATTCAAGTGATATTGAAACTACTGAAGAAATAGCTTATGTTTTTGACACATTAGTAAACCATCAGGTTACCCCTTTAGAAGCTATTAGAGGCGATTACAAGCACAAACTCAAGGCAATCCATATAAAGAGACACATTAAGGAAAGAAAACGCTTACAGAGCCTTAAAATCGATAAGAAAGAAAACAAGGCTATAAAGGTGGATAAAACCACAATTCAAGAAGAAAAGCCAAAAGGAAATAACACTTTACTCTATATTTTAGGTATTGGTGTTGTAGTTTACCTTATCCTAAAAAAACTTTAAAATTAATTTCTTTGATTATCAGCGAGTTATGATTTGCTTTAGCACTATTTAAAGAAATATGATAAATCTTAATTAAGAATGTTTTATATTTGAATACCGAAACAAACCAAACGGTCTAAAATTATGAAAGCAACAGTAAAAACAAAGTCAAATTTCTACGGATTAAATGGCCAAACTTTAGAAGTAAAAGAAATTGTAGGTACAAGAGTTACTTGTATTTATTTTTCAAAAGAATTACAATTAGGAATAACCATTGATTTTTCAATTAAAGAAATAGTAAGTTTTTCAAACTAAAAACCAAAAGGGGTGCAGCATCCTACACTGCATATAAAACTATGTTAAATTTCCAACAAGAACCATCATTTGAGCAAGGCTTAAAAGATGCAATTAACAAGCTAACAAATCAGCTACCAAGTGTACAAAAAGACCCTTATCAGTCGAGACAAGTGTACGCAAGAATCCAAGTATTTAAACGAGCCTTACAACTATTAGATGATTTACCAAAAACAACAAGCAGCAGCAATTAAGTCGCTGGGCATAGGGGAGACTATGCAAGTAGACAAACGAGAAGGCAACCGAATACGAGCCTTACTATCGTATTACAAAAGTTACAACGGGAAACTATATTCCTGCAAAGAATTAACCAAAAATTGTTTAACCATAACTCGAAAAAAATGAAGAAGTTAAAAAATCCAATTATCCAAGATATTAACATTGTAGAAGTTGATTATCAAGATACCTATTACACCGAATACACAGATGGTTTTATTATTTACCACCATAGATTTAAACAAGCTGACCTACGCTTTTGGGTATTAGAAAACTACGATATATCAAGAGGTCAAGTTAAAATTGAGTTAGACCCTACAAGTATGGAACAGGCAGAAAATCCTATTTACTTTACACAGGATGTAGAAGAATTTATTAACGAGAATTACGAGGAATTAATTTTAGCAATCTTAAAACAACCAGTGCTGGCTTGTCAATCTTCTTTAGGTAGTGCTATTTATAACATTTGTAGACCACGATAATGGATTTCTTTGAAATATATTTTGGTATCACTTTAGAAGAGATGCTGGAAGAAATGGATACCTGGTACACTATAACAGAAGACTAATGAGTATTATAACTGTACACAAATTCATTAATAATCCACCGAAGGAAAGTAAGTTGGATAAGTTAAAAAGGCTTTATAGACAAACTTTAGAAGATGGTAATTACTGCAAATCAGTCCAGGCTATGTATCTTATAAATAGAGTTAAAGAAGCTGAAATACAAAGGATTACAAACGATTATGAACTTCATTTATCGAAGCAAATAATTAAAAATAATTACTTAAATTTAATAAAATAATTAGTATCTTTAAAAACCAAAACAAGAAAACTATGTCATTACTCAAAATTCAATCGGAGCTAAAAGCACCTAAAAATCAATTCAATTCCTTCGGGAAGTACAAGTATCGTTCTACGGAAGATATATTGGAAGCGTTAAAACCTTTATTACTTAAGTACGAATGTACTATGGTTATATCGGATAACATCAAAGAAAAAGCAAGTATTATTTATTGTGAAAGTGCAGTCTTATTAATAGACAAACAAGGTCAACGATACGAATCTTGTGCTTCTGCTGGAATAGACCCAAACCGCAAAGGTATGGATATTAGCCAGTCTTTTGGAAGTTCAAGTTCTTATGCACGAAAGTATGCTTTATCTGCTTTATTTCTTTTGGACGATACCAAAGATGCTGATGCTACAAATATGCACGATGCAGTTAAGATGTTAGAAGATAGATTACTTAAGCCAACTTTAAAAGTAGGTACTGAATTGTTTGACAAATGCAGAGCAGGATTTCTAAAGGATTCAAAGAACCTAAAAGCTATTCAAGAGATATATACAATGAATGATGAAACTTTTGAAGCACTAACTGCAAAATGAAATACTTTAAAGCAAGACCTTCATCATTAGGGAAACTAATGAGCAAGTCAAAGAAGCCAGGCGAATTGTCGCAAACTTGCATAACATATCTTAAAGAATGCTATGCTGAAGACAAAGAAGAACTATCTTCCAAGTATTTAACCAAAGGGATTTTATTAGAAAATGAAGCTATTGAGTTTGCATCCAAAGTTTTATACGGTGGCATTAAAGCCTATAAAAACGAAGATATTTACGCAAACGAATGGTTAGTAGGAACTCCCGATGTAATACTTGAGAACTCTATTATTGACACCAAGTGTTCTTGGAATAGAAAAACATTATTAGATTCATCTTTAGAGTTAAATACGGATTACGAATGGCAGTTGCGAGGCTATATGTTTTTGTGCAATAAAGAGTTTGCTACACTATTCTATTATTTAGGCGATACTCCAGCAGCAGCTAATTACGGTGTCAAAGTAAGCTACTCACATTTAGAAGACTTTGAACGCTGGGTAAGCTACGAGTTTAAACGAGATTTAGACAAAGAGCAAGAGATTATAGACAAGGTAGAACAATGCCGAGAATGGCTAAAGAATTACGATGCCGAGATACAGGCAAAATTAGGAACAAGAATTATAACCCTTTAAAAAAAAATAAAATGGAAGTACAAGGAACAATTTACTCAATCGGCCCAGTCCAAGAAGTAAGCGAAAAATTCAGGAAGCAAGAAATCATTTTAGAGACCTTGAATGGCGAATACACGCAACACATTAAATTACAATTTGCACAAAAAAAGATTGATTTATTACAATCATTTGCTCCAGGTAGCGAAGTAGTTTGTCAAATTAACATTGCAGGTAAGTTGTATAAAAACAAAGAAGGTAAAGAAGATTCCTTTACAAATATTGTTTGCTGGAAGATTAACGAAGTAGGTACAAATGTAATTACAAACGAGGCTGAAAGCGATAGTTTACCGTTTTAATTAAAGAAATTGGTGCTGCTGCAAGCGTTCTTTTTGCGCCAAAGATAAGAGGTGTCTGCGAACTATTTTAGGGGAAAGTTTAACAATTTTAGCAGAAGATTAACACCCAAGTGCTAACGAGCAGCGTTAGTATTTTAAAATTATACGATATGGATTTTTTAGAAGAGTATAGAACTGGGAATGTAACGATTGAGGATTTAAGCCAAAAATATAACATATCCCAAAAGCGAATAAGAGAAGTTTTAAGAGCCAAAGGAATTAGAACAAAGCACTTAAAAACGAAGAAAGTAACTTTAGAAACAAATGCTATTTTTAATGACTTTTTAAAGGAATATTTAGTTGAAGGTAAGCCGATTAAGCATTATGCAGAGAAGTTTAATGTACCTTTATCTTCTTTAAATAAAAAGCTGGATAAATACTTTAAATTGCGAAAGAAATAGCTATATTTGCATTGTATTAAGATACCTAATAAGAAGTAGAGAGCTTGTTAGATATTACAAATGGTTATTATATAACCCGAAACCTGTCGTAACTCTCTACCGATGGGTTTCTTTTTTTTAAGATTATGAGTGGATGGATTAAAGTACACAGGAAGCTAAAAGACCATTGGATTTGGTCAGACCCTGTTAAGTTTCAATGGTGGCTAATAATGCTACTGGAAGTCAATCACAAATCAAACAAAATTAATTTAGGCTTTACTATTTTTGATGTTAAAAGAGGTCAATCAGCAAAGAGTTTACGAACTTGGGCAGACTTATTTAATAGCAATACAAAGACTGTTTCTATGTTCTTTTCTATGTTAGAAAGTGATGGTATGATTACTAAAGAAACAATAGGAAAAGGGAAACAAAGCACAACCCTTATAAACATTAGTAATTACGAGTGTTATCAAAGTACTGAAGAAACGCAAGATACTACGCTAAACACTACGCAAGGGAAACGCGATAGGGATACAAACAAGAATGATAATAATGAAAAGAATGAAAGAAGTAAATTTAAAGTTCCTACTTTAGAAGAAGTTTTAGCTTACTTTGAAGAACATAAATACAAAAAAACGGAAGCAGAAAAGGCTTACCATTTTTACAACAATAGAAACTGGAATGATTCTAATAATAGACCTGTAAAGAATTGGAAACTCAAAATGCAAGAAGTTTGGTTTAAAGAAGAAAACAAAATAAAAGTACAAGCACCTATCATACCTACATTTTACTACTAATGGAGCATAACAACGATTTTAAGTTTGACCTGGAGTTTGGAATTTTAGGCGAAAAACTATTAGCAGAAATATTTACTAATAAGAAAGTAGAAGTTAAAAGAGATAAAATAGCTGCTACTACTGGGAATTTAGCAGTAGAATATGAATCAAGAGGTAAGCCTTCGGGAATATCAACTTCACAAGCTGAATGGTGGTGTTTTATTCTATCAGGCAAATTAGAAGATAAAATCATTATTATTATAGAATTAGAAAAATTAAAAGATATTTGTAGAATAGAATTTGTTGCTGGTAATATAAAATCTATGGGCGATAATAATACTTCTAAAGCAATCTTAATTCCAATTAAAAAACTAAATACCTACTAATGGATTTTATAAAACAATATAGCGATGTACAAGGCGAAATAGATTCGCTTTACGATACAGGATTAATTAAAGGCGAAACAATAGGCTTCCAAGATGTTGATAAGCTAATTTCGTTTAAAAAAGGTGCAACTTCTTATATTTACGGAACTCCTGCATCAGGCAAATCTGAATTTTGGTGGGAATGCCTAATTAACTTATCAAAATCTAAAGGTTGGAAACATTTAATATTTAGTCCCGAAACGGGAACTCCAGCTGAAATTTTTGCCGAGATTATACATAAATGGGCAGGTAAACCATTCTTTGATTTGGATGGAAATAAGTTACAAAGACTTACTAAACAAGAAATGTACAGGTACGGTTTAGAAGTTAGCCAATATTTTTACATTATGGATTTAGGAGTTAAAGATATTACTTTAGATGACTTCCACGAAGCGGTTGAGAAATACGGAGTTAAGTTTGACACAGTTACAACAGACCCTTTTAACGAAGTAAAGCACGATTTACACGGAGAGCAAAGGGATATGTATATGGCTAGGGTATTAGGTAAAATTAGAATGTATGCAAGGGAGTATAATTACCACCACACTATTATTATGCACATAGCAAGGGAAACAGGCGCAAAAGTTATAGATGATGCAACAGGAATTAAATATTATCCACCAGCAGACCCACGATTTATAGATGGTGGCGAAACATCCTTTAGAAAGGGAGAGCAAATGATTTGCGTATGGAGACCACCTTTTGGAGTTTCTAAAGATGGAAACCCTTATCAAGGCAACGAAGTAAAGATTATAGTACAAAAGACTAAACCAAAAGGCATAGGGGAAGTAGGCGAAGCAACTTTATTCTTTGACAAGTGGAAAAACTGCTATTACGAAGAAATAAACGGAAGTAAGAGTTATGCGGGAAATTATGTTACATTTGAAAAACCAAAAATATTACCTTTTTAATTATGAAGCACATAGTTTGTTATTCGGGAGGGCATAGTTCAGCAATAGTAGCTATTGAAGTTACAAGAAAGTACGGTAAAGAAAATGTTATTCTTTGCAATCACGAATGTATTTTAGAGGATGCAGATGTAGAACGCTTTGAAAAAGAAGTAGCTAATTATTTAGGATTACCAATTACTTATGTATCTTTTGAAGGACACGAAACAAAAGACCAATTTGATGTGGTAATTGAAAAAGGTAGTTTTGTTAATCCAAAGACAAGACAAGCATTATGTACTTCTGTAATGAAGACACAACCATTTATGGAGTGGCTTAAAACAATACCTGGCGAATTTATAGTTTATTACGGATTTGATAAGAACGAGCCTAATAGAATTACAAGAAGAAGTTCAATTATGGCTGCTAACGGTTACAAAACAGATTACCCTTTAGTATGGAGCGAAAGAACAATATTTGAAACAACTGAAATAGGCATAAAAAGACCAAATTTGTATTCAGTATTTAAGCACGCTAATTGTATTGGATGCCTTAAAGGCGGTATGCAGCATTGGTATGTTGTATATTGCGAAAGAAAGGATATATTTGAAAAAGCTATTAAGACTGAAGAAGAAATAGGTTACTCTATAATAAAGAATAATTTTCTAATAGACTTAAAGCCTAAATTTGCAGAGATGCAACGATTAGGAATAAAGCCAACTGAACATATAAATCAAGGAAAGTTTTGGAGAGATACTAAAAAGAAATTAGCTGGAGTTATGCAGTTTGATTTTGAGATTGATATTAAACCTTGCGAATGCGTATTTTAAAAACCAAACATATGAAAGAAGAAAACGAAACGGCAATAGACCAATTACTTGGGGAATATGTAAAATTATATCCTGATTTATTTGAAAATCCTACACACGAAACAGTAAGAATACTTAATCTTATTGTTAAATATAAATGTGTAGAAGAGCAGCAAATTAAAGATGCTTGGGAAGATGGACACGATTCTTTCTCAACGAGGAATGCACAATTATACTTTAACGAAACATTTATAACAGAAGAATGACACTACAAGAATTTGCTAAACATTCGGAAGCCAGGCTTTTTAGTTTAGAATTATTTGAACAATTACCAATTCATAAGCTATCTTCGCAATATTATGTGGATGCTTTAAGAGAGATTATTAATTTAATTAACCCAGTACAGGACAAAAAGTTTATTTTAAGTGATGAGAAAGTTACACGAGTTAAGTGAGCCATTAAAAGCTATTTTACAGGATGAATTAGATAAAAGGATTCCAAAGACTGATTTTAGACAAGCTACTTTGTTTAGAATAGCAGATTTACTTTTAGTTATGCAAATAAAGCTATTAGAGGCTAATAAGACTAAATTAGATAGTAAGACCTACAAAGACAATCTTAATGCTTTAGAAACGCTTAATTTAGCTTTTGTGATGATGACTGATTTAGAAGGAGAAAATTCTTTATTAAGGAACGAATTATTAACTTTGAGGCACGAAGCAGAAATAATTATAGCAGAATTGACTGAAAGAGTTAAAACGCTGGAGATGATAGATGATTTGTAAAAGATGTATAGGTGGGATTGATAAGATTTAACACCTGCAATATTTACAAAGTGTGTAAAGTCCTGTTTTTTAACGAATTAACTGGACAAAGTGAATGAAACTTTACTAAAAATTTATGCAAACATTTAACAAGCACCAAAAAAACATTTAACAAACCAAAACCTTTCGGTCTTAAGGTAAACCGAATTAAATTATGAATACAACTGAAACATTAACAACTAATTGCTTACCCAAGTTTAGAGAAACTAAACAAATAAAAGGATGGTATTGTTTATCAAGTAAGACAAAAAATAATTGTACTGCTTTTGCGACTTATAATAAGCCGAATTTTATTAAGAGATTTTTAATGAAAACATTATTAGATTTTTATTGGGTAAAAGAATAACTTAAACGACAAACAAAAGGGAAATGAAAACATTTAACACTAAAAGTAAAACAAGTCTAATGACAAGTCCATTATTAATATCAGAACAAAATGTTGTTTTTTTAAAAAATAATGGGACAAAAGAGCTTTTAAAACTTTGTGAAAACGGAGACATTTTTGTAAATGGCAAACTTGTAGAAAATGACAAAGAAGTTGTTGATGGTTTGCGAGAATTTTTAAAAGGGCAACAAACATTTAACAAAATGGAAAAACAAACGGCATTAGACTTTTTATTAACAGAATTAGATATAGATAAATTAATAAGTAGGGAAAATTTAACAATTGCAGCAGAGGTTGTAAGACAAGCCAAAGAAATGGAGAAGCAACAAATCATCAATTGCTATAATCAATCGTGGCATTTTAGATATAAGCCATACGAAACAGCAGAAAAATACTACAACGAAACATTTGGAAAATAATTTCCAATTTTAGCGTTATGGTGGAAAAAATAGGCGCAGAGCAAGAAAAATAGGCGCAATGATGGAAAATAATAACTTTGTGGCTCAAAAGTGAGATGTATTGATACGCATTTATACGAATAATGAGCTTTAAAAATCCCAAAATGGGAACTTTTGTAACTTTAATGACAACTTATGAGTTTAATCTTTGTAATATTAGCAGCATTCTGTAATTCAGTAATGGATGTCTTAAGCACCAGGTATTATGTTTCTATATTTGGAAACCTAAAAAATAGACAGTTTTGGGATTGGAACATCAGTTGGAGAAACAAATGGTCTTGGGGCGAAAAAGAAAATGGAGAGAAGTTTTTTTTATCTTCAACTATGCTATCGTTTTTAACGGATGGGTGGCATTTATTTAAAGCCTTAATGTTACTCTTTATTTCTTTAGCTATTGTTACTTACAAACCTATCTTTGGTTATTTTGATATAATCCTATTCTCTATTATTTGGGGGGTAGTGTTCGAGATGTTTTACACTAAAATCCTATTAAAATGAGTACAACAATCTTAAAGAAAAAAGCAGATGCTATATTCTCTACTTATATTCGTTTAAAGTACGCTGATGAGAATTTAGATGTAAAATGCTTTACTTGCGATAAAGTAATGCCTTACAAGAAGATACAGAACGGGCATTTTTATTCAAGAGGTATATTGTCTTTAAGATACGACGAACAAAATTGTCGCCCCCAGTGCTACGGATGTAATATAGCAAGAAGTGGTAATTACATAGAGTATTATAAGAGACTTGAAAAAGAGATTGGTAAGGGTGGGATGGAATATCTTGAATACAAAAGGCATCAAATTAAAAAGATGGGCAAATTAGACTATCAGGAGTTGATTGACCTATACACGCAAAAAGTAGCTGAATTATAAAAAAATATTACCTTTGTAAAATGAAAACCGAATTAGTAAGCATAAAATTAGTAAAGTCAAACCCTAATAATCCTCGAATTATAAAGGATGACAAGTTTAAGAAATTAGTAGCATCAATACAGGAGTTTCCTAAAATGCTTGAAATAAGACCTATTGTTGTAAACGATGATATGATTGTTTTAGGTGGTAATATGCGATTAAAGGCTTGTATTCACGCTGGATTAAAAGAAGTTCCAATTATAAAGGTAAGCGATTTGACAGAGCAAGAACAAAAGCAGTTTATTATTAAAGATAATGTAAGCGGTGGCGAATGGGATTGGAATATGTTAGCTAACGAATGGGATGCTGAAGAACTTGATGCTTGGGGATTAGATGTTCCAGACTTTGGTAAAGAATTAGAAGCTGAAGAAGATGACTTTGATGCACCTGAAGGCGGAATAGAAACGGATATTGTTTTAGGGGATTTATTTGAGATTGGAGAGCATAGGTTACTTTGTGGAAGTAGTACAAATGCAGATGATGTTGTTAAGTTAATGAATGGCTTTAAAGCTAATATGGTGTTTACCGACCCTCCTTATGGTGTAAGTTATGTTGGGGGAGTAATACACGGCAATAAAATAAATACAACTCACAAAAGGGAAATGCTTAAAAATGATGAAGTTGATGTTTATGCAGATTTTATATCATTATTGCCTTTAGTAATTGATAATGGTGCTTTATATATATTTTATGCTACAAGAAACTCGTATGAATTATTTAAGCCATTAAAAGAAAATAGAATAGATATTATGGCTGTATTAGCTTGGATTAAAATTAATACAGGTTATGCTGATATGAATAGCCATTATAAAAATAGATATGAGCCATTTGTATATTGTAAAATTGGACAAAAAACTAACTTTATTGGAGCAACAACAGAAAATACAACTTGGGAAATAGAAAAAGATAGAGATAATAAATTACATCCAACACAAAAGCCAATTAGTGTACCATTAAGGGCAATCGCAAACCACGATGCAGAAATAGTTGCAGACTTATTTAGCGGTTCAGGTTCAACTATGGTAGCAGCACACCAATTAAAACGCAAATGCTACGGAATGGAATTAGACCCAAAGTATTGCCAGGTAATAGTAGACCGAATGCGTAAACTTGACCCAACGATTAAAATTAAAAGAAACGGAGTAGAGTATGGCATATAAAACAGAAGAATTAGAAAAGAAATCTTTAGAGGCAATAGATAAGCATAAATTGTTCTTTATTGAGGATGTGGTAGCGTTTTTACCTTGCACAAAGACTACTTTTTACGAGCATAAACTGAACGAATCTAACGCTATAAAAGAAGCACTTGAAAAAAACAAAGTTGAGATTAAAACATCAATGCGTTCAAAGTGGTATAAAAGCGAAAACCCTACTTTACAAATGGGATTATACAAGTTAATCGGCACACCAGAAGAAGCCGAAAGATTGGGTACTACTTTAAAACATACAGGCGGTATGGATTTGGGTATTACTTTCAATGAAACTAAAACCTATGATACTAACGAAGAAGCAGACTAAAGCACTTGATAGATTAGAAGATAACATAACAAGCGAAGTTATATTTGGAGGCGGTGTAGCAGGAGGTAAATCAGCACTTGGTGTTTATTGGATAATTAAGAACTGCTTAAAATATCCTGGCTCACGATGGTTAATGGGCAGAGCGGTATTAAAGACCTTAAAAGATACTACCTTAAATTCGTTCTACGATGTATGTAAACTGCAAGGCATTAAATCAGGTCAGCACTATGTTTATAACGCTCAATCTAATATTATTACTTTCTCAAATGGCTCGGCTATTTATTTAAAAGATTTGTTTCAATACCCTTCGGATGTAAACTTTGATGAACTTGGGTCGCTTGAAATTTCAGGAGCATTTATAGATGAGTGCAACCAAATAACAGAGAAGGCTTGGAACATTGTCAAGTCAAGGATTAGATATAAGCTAACGGAATTTAATATAATACCAAAGATGCTCGGCACTTGTAACCCTGCAAAAGGATATGTTTATAATAACTTTTACAAGCCAACTAAAGATGGTACGATAAGCGAAAGCAAAGCCTTTATACAATCTTTAATACAGGACAATCCTTATATTTCAGAACATTACATTAAATCTTTACAGTCTTTAGATAAACAAAGTAAGGAAAGACTTTTGTTTGGTAACTGGGAGTATGATGACAATGACAACGCTTTAATCGAATACGATAAGATAATAGATTTATTTACTAATGAGCATATTCCAGCAGGTAAAGGTTACATATCAGCAGATATAGCAAGATTTGGTAAGGATAAAACTTTGATAATGGTATGGAGTGGCTTTAGAGTTACCGAGATACATAAGCTATCGCAAAAGTCAACAACCGAAGTAAGTGCTTACATTAAACATTTAAGTAAAAAACATTCAATTCCTAATTCACAGATTGTTATCGATGAAGATGGGGTGGGCGGAGGATGCTGCGACCAAATCACAGGTAGCCGAGGATTTGTTAACAATAGTAAAGCGATTACCGGTAACTACATAAACTTAAAGTCCGAGTGCTATTACAAGTTAGCAGAACTAATCAATGAAGCAGGAGTGTGGGTGATAAGTGAAGATGTAACAATCAAAAAGGAATTAACCGAAGAACTTGAATGGGTACAAAGACACAACGCTGATAAGGATGGTAAGCTTGCGGTCCTACCAAAAGACAAAGTTAAAGAACATTTAGGAAGGTCTCCCGATATAAGTGATGCTTTAATGATGCGGATGTGGTTTGAACTCAAGAAGTTTGACTTCGTAGTTATGTAAATTTATCGTAAATTTGTAAAAATAAATGCTTATGAATCTTATTCAACGAATTAAAGCTGCTATCTTACCTACTCAAGGTTCGGATGCGGGCAACAAATACAATCAATCTTTATTCTCTTATTTCAACGGAATATTCTTTAACATACCAAACAACCCAAGAGCGTATGTAAGGAATGGCTATCAAGGTAATCCCGATGTATTTGCTATTATAAATATGATTGCTAAAAAGGCTGCTTCAGTTCCATTCTATGTTTACGAGGTAGAAAATAAAAAGAGTTTTAATAGAACAAAGAATAATAAGTTCAACTTACTTAAAAAGGGATTAAGCGAAGTAGAAGGTACTGACTTAAATAAGCTAATTGCAAGACCAAACGAAATGCAAAGCCAACAAGAGTATATCGAATCTTTAGTTTCTTTTTTAGAGATTACAGGTAACGCTTACTCTTATAAGTTTATGCCTGAAGTAGGTAGAAACAAAGGAGTACCAACAAAACTTTATCCTTTACCATCACAATTTACACAAATTATAGGTAGCGGTACATTTGAGCCAATTAGTGCATATAAGCTACAAATAGGAAACCAAGAAATTGAATTTAAAGTAAACGAAGTAAACCACATTAAGTTCTTTAACCCTGACTACAATGTAAGTGGTAATCAATTATACGGAATGAGTCCTTTGATGGCTGCTTGGGAAACTGTTTCAAGTTCTAACGAAGGTACAAGGGCAAAAGCAAAAGCATTTATTAATGGTGGTGCAGCAGGTTTATTATTTAGTGGCGATAAGGATGCAATGTTAGATGGTGAGCAAATAAGTAAGATTAACCAACAGATAGACACAAAGTTAACAGGTGCAGATAATTATAAGAGAATAGTAGCTACTAACGGTATTGTGGATTATAAGCAAATTGGAATGAGTCCAGCAGACCTTGAAATTATTAAATCAATAGGAGCAGACCGAGATACTTTATGTAGAGTGTTTGGTGTAGACCCTATTTTAATGGCTACTGATTCGGCTTCTTATAACAATAAGGAAATGGCTTACAAAGGTTTGGTAACAAACACGGTTATTCCTATTCTAAATATGATTAGAGGTATGTTTAACGAGGTTGCTTTATACTACTCTTTGAGAGATGGTGTTGAGTATTATATTGACTACGATGTTCAAGCGTTTCCTGAAATGCAAAAAGATATGGAGAAAATAGTCGCACAGATGAAAGAATCTTGGTGGATTACTCCTAACGAAAAAAGAGATGCTATGAATTACGATAGAATAGACGAAGAAGATATGGATAGAATTTTAGTTCCTGCTAACTTGACTTATCTTGATGAATTAGGAATGTCGGATAAAGCCTTATAATGAGCCAAGAAGAATTTGACATTAAACTACAATTATACCTTGAGGTGTACGGTTATCGTATGTTCTCAAAGGCTTTAAAACAATCTATACAACCTATTATAGATGCTTTAAATCAATCGGAATCGGTTGCGTTTACTAATTCTATTGCAGGGATGCTTTACACTGAAGTACCTATTGCTGATGCAATGAAAACATTTTATAATACGGCTTGGAATAAACAATCACGAGGTTATGTTAAATGGCTAAAGGCTAACTTACCACCTGAAGCTACTATTGGTGTAGGCTTTGAAAATCCAATAATGGATGCAGCTTTAAAAGAATACTTTAACACCATAGGTGGGAAACACATTAAAGATATTAGCGATACAACACTTAAAAAAGTACAATCAGCATTTCAAACTGCATTAGATAATAACGAAGGCTTTAGAGGTGCGGAAAAAAGATTAATCAAAGAAGTAGGAATGAGTAAGACACGAGCGAGATTAATAGCAAGAACGGAATCAGTAATGATTACTAACGCTGCTAAATATACTCAATCAGAAATATTACCTATTGAAATGGAGAAGACCTGGTTACACGACCATCCAAAGATGCCAAGAGATTGGCACATAGCTTTAAGTGGTAAAACTATTGACTTGGATAAGAAATTTAATGCTGATGGTAGAATGATGAAACATCCAGGCGACCCAGCAGGTGGGATAGAGAATAACGCTAATTGCAAATGCACGATGCTTACAAAAGCAAAGTTAGATAAGGAAAATAATATCATTTATAAATAATTGCTAAAAAAGTTAGTATCTTTGTACTATCATAGTTTGGTGTTTTGGTTTTAGGGTGGGTGGTAAAACATCCACTCTTTTTTAAACACTACAAAATTAATCGCTTATGAAGAATATAAGTTTCAAAAATTACGATGCTACTATTAAAGACCTTGATGTAGCAACAGGAGTAGTTACAGGTTATTTCTCTCAATTCAATTCTATTGATTTAGATGGGGATGTTATAATGCCAGGTGCATTTACAAAGACTATCGCAGAAAGAGGACCAGATTCATCTAAACCTGAAATTGCTTATTTATGGCAACACGATACTTACAAGCCTTTAGGAAAGCTAATGGTTTTAAGAGAAGACAACTTTGGTTTGTATTTTGAAGCTAAAATGACTGATACTACTTATGGACAGGATGCTTTAAAACTTTATAGAGATGGTGTAATTACTCAACATTCTATCGGTTATCAAGTAATCAAGTCGGTAGAAACCACTATGGATATGGAAGAAGAAGTTGAGGCAATCTACGAAGTTAAACTTTGGGAAGGAAGTGCAGTAACTTTTGGAGCAAACCCTAATACACCTTTTACAGGCTTTAAGTCAGTAGAAGAAAGAGAAGACCGAATTAAAACTTTAGTTAAGGCTATTAAAAATGGTACTTATACTGATGAAACATTTGGTCTTATTGAATTTGAATTATTAAAACTTATTTCACTTGTTAAATCTGATGAGCCAACTGTGGTTACTCCTGTGGACAACGAGCCGAAAGAGGACAATAAGATACAAGAAATAAAACAATTTAGAAATCTCTTAAACCTTTAAAAATGGAAGAAATTAAAAATTTAGCAAATGACATCAACGCAAAGTTTGATGCTAATGCTAACGCTTTATTAAGCGTAAAAAATGAAGTGTCTACGATGGTAGAAAAAAGTATTGATTCAGTTAAAGCTGAAATCAAAGCGGTAAAAGATGAAATGGATAGACAAGCTGAAGAAGTATCTCGTAAGAATGCTGATAAAGTTATGGCTACTAAATCTATTGGTGCGCAAATTGCTGAAAAATTAGATAATGAAATGGCTATTGCTGAAAATTCATTAAAATCAGCAGGTGGTTCATTCACTATGAACTTAAAAGCAGTTGGTAATATGTTATTGTCTTCTAACTTAACAGGAGATTCAGTAGCTACTTACAACCAACAACAAGCAATCTTGCCTTCGCAAAAATTAAACTTTAGAGATTTAATCCCTACTGTACAATCAGCGACTGGTACTTTTGTTACTTACAAAGAGAGTGGTTCAGAAGGTGCTATCGCAGCGCAAACTGAAGGTGCTTCTAAAGGACAAATTGATTACGATTTGACTGAAGTTAAAACTGTAAACGCTTATATCGCAGGTTTCGCAACCTTCTCTAAGCAAATGATGAGGTCTTTACCTTTTATCGAGCAGACTTTAACTCGTATGTTAATTCGTGATTTCTTTAAAGCAGAAAACGCTTCTTTCTTCGGTACTGTTTCAGGTGCTGCTACTGGTTCAACAACCGTAACTGCTACTGATGATGTTGAAGAAATTATCCAATTAATCGGAAACCAAAAGACTGCTAACTTTAATGCTTCTTATGCATTAGTTAGTCCAGCGCAAATGGCTCGTTTAATTATCTCTACTTACAACAAAGGTTACTATGCAGGTGCTGGTGCGGTTATTCTTAACGGTGCAGGTGGTTTAACTATCTTTGGAACTCCAGTATTCGAGGCTTCTTGGGTAACTGATGACAAAGTGTTAATCTTTGATAGAGATTACTTAGAAAGAGTTGAAGTTGAGGGATTAAATGTTACTTTCTCTTACGAGAATGGAACAAATTTTGTGCAAAATCTCGTAACTGCCCGCATAGAATGTTATGAGGCAATAAATCTCATGCTACCTACTGCTGCAATTTACGCAGATTTAGGTAACGTTTAACGCATATTTGCTACAAGCAATTAACTAATTAAAAGGGTAGGTACTTAATTGTATCTACCTTTTTTGTTATATTTGAACTATGAAAGGTATTTATAAAATTATTTCGCCAAGCAATAAAATTTATATTGGTCAATCGATTGATATTGAAAGAAGATTTAGACACTACAAAAAAATGTCTTGTAAAGACCAGGTAAAAATTTATAATTCTTTTTTAAAGTATGGAGTAGATGCTCACATCTTTGAGATATTAGAACTTTGCGAAACTCAAGACCTAAATAATAGAGAAAGATACTACCAGGACTTATACGATTCGGTTGCTAATGGCTTAAATTTACTTTATGTAAAATCAGAGCATTTTAATGGTGCGCATAGTGAAGAAAGTAAAAAGAAGATTAGTGATTCTTTAAAAGGTAAAACTTTTACCGATGAACATAAATATAAAATAGGATTGAATAATAGTAGAAGGGTAATGTCTGCTGAAACAAAAGAAAAACATAGGTTAAATGGATTAGGTAAGAAAGCCAGTCCTGAAACTAAAGAGAAATTAAGACAAAATAGATTAGGGTATGTACATTCGGCTGAAACCAAAGATAAAATATCTGAATCAGCAAAGAAAGTTGTTCATAAACCACACTCCGCAGAAACAAGGGCAAAGATGTCCGAATCCCAAAAAAAGCGTTTCGCTAAATAATAGAAAATTGCTAAAAATATTAGTAACTTTGTATTATGTATAAATGCACAGTCAATATATCACATAACGGTAGAAAGTATAATAAAGATAACTACTACGACCTTGTTTTAAGCGACAAGATGAAAGAATTTATAAAGGTTGGCTACTTTACTGCAATCGTAGATAAAGGCGTTACAAAAGAGTTTAAGGGCAAAATAAAGAAAAAATAAGATGGCTAATATTAAAATATCAGAATTAAATCCATTATTAACGGTAGAAGATGCGGATGTATTACCGATAGTGGATAATGCGGTTACTAAAAAAGTTACTGCTGCAATTCTACGAAGTTACACACAAGGTAATTCAGTTTTATTAACAGGCGCACAAACTATCGCAGGTATTAAGACCTTTACTTCACAATTAGCATCTTCGGTTGCTACGGGTACTGCGCCTTTTTCGGTTGCTTCAACTACGAAAGTAACTAACTTAAACGCTGATTTATTAGATGGTTTATCTTCTGCTGATTTCCAAGCTACTTTAAGTGGTACAGGAATCGTTAAATCTACGGCAGGTACTATTTCTTATTTAACTGATAATTCAAGTAATTGGAATACGGCTTTTAATGATTCTATCGTAAGTGCTGCGGTTACAGGTACTACAACAAAATTATTAACTTTAAACCAACAAGATGGCGGAACAATTACTGCTTCTTGGTCGGATATTGATACTGCACCAGTTACTTCGGTATTTGGTCGCACAGGTGCTATTGTAGCTACTTCGGGAGACTATACAACAACACAAGTAACAGAAGGTACAAATCTTTATTTTACTGATGCAAGAGCAAGAGCAGCTATTTCTTTAACTACAACAGGAACGAGTGGTGTAGCTACTTATGTTAGTGGTGTTTTAAACATTCCTAATTATGGTTCGGCTTTAAGTGCTTATGTACCTTACACAGGTGCTACAACTAATGTTAATTTAGGCACACATTCTTTAACTGCTTCTGATTTAGTAATTAACCACGCAAGTGGAAGCGGTGTAGCTGCATCTATTTCAAAAGGTGGTGCGGGAGAGGCTTTAACAGTTGTAAAAAGTTCGGGTAGTGGTAACGCTGCAAGTATAACGGGTGGAACTACTTTAATATCTGAATTACATTTAACTACTGATTTAGCTGATGCTTATATAGCAAGTGCTGCTACTTGGAACGCTAAACAAAACGCAATAACATTAACTACAACAGGAACTTCGGGTGCTGCTACTTTAGTAGGTGCTACTTTAAACATTCCACAATATCAATCAGTATTAACAAATCCTATCACAGGCACAGGAACTACTAATTATTTACCAAAGTTTACAGGAGCAAGTGCTTTAGGTAACTCAAATTTAGTTAGTGATGCAAATGGTCAATTAGGTTTGGGAGTTACACCAAGTGCTTGGGATACAAGTTTTAAAGCATTACAAATTGGTATTGCAACTTCCTTATATAATAATACAAGTGTAAATGGTACATTTTTAGGTTCAAACTTTTATTATAACGGAACTGACAATAAATATATTGCAACTGGAACTGCTACTGCTTATGGTCAAATAAATGGTTCACATAATTGGTTTACTGTTGCAAGTGGAACGGCTGGGGATACTGTTAATTTTACCCAAGCTATGACTTTGGATGCAAGTGGTCAATTAGGAATAGGAACTACTACTCCAGCAACTAAATTAGGAGTAGCAGGAGATATAACTTTACAATTATCGGGTGCTGCAATTAGAGATATTAACAATAACGCTTTACTTTCTGTTCAGAGTTCAAATGAACTTTGGTTAGGCGGTGGTGGTGTTGGTTTCTCAACTATATTTTATGCAGGTGCAACTGAAAGAATGCGTATCACATCTTCGGGTAATGTAGGAATAGGAACAACTGCGCCTTCTGAAGAATTAGAAGTTTACAAATCACAAAACGGAATTACAAAATTATTAATAAATAATCCAGATTCAACAAATACAAATTCAAGAGCAAGTTTGGTTGTTAATTCAAATGGAGTTATTGGTGAAATGATTACTATTAATACACTTGGATTATTTTTAGGTACAAGCAGTAATCACAGAACATCAATAATGATGAATGGTACGGAATATTTGGGTATTAATTCAACAAATGGTCGAATCCAAACAAACCAAGCAACCGATACTGGCGAAAGTTTTATTATTGGTGGTACTGCAAGAGTGAATGGAGATTTAGATATAATTAAATCGGGCGGTGCTAATTTTGGAATAAAAACAACTAATGATACTACTCCATACTTTCAATTAAATAGAAATAATGGCGCACAATTTTTTGGGGCTTTTGTTTTAAATACTGGTGCTACATATTTTGAGAATAATAATGGTACTATATTAAATTTTTCTTCAACAGGTGTAGCTACATTTAATAATCAAGTAAATATAGGTAATCCAGTTGCAGCAGCAGTAGCGGTAGCAAGTACACACAAAGTAGAAATAGTAATAGGCGGAACAACTTATTATTTATTAGCAACTACCTAAAAAAAGTATTAATTTAGCAAAATGAACAACGAACAAATATATTCTATCTTAGGTCAAGGACTTAATATAGCAAACACAAAAGGATGCTTTAATTTAGATGAATCGGCAACGATTGCACAAGCATTATTTCAATTAAAAGAAGTTTTAAATTTAACAGACAAAAAAGATGATTCAATTAAAGCCGAGTAGTGTAGGTGTTTTAGGCACTATTACTCAAATTGATGTATTAATATTACCTTTTGATGTTCAAGCGGTTACTTGCTCAACTTACTACAAGTTATGCGATGAAACAGGCAAACAATTAGCTGAAGGTAATTTAAGTTTAACAGAAGAACAATTTGCAAATTGGGGAACTGACAATAGTTATGTTTCTGATATTGTGATTAACGAATTAGGTTTAGAAAAAGCAGAATAATGATAAATTCAGAGTTTCAAATTGAGGTGGTTACAGACCTTGCAGTAGAGCCAGTTACCTTACAAGAGGCTAAAGACTATATGCGTATTTCTTCGGATTCGGAGAATGACCTAATAGAAGAACTAATAACTTCAGCAAGGGAGCGAATAGAGAAGTTTACAGGACTATCTTTAGGAGAAAAAACTCTTAGAGCGTATTGGTTTTACTTTCACATCCCACAGGAGATTCCTTACGGACCAGTTACCTTAATTGATTCGGTTGTGAATGATGAAGATGTAGCTTTGGAATATACTGCTCGTGGATTGCAATATAAGATGCTTGAGGCTTATTCTACCGTTGGTTTGACAATAGAGTACGAAGCAGGGTTTGCAGTGTGTCCTAAAGGCTTAAAATTAGCCATTTTAAAACAAGTATCTACTGACTACGAGAATAGAGAAAATTACTCTATTTATGACCAAGCGTACGAGTTAAGTTCGGATGCTAAAAGACAAGCACAACCATATTGTAGAAACACTTTATTTGGTATCTAATGAAGGCAGGAGTTTTAAGAAATCAAATCGCAATTCAAACTTTACAGACTGGCGCTGATGGTACAGGTGGTTACTTTGGTACATTTGTAGACCAAAAGGTAGTTTGGGCAAAGATTAGAGCAAAACAAGGCTTTAGAAATTTAGAAGATGGTAAAATATCTTTAGACAATATCTACGAGTTTACTATTCGTTATGATGACTATCCTAATTTATCTCAAATTAATAAGATTGTTTACAATAGTGGCGAGTACATTATTAAAGCATTCCAAGTAACGGATGAAAGAAAAAAAGAAATAGTTATAATGACTACTTTGGGAAGATTGATTGACCCTACTATCTTCTTAATTACCGAGTTCTACGAGTTCTTAATGACTGAAGATAACAAGTTTATAACTGTATAATGAAGGTAAGAAACTATAAAACAGTAACGGCAAGGTTTAAAAGACTTACCAAACAAGCTGAATTACAAGTTAAATCTTCGGTAGTTAGAAATACTGACCAAATATTTGCAGAGGCTTTAAATGAAGTACCTATTCGAGATGGTCATTTAAGAGGTTCAGGCAATACAAGTTACCAAGATAATCAATTAACAGGTATTGTTGCTTTTGGTGGTAACGCTGCTCCTTATGCACCTTATGTTGAATTTGGTACAGGTAAAAATAAGGTTATTCCAGCAGGATTTGAAAAGTTTGCTTATCAATATTATGTTAATGGAGAAGGGACTATGAATCCACAACCTTATCTTATCCCAGCATTTATTAAGTATAGAAAAGTATTTTTAAGTGATATGAGAAAAATAGCTAAAAATATTAGTAAATAATCGTAAATTTGTGAAATGAAAGATGTTGGAGAACTAATAAGAAGGAAACTCTATGAGAGGTTAAGCGGTGCAATCGTTATAGACCTACAAGAAGTTCCAGTATTTGATTCGGCATCAGTATTAGCAGCAGCGACTGAACCATATATTTTACTTTCTACTTTTAATTCAACTGAATTATTAGAAGGTAGTAAACAAAGTTATGGTCAAGAAGTGAGCGTTTTAATTGAGGTGGGAACGAGGTTTGATAACTCTTTTGGTGGTAAATTACTATCAGATAGAATATCAAACGAAGTGATTGAGTTAGTTAGAACAAGGCAAGATGGGTATTTAGATTTATTACCTGATTGGTATGTTATTAGAACACTAATGGAGAGTACAAACACACTTGAACAACTGGTAGATACAGGGGTTTTAGTGAGAAGATTGATAAGATTTACATTTAAAATACAACAAGGAATATGAGCGTATTAAACGGTTCGGACATTTTACTTTACGATGCAGATACGGATTTCCCTTTGATGTGTCAAACCAATGTAACTATAACAATGAATGATGCAATGATAGATGCTACTTGTAAGCAAGATGGCGGTTATTCAGTTTCATTACCAGGCTTGAGAGATTTCTCCTTTACGGCTGATGCTTTAGTAAACTTTGATGAAGGAGTAGCTGATTTAGGTATAACTACTTTATTTGCTGCTTACGATGCTAAAACACCTATCAATATTGGAATAGTAAATTCTGTAATACCTTTAGGCTATTATATTGGATTGGCTTATGTTGCAAGTATAGAAATTAACGCTCCTATGGAAGATGTGGTAACTTATACCGTATCATTTACAGGAACATTTGAAATAACAGATTAATTAACAATTAAAAAATAATAATATGGCAATTTACAACGGAACGGCTCAATTACTTAAATTAGGTACTTCGGGTTCAGAACAAACTTTGGTGCAATTAACAAATTGTACGATGTCAGCAAATGCAGATTTATTTGATACTACTTCTAAAGAAAGTGGTGGATGGAAATCAGTAATGCCAGGCTTAAGAGATGTAACTTATTCAGGAGAAGGATTAGCAGATTTTACAGATGGTTCATCGCCTTCTAAATATGACCTTACTGAAATTTTTAATGCTTATAACAATAGAACATTATTATCTGTTAAGTTTACAAATAGCATTAGTACATTTTCTCAAAGTGGTTACATTTCTTCTTTTGAAGTATCTGGTCCAATGGAAGATGTTGCTACTTATACTATTGAAATAACAGGAACAGGCGCATTAACATTTGCATAATTAAAACAAACAAACTATGAACGGACTTATTGAAATTACAATGGGTGGCGAGGTTAGGACTTTAAAGTTCGGTAACTACGCTTTAATGAGTTATAATGTTCTTACGGCAACTGATGCTGGAGAAACTAAACAGTTGGATATTGACTATCAAATGATTGATTTCGTTAGAGATGTTACTTACTGTGGGTTAAAGAATTATTATAAAATAAGTAAAAGAACATTTGATGTTACTTTAGACGATGTTACTAATTGGATTGATGATATGGATTTATCAAACATTCAAATAGTTATTGATGCTTGGACAAAATCTTTAGAAAGTAGCCAATACATCCAAAACGGATTTAAGGCAATGTCAAGTGGCGAAGAAGGTATAAAAAAAAAGTAACTTGGGATGATATAATCGACTTTGCGATTGGCGAAGTTGGTTTAATGCCTGATGAGTTCGAGGATATGACTTGGGCAAATTATCAAAGGTTACTATTTAATTTCTTTAAAAAAGAGGCAAATCAGTGGGAACACACAAGGTCAACTTTATGCTATATTAACAATGTTAATGTATCTAAAAAGAGCCAAATGAAAAAGCCTAAAGAAATAATGCCACTATGGACAGATAAGTTTGCTATAATGAATAGAGTGCCAAAAAAGTTAACATCAAATGAAGAAAAACAAGAAATCTTAAAGAAGTTAAAAGATGGCAAACGAGAAATTAATAGTTGAGTTATCAGCACAAATACAAGGTCTTAAACAAGGTTTAGATAGCGCATCTAAAGAAATATCTAAATTTAATACCAATACTAATAACGCTGCTAAAAATACTGAAAAAGACTTTGATGCAATAGGTTCTACTGCTTCTAAAGTTGGTGGTATTGTTGCTAGTGCTTTTGCAGTTGGTTCTATCGTTAATTTTGGTAGAGGTGTTATAGCTGCAACATCAGAGTTTCAAAAATTTGAAGCGGTTTTATCAAATACTTTGGGTAGCAGTTCTGCTGCTCAATTAGCATTATCACAAATACAAGAGTTTGCTGCTACTACTCCATTTCAAATAAATGAATTAACAGGAGCGTTTGTTAAATTAGCAAATCAAGGCTTTACTCCTAATATTACACAAATGCGATTATTAGGCGATTTAGCGAGTTCTACTGGCAAATCCTTTGACCAATTAGCTGAAGCAATTTTAGATGCGCAGACAGGCGAATTTGAGCGTTTAAAGGAATTTGGAGTAAGAGCAGCAGTTGCTGGAGACCAAGTTACATTCACATTTAAGGGAATTCAAACACAAGTAGATAATACTTCTGAAGCTATTCGAGGTTATGTTTTATCTTTGGGTGCTGCTGAAGGTGTTTCGGGTTCAATGGAAAAAATATCAGGTACTTTAGGAGGTAGAATTTCCAATGTATCTGATTCGTTTACACAATTACAAACTACAATCGGACAAATAAACGGAGGTGTATTATTTACATTTGTTGGTTTGTTACAAAAGGCATTAAGTTATTTCAATGAGATTATAAATTTAGACCTTAAGAAACAACAATTTGCAATGGAAGGTCTTAATATGACCGAGCAAAGAGCCGTTATTGCTAATTATAATGCAGAATTATCCAAGATAGGTAGTATTAATAATGTTGATAAATTAAATAATCAATTAAAGTATATCCAAACGAATTTGGAGTTTTATCAACAAGCGATGTTGAATGAAACAGATGAACACAATAGAGAGGTTGCTTTTTCTTATTTTAATGCTTATAAAGATATTCGTAATGCTGCTAATACTCAAATGGCAGGTTTGCAAAAAGATTTAGCTGCTAAAAATGCAGCGATTGCAGCAGAAGCCAAAAAAACCAAACGAATAATTGAAAAACCTATTGATTTTATAGCGCCTACAAAAGGTATAGGTCAAATTCCAAATACAGCAGTAAATTTAGGAGGTTTAAAAGACCCTAATTTTAAAATAAGAGATGAAGATTTAGCAAAACAAGCACAACTAAATGCTTTATTAGAGCAACAAAATACTATATTAGGGTACTCAACTTTATTAATGGGTACTTTACAAAGTGGATTTGAGCAAATGTTTACCACAATGATTGATGGCGGACAGAATGCGTTTCAAGGTATATTAGACGGATTAAAAAGATTGATGATAAAAATTGCAGCAGCTATTGTAGCAGCAACAATATTGTTTTTTTTAACAGGTGGTGCAAGTGCTGGTGGTGGTGCGAATGCTTTACAAAAAATAGGAGAAATTGCTAAAAATATGGGTGGATTAGGATTCAATCCATTTGCAATATCAAGTAAACCAAAAAGTGCTATGATAGCAATGCCTTCTAATTCATTTGGTCAAGGTGGCTATCAAATAGACATTATGGGAGATAAAATGAGATTATTATTAAATAACGAAGCAATTAAAAATTCAAGGGTGGTATAATGGCTTACAATCATATTTATAATCTACAATTTAAGGGATTAGACCAAGTAGGTACTGATTTGTATTATCAAGTAAAGTTTGAGAAACAAGAAGCTACCGTAGAACCTTACGATGTAATAGAGTTAATCCCAGCACAGGATAGTGCGTTTGTATTAAATTATAAAGCCAATAAAGATAATATCTTTGCTCCTATTAGAGCTTCTTATGCCGATATTAAATGTTTCATTCCTTACGATTCTACTGTTCAGCCTTCTGATTTCTTTTTTGATAGTGATGAATATACTTTTAAAGTAAGCCTTTACGAAACTAACGGAGTAACTGAAACTTTAAAGTGGGTTGGGTTTCTTTTGCCTGATGTTATCCAATACGAATGGCAAGAACAATATTTTCTTCAATTAACTGCTACTGATAACATTGCAGTCTTAAAGGATATTAAATACACAAGAGAAGATTACTACGCTTTATACAATGACACAAGTGTTGATACTTGTATAGATGTTAATGACTTTGTTTGTAGGTTATTAAAAAAGACTGGAAGTGAATTAGATGTGGCTTTTTATAGTCAATTTAAAATAGATAGTACACTTGTTAATCTTGCAAACTTAAAGCTATCGGAATACTCTTCAGTTGATTGGTCTACATTTGAGCCAAAGGATTGCTATTTTCTTTTAGGTTCATTAATGGAATCTTTAGGTTGCGTAGTTTATCAATCAAATAAAGATGCTACCTGGTATGTAGTTGCTATAAATGATTTAGCAGTAAATGATTTAGTTACTGATGGCGAATTTAGCATAAGCGGTGCTTTACCTCCACTATATGAATATTGGACAACTGATGGCGATGTAATTAATTCTTCAACAGGAGGCTTAAACGGAAGCCAATGCCCTAAAATCTTTGGAGATAATACCTCTAATGTTTATCAAACTTTAGTTTTTCAAGATGCTGAATATACTGTTAGTTTTTGGGCAAAGAATTTTGATACTGGTAGTTCTCCTAAAGCAGTTACAAGAATTGAAATAGATGGTGTTGAAGTATTTAGTCAAGGGACTACTGATGATTGGGTTTATTATGAATTTACTTACACTTCAGCAACTGCAGGTTCATTTGAAATAAAATTCTTTAATAATAACGATGATTCGACAGGCTATCTTTTAATTGATAATGTATCAGTAAAACAAAAGTTTCAAAATGGTTTAATTTATGATATTAATGGTACTTATTTAGATGAATATAGTTTTGATTTTTATTCATCTATTGGTAACGAAGGTAATGTTATTTGGTCTGATGTAAATCAAGTAGTAACTTTAAATAAAAGGTTAACCAATGTTCAATTTTACTATCCTTACTACGAAAGAAATTTAATAAATAACTACGGATTCTTTAAGGATTACGCAACTACAACAACAGTCCCAACTAATTGGCAACTTGAAAGTCCTTTTGATTTTGCTAATGCAACAGGAGATGATAGACCATTTGATAATAGAATTTTATCAGTAATAGAGAATGAAGATATTACAGGTGGCTTAAATACAGACATTTATTTATCTAATACTTTTAGGCTTACAAATAATATTTCTCCTTTTGGTTTCTATAATTTCTTTGCTATTAAAGTAGAATGTTCTGTTTATTTTGATGATTCACATACAGATGGAGATGGTATTAATATTGCACTTGCTAAATCTAGAGATGGAGAACCATCAAATTTTACAACAAGATATTTAGACTCAACAGGTACTTATTTTAGTGTTACAACTTCTTCTTTATGGAATGCGGTATTTAGAATGCCTATTTTTATGAGTGATAAAAGTAGGTGGATGAAATATAAATGCTTATCTAAATTTGACCAAAATAGTCTTGCAGATGGTACTACTTTATATGAGTTTGCTACTTTAGTTTTAAGACCACAAAGAAGTTTTGACACAGAAAATGTACATCAAACTTATTTTGATGATATTAAGGTAAGTATTATTCCACAAGGATATAAAAATACAAAAGGCTTTATTTATAATGCTACAAATATCCCTAACGATGCTACAATGGTTAAGCCATTCTCAAATAGTTATAAAATAGATAAAGGTCAATATCACGGTGGTATAGCTAATAAATCGGAATCACAAATTATAGAAGATTTTATTGGTTACGATACTGGCGGAGAATTAAATTTAATCCAAAATTCAAATAGATGGTTTAGAACTTGGGAAACTGATGAAATTCTTTTAGGAAGACCAATGCAAGAATGTATCACTCGTTCAATTTTATCTTT
>Ga0209134_10000054_pt1 | contig 31462 bp, 24 predicted proteins | sample LauGreSp1BDMLBSN_2_FD_187566 | JGI IMG/M metagenome (GOLD analysis project Ga0209134, IMG submission 187566) | Freshwater lake microbial communities from Lake Michigan, USA - Sp13.BD.MLB.SN (SPAdes) (version 2) | ecosystem: Environmental > Aquatic > Freshwater > Lake | place: Lake Michigan, USA... | reverse complement strand
TACGATCTGACCCCGCTGGCGATTCGTGGTCGACTCGGCATTGACTTGCTGCTCAATATGCGCCGTGAGCACAGTTTGGATTCCTTCAAGCTCGACTCGGTTGCGTCCGTGTTTCTGCGCGACAAGGTGATTTCGTACGAGCGTGGCGTCATCAAGACCAAGAGCACACGCGGACTTCGCAATGGAAGTTACGTGCGCTTCGAGCTCGTGGGCAATACATCCGACCCGTATCACGACGGAACAAAGTTCATCATCTCATCTCTCACTGCAAACTCGTTCGAAATCAAGGGCGTCCATGACTTGTTCAAGGACCTGACGCCGGTACAACGGGCATCGATCGAGTGGACCTTTACCAAGGACGATGTGGAGCCGCACGAGCTGTTTCGGCTCCATCGCGAGGGCGGACCTTCCGGTCGTGCACGCATTGCCAAGTACTGTATCCAGGATTGCGATCTGGTCCTGACGCTGATGAACCGACTGGATACGATTGTCAGCGCGCGTGGAATGGCGGACGTGTGCAAGGTGCCCATGTCGTTCGTGCTGACCCGTGGCCAGGGCATCAAGATCTTCTCGGCTGTCGTGTATTACGCTTCGCAGCGTGACCAGATCTTGCAGACGCAAGAGTCGATGGACGACGACTCCTCGTACGAGGGCGCAGTTGTGATTCAGCCCCAGATTGGAATGTACCTGGACCAGCCCATCTCGGTTCTGGATTTCAACAGTCTGTATCCGAGCAACATGATTGCGTACAACTTGTCGCCCGACACGCTGGTGAGCCGCCGTGTCTACGATGCAGATCGCACTGCTATTCTGGAACACGAGGGACTCAAGCGGGAAGAAATTGAAAAGTACGAGGAAGAGGGGTATGTGATGGACGAGGTCAAGTATACAGAAGGCGAGAAGGAGACGCTGAAGCACGTGGTGTGCGTGTATGCGCAGCCCAAGCCCGACAACAAGCAGACGGTCGGAATCTTGCCGCTGACGCTCGAGATTCTGCTGTCCAAGCGAAAGGAGTACAAGAACATGATGGAGGACCACAAGTACGATGAGGCACAACGCTCGGTCTTTAATGGTCTCCAGCTGGCCTACAAGGTGGTTGCAAACTCCATTTATGGTCAGTGCGGCAGCAAGACATCGGCGATCCGCAAGCTGTGTGTCGCAGCGTGTACGACGGCAGTGGGACGTGACCGGCTGTACTTTGCAAAGAAGGTTGTCGAGGAGGAGTTTGGAGCAAACGTTGTATATGGCGACACGGATTCCATCTTCATCAAGTTCCCGACCAAGAGCCTCGAGGAGTCCATTCAACTCGGCATCAAGGCAGGCAAGCGCATTACCGAGCAGTGTCGCAAGGCGCACAAGATTGCGTATGAAAAGACCTTCTATCCCTTCATCTTGTTCTGTCGCAAGCGGTATGTCGGCATCAAGTACGAGGAGGATCCGACCAAGGGAAAGCGCATGTCCATGGGCATCGTTCTCAAGAGGCGCGACAATGCACCGATTGTGAAGGACGTGTTTGGTGGCGCAGTAGATGTGCTGCTCCAGGAACGCGATGTGAAGAAGGCGCAGTTGTTTGTGAAGGATATGCTGCGTGACATTCTCGACAACAAGAAGCCGCTCGACAAGTTCATCATCAGCAAGTCGTTGCGCGACGACTACAAGAATCCAGGACAGATTGCGCATCGTGTCTTGGCGGATCGCATGGCTGCTCGTGATGCGGGCACGGCACCGAAAGTGGGAGATCGTATTCAATACATATACGTCGCAGGAAACAAGAATGCTGCCAAGCAGGGAGACCGTATCGAACACATCGACTACGTCCGCAGCAACGGACTGGTACCGGACACCCGCTTCTACATCACGAACCAGATTCAGAATCCGGTGGCGCAGCTGTTTGCCCTCTGTATTGAGAAACTGGATGGATACAAGGAGCCGCGTCCCACTTATGCATCGCTCCTTTCCGATGCTCTCGAGGATTGCAAGGGCGATGCGGAAGAGGCGGTTCTCACTGTACTGAAGCAAAAGGAGAAGCACCTGGACTCGCTGATGTTTCTCCGATCGCCGTACCTCATGAACCAGAGAACGCTTACGGGCATGTGGGGTTAATGTTCCGGAAAACGGACATCCAATCCTCCAACAAAACAATTTTTAACTTCAAGATGGCGGTAGAAATAGTGTATGAATACACACTACTCAAGTCTCTCCCTGACTTTGAAGAGTATATAACGGGGATACAATGTATTGGCAACAAAAGCATAACAAGCCTACCCAAACTTCCAGGTGGATTGATAGTTCTACATTGTTCTTCAAATGATTTGTTGACATCACTTCCTGAACTTCCGAATGCGCTAATTGGACTGGCTTGTCAACGCAATCAATTGACATCACTTCCTGTTCTCCCATCAAACCTAGGCAGGCTTTGTTGTTTCGGCAATAAACTAACATCGCTCCCTTGTATCCCTGCATCAGTTCATACTCTGTATTGTAATGACAATCAACTACGCGAACTTCCAGAATTGCCAAAGACAATGTGTTCGCTGGACTGTTCTGCTAATAAAATCAAACACATACATACTCTTCCAACCAAACTTATGCAATTTGATTGCGGAAATAACCAGTTGACAACGCTTCCATTTCTTCCAGAGTCTTTGTTTACGATACTATGCAAAGGGAATCCATTCAAAGAGCCGTTCAAGAGCTGGGTGGACGAATACGATGAGTATGCGAGCGTACGGAATAATATGGAGCCTCTGAATCTGTTACGCAAACGAGTGAATACCTACTGGACAACATTGGTCTATGCTCGCGATTTGAAGAACATGATGGTCACCGTTGGTCAGCGGGAACTACAGGCACAGATGGGCAACCCTCGAGATGAGTCGGAAGATAGAGTACAAGATTGCTTGAACGCAGATTGTCTGTCGGTGATTGCTGAATTCTTGACGGGGGAGAAGGGATCCGTTATCCAGCAACGCAAGAAGCTGTATGCACGAGCATGAACCAGAAAACGCTTACGGGGATGTGGGGCAAGTAGATCCAATGGCATATTCACGGCAAATCCTCAACATGATGCGCGACATCCTGGAAACAGACCGATTTTTTTACCAGGCTGCCAATGGTCTTTCGGAAGCGGCGCGTGCCCGGGTTTTGCTGTCCAGTTCTCGCAACACAGGCATGATGATGGATCTGCTTCACCGTGTGCTTACGATGAACAACCAGTCAGTAACAACTTCCGTTCCGCTGTTTACAATGTCGATCCCGATCCCCGAGACGTTTGAGGATGTGCCGATTGTCGCAACACCTGCGCAAATCAACCACGCGATTATTGCCGGAACCCACGTGGAGTCGGTCTGCGCCGTTTGTCAAGAGACAGTGGGTGAGGGATGCAGTCTCCGCAAGTGCGCCCACTCGTTTCATACAAACTGTATTCGGAGCTGGTTCTCTATGAGTGCGCGCTGTCCAGTGTGTCGCGATGATATCCGAGAAGTATAGGATCGGTCGGAAACCACATTTTCTGATGAATGATGGTTGTTACTTCCGGCGTATACTTGGTCAATACCACAGGTTGCGGAAGAACATCCGATTCTCCATACTGCAAACGATGCAAGATTCGTCGAACATCGTGCTGGCATTCCCGCGCCAATACTTTCAGGTCCTGCTTGAACAACAACTCGAGATCCGCCAGCTTGGGCGGGAAACACCGAATCAGTTCCACGTGATCGGAATTCTTGAAAATCCTAGGTACTTCGTTACACGTCAGCAAAATAGGCAAGGTTCGTTCCGTCGACATCCACTCTGCCAACTTGCGCTGTGCGTGCGAATCCGAGCCATCGATTTCGTCTAAAACTAGACACGATGTTTTGGTATCCCCGCGAATCATGGATGCAATGGTCCTCGTGTTGCGATACGAGGCAACCAGCTTGGCAACGTCTTCGTGCGACCGCATGGTTTGCGTCGCATTGATTTCAATCGGCTCCATGCCACAGGTGCGAATCGACGCCAGCGCCATGGTGGTCTTGCCAATCCCCGGCGGGCCATGCAGCATCATCACCTTGGAATAAGGAGGACTGGTCAAATAAGATCGTAATCTGGTTTTTACGTCCGCGTGTCCCACAACGTCGTCAAGGACAGTCGGTCGTCGTGTTTCACTCCACATTGTCTGTGTTGATCTCGACCCGAGAAAATGCTTTGGTTACTATAATGGATGTTCCACTGCACGTGCTTCGGACCCTCTTCCGGGGAACGAAATTCCCACTTGTCCAGCACCACTTGGACTCGTACAATGACATGATTGCGAATCGCATTCCTCTTTTCTTGCGTGCATCGAACCCGCATGAACTCGAGCTGCCGGACGGCCGGTACATTCGCGTGTTTCTCGCAGGACGGGATGGCACAAACTTCAAGTGGGTGTCGCCGACAACCGACGAGGGATTTGCCATTACTCCCCAGATCTGCCGCCTCGACAACCTGACCTACGAGCTGAAGCTGATTGGTGATATTGAGATTGAGTACATTACGGCAAGAGACGCAAAACCCAAGATCGTCTTGTTCAAGGATGTGGAACTCGGCCGGATCCCGCTCATGCTTCGGAGCACGCCCTGCTACCTCACTGCCGTCGACGGATTTGCCCAGGGAGAGTGCAAGTTCGAGCTGGGCGGTTACTTCATCATCGACGGCGCCGAGAAGTTCTTGCTGACCCAGGAGGCGCTTGGCAACAACATGATGTACTCCAGCATCCGCAAACGAGCAAAGGCGTCGACCGGTCTTGAAGCGGAAGGTGTTGCCTTCGAGACAGAGTTTGGATACGAGAATCCGGATGAGTACACGGTTGGGTTCCGCTCCGTGTCCGAGGATGCATCACGTGGTCCCTTCTCCCACTTCCTGGTGATTCCCGCTGCACCTGCGTGGCTGGAAAAGACCAACAAGGGAGTCAATGCTCTGGACCAAGCAAACCTGTACCAGGACAAGCGTCTTGCTCTCATTACCCTGCCTGGATTCATGAATCCCGTGCCTCTTCTGTCCATCTTTCGCGCTCTGGGTTTGGTGTCGGACCGCGACATTTACGAGACGACACTGATTGGCGTGACGGCCCACGAACGTCTTGCGTACGATGACATCATGATGCAGCTCCTCATGAGCCACGATCGCATTCTCACAGAATCCAATTTAACGGATCTCGATGTTCTTGTTCGTGAAGTCAAGACACGCAGTCAGTCGGAAGTTCTTTCCATCTTGCATGAAAAACTGTTTCCGCATTTGGAGTCAGAAGAAGATGTGGGCAGTCTGTTTCGCCGCAAGGCATACCAGCTGGGCGCGATGCTCAAGATGGGCATTGATACCGCGCTTGGACGCACGCCGCCGAGTGATCGCGACAACTTCTCCTTCAAGCGCCTGAATGTGTCGGGTGAACTCTTCTTTAGTGAATTCCGTCGTATCTTTCGTGAAATGTCCAAGTCGATGTTGTTGGAGTTGGATACACGCATTCAGTACGATCCGAAGTTCAAGGGCGAGGGACTCGTTGCATTGGTCCAGCCCGAGACCATAAACCGGTTTTGGCGCAAGTATACCATGATGAATCAGTTCTCCAAGTCGTTCAAGGGGCTGTGGGGCAAGGAGCCGGGTGTGTCGCAAGAGCTGTCGCGCCTTTCGTATGCGGGCACCATCTCGAGCTTGCGTCGCACGAACCTGAACATGGACCGCACGTCCAACAAGAAGGAGCCGCGCAGATTCCACGCAAGTCAGATTGGACTGATGTGCCCCGTCGATTCTCCCGACGGCCGCAATATCGGATACACCAAGTCTCTTGCTATTCTCGCCCAGGTGTCAACCGCAACACCCACCAGTTTGCTGAAGCCCTTTATTGACGAGCACATCATCTCCCTCGACAGAATCCACCCGTCAGCATGGGACCCGAAGTGGACACCCGTGTTTCTCAACTCTCGTCTGATGGGCGCGTGTGCAGAGACCGAGACGTTCCATTACAGCATGGTTCGTGCTCGCAGGGACCACCGGATTCCTGCGTCCGTCTCTCTGGCTTGGAACCGCGTTCTCAACAAGTACACCGTTACATGCGATGCGGGCCGCCCTATTCGACCCGTGTATCGCGAAGGCACCACTGCGAACGATATTCTGAAGTGCCGTACGTGGGAAGAGATTGCCGAGCACCTGGATTACTTGGATGCGACCGAGATGGACACGGTTCGTCTGTCGTTTGCCTTCCATCCGAAGCTGCAGTCCGAGATCCACGCCTCCTTTAATTTGAGCGCACTCACCAATCTGATTCCTTTCTTGGACCACAATCCTGGAACACGTAACGCATTTGCGATTGCGCAAACCAAACAGACGTGCTCGTGGTACCACACAAACTATACCAAGCGATTCGATACAGTGGCCATCATGCTGTGCAATCCCCAGAAGCCGTTGACGCAAACGTGGATGTACAATGAAATCATGGGATCCGGTGGGTGCATGCCGTATGGCGAGAACGTCATGGTGGCCGTCGCTATTTATGGCGGATTCAACCAGGAAGATTCCGTCATGCTGAATGCGTCTTCGATGAAACGCGGAATGTTCCAGTCCTTGTACTGGCACAGTTATGACATTTCCGAATCTGTGGATTTGATGGCTGTGGATTTCCGCAAGAAGAAGGAGGACGCAAACTATGCGGTTCCGCGTACATCCGAGTTTTCCGATGTGCGCACGGACGATATCAAGCGCAAGGAGGATGCCAACTATGATCTGCTGGACAGCGAGGGCATCATCAAGATTGGAAGCCACGTGACGCAAAAGACCATCTTGGTCGGTATGCGCACTCCTATCCGCGATGCCACGGGACAGGTCAAGGAGTACATTGATTCTTCTGTTCTCCCCAAGAAGGGACAACATGGTCGTGTCGATGCAGTCTATCGCTACATCACCAAGGACGGTGTGCGTGGTGTCAAACTGCGCATTGTGGAGGAACGCTATCCGGTGCTGGGAGACAAGCTGGGCAGTCGTCACTCGCAAAAGGGCACCTGCGGCTTGGTTCTGGACGAGGAGGATATGCCCTTCACTGCGTCAGGCCAGAAACCGGATTTGATCTTTAACCCCCACGCCTTGCCGACCCGCATGACGATTGCCCACTGGATTGAAAGTTTGACGGGAGCTGTTGCATTGGATCTGGGTGTTGTGATTGATGCCACACCGTTCACAACCAGCGATCGCGTCAAGACAACCAAGGAGATGCTGCGTGCCCTCAAGTTCGAGCCCAATGGTCACCAGGTCCTGTACAATGGCATGACGGGCGAGATGATGGAGTCGGAGATTTTCGTGGGCCCGATGTACTACCAGCGCATGAAGCAAATGGTGGAGGACAAGATCAATTACCGCACGACGGGGCCCAAGACCTTGCTGACACACCAGCCGCTGGAAGGACGTGCAGATGATGGTGGACTGCGTATTGGTGAGATGGAGCGTGATGCGTTGTTTGCTCATGGTTTGTCCAAGTTTACCCACGAGAGTTTCATGGAACGGTCGGACAAGGCAGAGATTAACTTTAATCACGAGACGGGACAGTTCGATGCCAGTCGCACGCAACTCACCGTGCCTTACGCATCCACGCTGTTTATCAACGAGCTCAAGTCCAACCACATCTCAATCACTCTGCAAACTGCGTAATTTCTATGATACATTATAATGCGCCGTCATACTCGTCGTAAGTCTTTCCGTGGTGGAGTGACTTCATCTGATGAAAAGCAACTCGAAGCAGAGTTTGAGAAGTGTTTAAAAGAAGTTGTCAACAATCCTTGCGTATCAGACAGTTCTTTCCGGTATGAAGTAGGAGGGACATCCGAACAAGCATTGCGGGGTGCTCATTTATATGTTCTTAATCGCCTACGAAAGAACTTGTCAATTTTTGATCCGCGCAGGTTCGAAGGAACTGTGAGTGACTGGCGAGCAAACAATTATCGCGAGCGCGGTATGGGACGGCAATTCGGAGAGACGCATCAGTGTACTCCCGAGGCTGACAGACAGCTTTATGAAAGTTCTACCAGGCTAGTGGAGATTCACTACAAGATAGAAGCGATTGTGAAGCGACTAAACAATGCCGTTGGTAAAAAACTCGTCGACCAAAATGTTCGGAGTGCGGTTGAGAGAAGTATGAATATAGATGCTTCGCCTGGAACGGGTCCTGCTGATAAAATCCGTGGATTTTTAGGTGTGCAGCCGCCAAAAGGTTCTGGACGACGCAGGAAAACCCGGCGCTCCCGGGCATAAAAATCATTCTTGCTATATTTACAGGTAAGGAGGGTATAAATGTCAGTGAAGATGTCTGACCATATTTACGTCACAAAGCGCAACGGCGATCGTGTTCCTGTTTCGTTCAATGAGGTTCTCACGCGGATCCAGCGTCTGGCGGATGGGCTGGCGCATGTGAACCCGGATCTGGTCGCGCAGAAGGTATGTAACCAGATTCAGGACGGAATCAAGACGTCGGAGCTGGATGAGTTTGCGGCAGAGACGTGTGCAATGATGCAGGCACGATACCACCCGAACTACGGCAAGCTTGCTGCGCGTCTGGTGATTGACAACCACCAGAAGAATACGCCGAGCACGCTGGCCGAGTGCGTCCAGGTTCTGCTGAATGAGGAGATTGTGTCGGCAGTCTACTCGGCAGATCTCCAGCCCGAGTTTGAGAAGATGATTGACTATTCCCGCGACTTTATGTTTGATTACTTTGGGTTCAAGACTCTTGAGCGCGGGTACCTGCTGAAGCGCCGTGATGGTCGCACGTGGGAGCGTCCCCAGCATATGTGGATGCGCGTTGCCGTCCAGCTCCATGGTTCGAATTACGATGCCGTGAAGGAGACGTACGATGCGTTGAGCCAGGGCTACTTTATCCACGCGACACCCACGCTGTTCAATTCCGGCACGAATCACCCGCAGTTGAGCTCTTGCTTTCTGGTCCATATGCAGGACGACTCCATCAAGGGTATTTACGAGACTCTGGGTGAGTGTGCCCAGATCAGCAAGTGGGCCGGCGGTATCGGCATGTCCATCCACAACATCCGTGCACGTGATGCGACCATCAGGGGAACCAATGGCAAGTCGACGGGTATTACTCCGATGCTCAAGGTGTTTAACGACACGGCCAAGTACGTGAACCAGGGCGGCAAGCGCAATGGTTCCTTTGCCGTGTACCTGGAGCCGTGGCACGCCGATATTGAGGAGTTCCTCCGTCTCAAGCTCAACACGGGCAACGACGACGAGCGCGCCCGTGACCTCTTTTACGGTCTCTGGATTCCCGACCTCTTTATGCAGCGTGTGGAGCAGGATGGATATTGGTCGATGTTTAGTCCGGATACGTGCCCGGGTCTTGCTGATTGCTGGGGCGATGAGTTCAACGCGCTCTATTGCCACTATGAGCGCAAGAACTACGCAGTGCGAGAGATGCCCGCCAAGAAGCTGTGGCAGATGATTGTGGACGCGCAGATCCAGACGGGCACGCCGTACCTGTGCTACAAGGACGCGTGCAATTCCAAGTCCAACCAGCAGAATCTTGGAACTATCAAGTCGTCCAATTTGTGCGTGGCGCCCGAGACACTCGTTCTCACAGACAATGGTCAGTTCCCCATCAAGTCGCTTGCTGGAAAGAATGTTCGCGTGTGGAATGGCAGTGTGTTTTCCGATGTCACTGTTACGCAGACGGGTGTCGACCAGGAGTTGGTGGATGTCGAGTTGAGCGATGGGCGTGTCATCACATGCACGCCTTACCACAAGTTCCTTGTGAGCGACGGATATGACGATAAGAAGTCGATTGCATATGCTACTCGTGTTGATGCGGCAGATCTGAAGTTTGGAATGAAGATGCGCAAGTCGACATTGCCTACAATTGTAAGCGGAACAGAGACAGAGTTCAAGTATGCGTACACCCATGGATTCTTTTGCGGCGATGGAACCTATTCGACGGGTCGTCCTGCACTGTCGCTGTATGGCGACAAGAAGGCGCTTCTGCCGCACCTTGAGATTCGGACAATGTCGGGCGTAGAGGACGCAAGTGGGCGTCTGAATACGATGCTTCCTCTCGATCTGAATGCAAAGTTCGAGGTTCCGCTCAATACGCCCATCCAGTGCCGCCTCGAGTGGCTTGCCGGTTACTTGGATGCTGACGGTAGCATCTGTCGTAATGGAACCAATGAGAGCATCCAGGTTTGCTCGGTTGAGTACGAGTTTCTTAAGAACGTACAGTCGATGCTGGTGACACTCGGCGTTCAGTCAAAGGTGTCGCAGTCGTTCCCCGAGAGGAAGACGATGCTGCCAGATGGTCGTGGTGGATATGCCGAATTTGATTGCAAGCCACTTTGGCGTCTGCTTGTGTCGTCTTCTGGACTCTATCATCTGTCTACACTCGGATTCCAGACCCACCGTCTGAAGTGGACTGCCCGTGTGCCCCAGCGGAATGCCGAGCAGTTTGTGACAGTGGTTCAGGTTGTCGCACGTGGCCGTCGGGATGACACATATTGTTTCAATGAACCCATCAATCATGCCGGAGTCTTTAACGGTATTCTTACTGGAAACTGCACGGAGATCATCGAGTACACGTCGCCCGAGGAGACGGCTGTGTGCAATCTCGGTTCTCTTGCTCTGCCCCGCTTCATTGAGGATGGGAAGTTCAACTTTGAGAAGCTCCGTCGCTTCACATCGATCCTCACGACCAATCTGGATATCGTGGTGGACAAGACGTATTACCCGACGGAGAAGTGCAAGCGTTCCAACCTCCGCCATCGTCCCATCGGTATTGGTATCCAGGGTCTTGCGGACGTCTTTGCAATCCTTCGTCTGTCGTGGTCGTCGGATGGTGCCGCGCAGCTGAACCGCGAGATCTTTGAGAACATCTACTTTGCGGCTGCCGAGACGAGTATGCGCAACTCGGGAGAGGCATGGCGTGGTATTCAGATTGGCAAGACGTACGAGACGTTTGCGGGTTCGCCGATGCAGCAGGGCAAGATGCAGTTTGACCTGTGGGGTGAGAAGCCGAGGCAGACGCCGTACCTCGACTGGGCCAAGCTGGCGTCGAATTGTGCGGGAGGTATGCGCAACTCGCTGCTGATTGCGCCGATGCCCACGGCCTCCACATCCCAGATTCTTGGCAACAATGAGTGCTTCGAGCCCTTCACGTCCAACCTGTATTCTCGCCGTGTGCTGTCGGGCGAGTTCATGGTGGTCAACAAGTACCTCGTGGAGGATCTCGTGGCGCGCGGACTGTGGACGTCGGATGTGCGCACATCCATCATTGCAAACAGTGGTTCCATTCAGAATATGCTGGAGCTGCCGTCGGAGCTTCGCGAGCTGTACAAGACAGTGTGGGAGATCCCGATGAAGACAATCATCAACATGGCCGCGGATCGTGCACCGTTCATTTGCCAGTCGCAGTCGCTGAATCTGTTTATCGCAGAGCCGACTTCTTCCAAGATTTCGTCCATGCACTTTTATGCATGGAAGAAAGGTCTCAAGACGGGTTGCTATTATTTGCGCACCAAGGCTGCAGCCAAGGCCCAACAATTCACTGTCGAGCCCCCCTCGTGCGTTACTTGCTCGTCCTAGCAATTTTTCTTTGCGTTAAAGTATACACAAGATGTCTAGCACTGAATCCAAGGAAGTTGTCGCCGAGGAGTCCCCGATGGCCGAGGAGGGTGGCCGCCGCCACCACCGTCACGGCATCACGGCCAAGAAGCTCAAGAAGGTCCTGAAGAAGGCGGGCCTGAAGGTTTCTGGCAAGGTTGGCACGCTGAAGGCCCGTGCCCGCAAGGCCCACCTGATGCGCGGTGGCGGCTCGGGCGCTGTCCAGCTGCTCTCGCCGGCCGGTGTCGATGCGGGTGCCCCGGCCGCGGGTGGTCGCCGCACGCGCAAGCACCGCCACGGTGGCAAGCGCCACACGCGCAAGCACCGCGGCATGAAGTGGTTTTAAATGCGATCCGCAATCTCCGACACCAGCGTAAACAACTCATCTGAAAACCCATAGTGACAACCGTTCGGTTCGCCTGCAGGCGCCTTGCGACTCGAAGTTGTCTTCTTGTGGGTCAAACTCACTATAATATCCTGTGGAGACATCTCCCTACACATCTGTTCACGGCCGTGGATAAATGCGTTGCCTTCCCCAATCTGCTGATCGGGAAACTTGCCCGCCTCCCAGAATGCTCGCGTAAAGCACAGAGTCGCCTCCGAAACACGCTCGCTCATCGGCAGCGTCATGGGCGGCACATTCATGAACGACTTGGTCTCGTGGATATCGTAACAGGGAATCACCGTCGTAAACAGACATCCTGCAGCAGGCTCCATCAGCAAGTGGACAGTGCGTGTCAGGATGCTGTTGTTGGGATACACGTCGTCGTCGTCCATCGTAATGAGGATATCATGCGACGCACGCTCCACAGCAAGATTCCGCTTTGCTCCGATCGTCATCTTGTCGTCCACCAGAACGTACTTGATATTGGGCACATCTGAAATAAGATCGATGATCTGGTCGTTGCCGTCATCCACCACTACCCACTCGATCTTGTCCTTGGGATACGTCTGCATCAAGTAGCAAAACTTTGCGAGGGGAATGAATGCTCGGCGGTCACGCGTAATGGTAATCACCGAGACGGGCGGCAGATTCTCCTCCTGGGGAAGGCGATCTTCAACCGAGTACGGAACACCAAACAGCTTCTGCAAGCGCTCCAGCTCGCAGGTCATGGTCTCTACAAAGATCTTGTGACGCGTTTCGTACCTCTCACGACTTGCAATACTCTCGCAAATCTTGGACGAGTCGGGTGTCTGTACATAGACCTTCAGTGCTTCCACAATGGACGACACATCCACATCCTCCAGAGTTCCAAAACACTGGGGATGATTCATGGTCTTGCCTGCCTTGGTCCAGAGGGCATCGTTCGTCAGCTCACGGAACGGCGCAATAGACGAAAGCAGCAGATTACAGCCCGAGGACATTGCCTCGTTGACTGCGTGTCCGAATCCCTCGGCCGCAGAGGTGCAGATAGCAAGTCCCGACTCCTTCAGGAACGCGTCATACTCGGCCTCGGGAAGAACTGTGGAAATCAGAGTCACCTTGCTCAAGACACTGTCGGGGATCGGCGGGACCTTGACGTGGGCCGGCGAGTGCACGATGGTCAGATGCGGCAGTGCGTCGTACAGCTTCGGGTCCGTCTGCTGAATCCGGATGTATGCCTGAATCACCGGCTTCGGGTTGCGCCACACGTTCTTGCCGACCGGCATAAATGCCTTGCTGTAATCCTTGACCTCGGCATACGTCTTGTCAACGGACGTCCAGCCAACATACACGTACTTGGGGAAGTACGTCTGGGCATCGAGCGTCTTGACCCACACCTCATCCACCATATCCAAATACGGTTTCCAGGACTGATAGGTCCACTCGGGGTTCGGAATCCAGATGTTGCGAGCAGCAAACAGAAACAGAGCAGGATTAATCACCTCAATAAAGAAGTTGACTTCTGCGGGAGGGCACTGGGGATGAAAGTGCGGAACGTGGCGAATCTCCGTCTCCTTGCCCCACACGTGGGCAATAAGTCCGTGGAGAATTGCTGCATCCTGGCCTACACCTGTCGTCGGTCCAAAGGTTCCAATGATGTTGACTCTCATTTTATGTTTTTCTATTGCGTCTCGTAAATGTCTGTGCGTTCCGCTTGCGCATGGTTCTTCTCCGTACATTGAGCGCCTTCCACGTTTGCAAGGTGCGAGGAGCACACGGGGTCAGCACGACCGGCCGATCAAAGAACCACTCGGGGTTTCCAATCCATTCCGACGTATCCTTCTTGATTTCTTCCGGCGGAGGAAGGCGTTCGCAATAGTTCTTCATTGCCTTGAACTTGTATCCGTACAACGGATCCATCGGGTCCGTGCAATAGGGTTCCAGAAGCACAAACTCCTTCCCGTTCCATGCAAGACCTTTTATAGGGCGCCACACGGGGTCATGGATAAACCAGTGACCTTGATGCCGCAAGAATGTCTTGTCGTGAAGTTGAATAACGCTCATTGTCTAGTCTAGAAAAACGATTTCAGTTCACCTGTCCGCGTTCCATACACATGGACGTCGATAGGACGGGCAATCGGCTCCGGGAAATCCATGATATCCTTGCGGTAGCGCTTGTAGGCAGTGACCTCGGACATGACGCGGTTTGCAGAGAAGTTGATCACGCGCTCATTGAGATCTTCCAGCTCGGCCGCCACACGAGCGGGATTGTTCTGGGCATACTGCAGGTAGTAGCTGCGCATGATGAGCTTGAGATCGTCGTCGCTCTGGTTATCAATAACAAACTCGCCACCGCTCATGGCAAGAACGCTTGCCTTGAGGCGCGACTGGAGGTTCTCCGTGTTGGACTTGCTGAAAAACAGCGTGTTGAGCGGAGTATCCGAATGACGGTACTGGATCTGCTCCTGGATCGACGTGGGGGTCAGGGACGGTTCATTGGCATAGAGAGATGAGGGAGGAATTGGCAGCTTCTCATCCGAATCGCTCAACGGCAAACGGCCCGTGTGCTTCGGGGCATTCGCAATTGCAGTTCCCGTGTAGAATTCAGCAAGCGTTGCCGCCGCATATTGGAGTAGCGAACTCATTTAGACTTCTTACAAGACAATTTGCCCACCAATGGATCCCGTGTCCGGCTGCTTGCATTCCAGCTCAAAAGTAAAGACGGGTTGCAGAGACACGTTCAAGAATGGAAGATTCGATCCCACCAACTGCACCGGATCCAGGCACGTATAGGGCATGCTGGAGTCCACGTTCGAATAGGTTATTTTCACGTTACCCTGGGCGTCCGACGTGAAAATGTTGGGAATCAAGAATCCATTGTACGAAGTATTGTACGGAACTGTGCGTGCGTTGGCTGCAGTACGGGGTGCATAAATACCGTTGCTGTCGGGCGCATAGTCAAGCAGCTCCAAGACGGGGAAGGTATTGCTGATGATGGCCGAGATGTATGCCTTCTTGCCTTGGCTCGTCAAGATGGCCGACTTGAGCATATTGTTCAGCGTAACGGTATCGAACGTAATGCGATCACCGACACGCAAGTCGTTGGATGTAAAGTACTGATAGGATCCTGTGAAACACTTCAAGAACAAGCTGCCATTGGAATCACCCTGCACCAAGGAAACCGTAAAGCCATCATTCTGAACAAACGGTGTTCCAATGGGATCCGTGACATTCAGCTGGAGCTGCTGCAAGTTCGTGATGGGACTTTGCAGATGAAGCGCCTCCTCGCCCCACGGCTCATAGTCGTAGTGCTGCACACCTACGTCGATCTGGAAATTGGTTTGTGTGCGCGTCTTTTGCGTCATCACGGAGAAACACTTGCGCAGTGCCTCGTTGCCTCCCGTATATTGCCCAAAGTACTGGTTGAGATACAGCAGCAGATATGGATAAGTTGCAAACGTAGAATACGGTTTTCCGACGAGCGTTTTCTGGATAATTCCGTTGGAATCAAACTCACCGAGTCCTGTAACGCTGACTGGGATATTTGCAGTAGAATCTGCAAGAGGTGTTGCGTTCGAATAATTGGTCGAAACAGTAAAACTCGTGAGAGACGGGATGGACGTAACTGCAATACTTGAAAAGTTGTAGGGTGTTGCTGTTCCAGTATATCCAACAATGTTTACAATTTGATTGTCCACAAGATCGTGGGCAATCTGCGTCGTGTACGTTATGATACCATTGCTCGTTACACCATCTGTCGAATTGGATGTCAAGTGCGCCAAGGACGTGGTTGCAATGGTTGTGTACGAAGGCACAATGGGCAAGTTCAGAAACTGACGCTGGGGGAGAATGGCGCGAATGAGACGAATAGCGGCAACGTTGCACGGTGTAAAGACACTCCCGAATCCATATCCAGAAGGCTGGATCAGGTAGCCATTATCATATCCAATAAACGTGCCGTTGGGAATCGACGAGTTGTAGGCAGGAAAAAATGCATTGGAAAAATACCAACCCCGGGTATTGGGCGCCCCGGGAACCGAGTTGAGGTTTCCGTTGGAATCTGTTGCGAAACTTGGGACGAAGGGATTGTTGGAATAGACGGGCGGATTCGATGCAAGCTGCGTCTGACTGCCAAAGGTATAGATCAAATTGGAATAAGGATTGGGCTGCTTGATCCAGTCACGCTGGGCAGTGTCGATGATGACGTAGCGCTTCACCGAGATCGTGGTGGGTGTTTGCTGTACCGTTCCAACAGCAGCAGTTGCTGACCGCAAGGGGTCCGTATCGAGGTGCTCACGGATTGGCCGGCCCGAATAGGGTTCGACAGTGGCCGCGGGCATCTTGACCATACGGGGATACAGCTGCTGCGCCTGCATATCCGTATTTTTGAGAAGGTGTTTGTAGTCCATACTTCTTGTTTCTACACATGCTCTAAATCTGCGAGCCACATCGTACGCGCATCCATCTTCTCGAGACGAGCAATCTCAACCTCAATGTGCTTCATGTCCTTCTCGTGCATTCCGATGACCTCTGTCGTGAAGGTCGACACGGGCAGGCGCATGAGGTATTCGTAGCCTCCGTTAATCTTGGTGTACTCGGCGGCACCCAGCAGCTCAACGCAGCGCGCCCACGCCTTGTTGCGAAGGTCAATGGGCACGTCGCTGCACTGGTCGTGGATGAAGCGAACAACGTTCTTGTGGAACGGCAGCTCGTCGCGCAGCGTCTTCAGCTGGTGCTGGCGGCGTGTCTCGTACAGCGCAAGTCGCACCGGCGCATAGTCCTTGAGGATATCGTTGAGTGTCGCATACTTGGTGATGATACCCTGGCTGTTGAAGGCGTGCATGTTGGTCGTCTTCACCTTCTCGGTCAGCGACTTCTTGAGAACGTCCTCGGCAATCCCTTTGATGCGAATGTTGACCCACTCGTCCGTCGACGTATCCATGTAGTCCATTCCCTCCTTCTCCAGCCACTCCTTGTAGTCCGAAGTCCACGTTCCAGGCGGCAGCTCCGTGACAACGAACGCGTCGCCGTCCTTGCGGTACACGCCAACGACAGTCGCAGTCTCGTCATCGACCGTGCCCTGGAATCCCTCATAGTATGGATGAAGCGCCGTGTCCAGCGTGCCACCATTCAGCCAGCCCACCAGCATCTTCTTGATGGTGCGCGGATTACACGGCGGGATGTTGGTCGAGTACCCGGTGCCAATGCCACGTGCGCCGTTGATCAGCAGCATCGGCAGGACAGGTGCATACCACTCGGGCTCCACCGGCAGACCGTCGTCGTCGCGATACGTCAGGATGGGAAAGTCCTCGGCAGGAACAATCTTGCGGATGATTGGACGGAGGTAGGTGTGGATGTAACGAGGTGATGCCGCATCCTTGCCACCCTGCAAACGCGTACCAAACTGTCCCTGCGGGTGAAGCCACGGGACGTTGTTGGCGCCCACAAAGTCCTGGGCCATACCAATGATGGTCTCATTCAGCGACGCCTCGCCGTGATGGTACCCGGTGTGCTCGGACACATATCCTGCAAACTGCGCAACACGAATCTCCTGCGTGAGGTTCCGCTTGAAGGCAGCAAACAGAATCTTGCGCTGCGAAGTCTTGAGACCGTCCATCACACTCGGAATGGACCGCTCCAGATTGTAGTGCGAGAAGTGGATGAGATCCTTGTGGATGAAGGCATCGTACGGCACGCGGTTGCCAGCAGGAACCAGCGCCGTCTTGTCGTAGCCACGAAGCCAGTCCTTGCGGTCATCTGCGCGCGACTTGTTGAAGGCGAGATCGATTGCAGGATCCGACTCGCCCGTATAGTCGAAGCGAATCGCATTCACCTTGCCAAAGTACTCCTTGGCCTCGTCACGCGTCGAGGTACCCAGTCCCTTGTAATACTTGACCTTCCAGCCGTTATTCGTCTCTCGCCACTGCTCGTACTCGTATTGCGTGTAGAACACCTTCGTCTCCTTGCCCTTGGTTGCCTTGACGATGGGCGTTGCCATGTAGGTCAGGAACCCCGGGATCTTGAGAAGGTCGTGCCAGAGCTCGTGGAACAGGTTGACCAGCAGACCACGAATGTGGCTGCCGTCCAGATCCTGGTCTGTCATGATCATGATGCTGCCGTACCGCAGACTCGACACATCTGCATACTTCTTGCCGCTGACAAGACCGAGAATCTTCTTGAGCTCGGCAATCTCCTTCGTCTGCTCCACCTTGCTATCAGATGTGTCCTTGACGTTGAGCACCTTGCCCTTCAGAGGATAGACTCCAAAGTTCTTGCGCTGCTCCTGCGACAGACCCGAGAGAGCCATCGCCTTTGCTGAATCACCCTCGGTAAGGATGAGCGTGCACTGTGCACTCTTGGCCGTCCCCGCATTCACCGCATCGTCCAGCTTGGGAATGCCCGTGATGCGCGACTGCTTCTTGCCATCCGTCTTGCTGTTGTCCTTGGAATCCTTTGCTGCCTGCGCCTCGAGAAGACGCGGCACCAGCGCCAGCTTCGACACAACCTTCTTCAGCGTGTCCTCTGACAGCTTGAAGGAAGAGCCGAACGCAGAGGCCTTGGTCGTCAGCGTCTCCTTGGTCTGCGAGGTGAAACTTGGGTTCTCAATCATAGACGTGATGAAGACTGCAAGATGGTCCTTCACCAGACTCGGCTTGACCTTGACCTTCTTCTTCGTCTCCAGATAGTCGACAATGTGATTCACAATCTGGTTCGTCACGGCGTCCACGTGCGTGCCTCCCTTTGAGGTCCAGATGCCGTTGACGAACGACATGCTGAATGCCTTGTCGGTCGGGCTGTCTGCCACCGCAATGTGCCAGCGCTCATTCGGAGTCTCGTACACCACCGTGTCGCACCCGAATCCCTTCGCATAGTCCGTGAGGTTCTTGCACTTGACCGCCGTTCCGTTCCACTGCACCTTCACCTCCTTGCCCAGGGTCATCGCCAGATCCCAGACGCGACGCTCAATCAGCTGCTGCATCTCCAGCGGGATGTTCGTCATGCCGAAGCGAGCAAAGTCCGGCCGCCAGTCTACCGTCACGCTTGACTTGCTCTTTGACTTTGTCACCTTTGGCTTCTCAATCTCCGTCATGTTGTTCTTGAACGTCTGGCGATAAGTCAGTCCACGTGCCTGATCCACAATCGTTACACTCATCTCCTTTGCAAAGATGTTGACCAGCTTCACGCCGTAGCCGTTCTTGCCGCCTACCAGCTTCTTCTCGTCCTTGTCGTAGTTTGTCGATGTCAGCAGCTCGCCAAAGATCATCTGCGGGATCCATGTCTTGTGTTCGGGATGCTCGGCCACATCAATCGGCTCGCCGTCGTTCTTAATGTCAAATCCGATATCCGAGCATGTGATCTCAATGTTCTTGACCGGGTTCTCGCTCTTCTTCTGTCGCAGGCGGATGACCTGGTCGTGCGCATTGACCAGGAGCTCGTCAATCAGCTTGTAGAACCCGGGATTGACCGGGATTGTAGCAGGCTTGAATGCATCGACGTCGCGCAGAAACACCTCCTCGGGGGCAGTTGTGATGCTGCCAATGTACGTGTCGGGGAGGTCGAGGATGTGCTCGCGGTGCGTCTTCTTGACATAGGACTTGGAAAGAGTGGACATGATGAATGGGACTTTTTGCACTTGTTTTTGTTCTTTCCGTTTTCAGAATCAGAACCTTGAACAAGTATGCCTCCTAAAAAGCAACTTCAAGAAGCTCCGGTGATCTTCTCCTTGAGACTTCCCGTGGAGGAAACTGCACCTGTTCCCGCAGAACCGTCGGGTCCCTCGGACTATGACTCCGTTCTCCAGCAAACCAACTACTCGACGATTCTTGCGAGTGTAGAAGTCTCGCGCTCGGGAGACCGGTTTAACGCCGAGATGTTGCGGGAGATTCTCGCACGGACCAAGAGTCCGACCTATGCGCCGACCACTGCATGCTTCTGGTGCTGCTCCACCTTCCACTGGAAGGCGTGCGTGCTGCCCATTTCCTATGACGCGTACGAGATGACGCATACCTGCGAGGGACACTTTTGCTCGCCCGAGTGTGCACTTGCCTACCTGTACAATGACGTCCAGGTCTCCGACTCGGTTCGGTGGACGCGCCATGCCCTGTTGGTGGACATGTACCGCAAGATCTATACCAAGAAGGACATTACGCCCGCCCCGCCCCGCTCTCTTCTCCGCATGTTTGGAGGACAGCTGGATATCGAGCAGTACCGCGAGTACCTGGCCTCCTCCGATGAGACCGTTGCTGTGCAGCTGCCCCCGCTGCGACTCCATGTGCCCACCATGAATGTCCAGGGACCGACACGCGATGTCAAGAAGTTTGTGACCTTGTCGGACGATACAGTCGCCAAGGCATCCAAGGAGCTCCGACTGCGCCGCACAAAGCCGGTTCACTCCAACATCCAGACGTTAGATAAGTGCTTCCAATAGACTTGCTAAATACCAAATGTGGTGCAGTTCCACAAAAGTCTCTGAACCCACCCCTCGTGCATCCATTACATGTGAACGGACAACGTCTCACATGCAAGGGAAACAGTCTGTGGCTACAACCTATTCTGTCCGCATGGATGCCGTCGTGTATTTCGTCACGACTGTCCCCGCCATGAAGTCCTTGCTCTCCGTCTCCCACCACGATTACCTGCCCCACGAGTACGAACCCATCAAGATTGATGAGGACATCTTCTTCAAACTCAACGAACTCAAGGTCACCGACGGAAACGTGGATATTCTCAAGTTCTTGCTCCTGTCGTACGAGCACGATGTCCAGCACCTGCAAAAGTTTATCGACATGTGCCAGGCAGATTATGAGCGCAAGATGGCAAACAAGTTAGGTCTCCATCGTTATTTCTTTGATCAGGTTGTGCAGACCAAGGTGAAGGGGTCCACGCAAAACCCGCTTCCGACAACGCATCTGATTTACTCAAAAACCAAATTTACGACCAACAAGACGTTTGAAAATGTCTTCTTTGAACAACGCAAGCATGTCCAAGCCCGCACCAAGTTTTTTCTCGAGAATCGTGGATGGTATGAACGTAAGGGTATTCCTTACACGCTTGGTTTCATGCTTTACGGACCACCGGGCACAGGCAAGACGTCGACGATTAAGGCGGTCGCAAACGGTGCTCGCCGGCACATCATCAACATCCAACTCTCTGAAATCAAAACCAAGCAGCAGCTCCAACATCTCTTCTTCAACGACGAAATATACGTCTACAACGGGACCAATACTGAAAAGTACACCATCCCCGTCAGCGAACGACTATATGTGATTGAGGACATTGATGCAATGGGCGACACGGTCTTGCGCCGCGATCTCATGCGCCCCGAGCCCAAGAAGAAGTCCGAGGAGGAGGAGTTCTTTGGCCGCAACAAGGAGGAGGAAAAGGACAAGTTTGACCTGTCGTTCTTGCTGAATTTGCTCGATGGTACCCTCGAAGCAAACGGCCGTATTCTCATTATTACCACCAATTATCCGGAGCGGATCGACAAGGCCCTGATTCGTCCGGGCCGTGTCGACATGATTGTCCATTTCAAAAAGTGTTCGCGTGTTATTCTGCAGGAGATGGTGAGTGCGTTTTACGAGGATCCGTCCTTGGTTGTTCCCAATGATCCGTCGCTGGATGACAAGTGGACACCTGCCGAAGTGAATCAAATCCTGTTTCGGAACTTTGAAACGCCCAAGCAGGCACTGGAGGAGCTGGTGACCACAACGGGCGCAAATGAGTTTGATATGCCTACTGGATACGTGCTGCAAGGTCCAGCAGCAGAATAACGTAATCAAACATGATTGTCTGGTTGCTCGCAGACAGCGATGTCCACAGCCCCTTCAGCTTGCCAATGACATCCACATCAACCTCCTTGATCTCGGCAAATGAGTACTCGAGAAAGAACTTGCTATCGCGTGCACGAAGCGTTGCCTCAAACGGCGTCACATTCTTGGAAAACTCGGTGGGAATGAGTGCAGGGTTGCCCATCTTCATCATATCCATGGCGGTCTTGTAGGCGGGGAAATCAGGGTCATTCGGAAAGCATGCAATCAGCTGGTTGAGGAACTCACCGAGGGTATTGTAGAATGCCTGGAGGACACGCTGCTTCTGCTTCGAATCCATGCTTGTTTATTTCCGAGCAACTCCCTGAAACTCCTTTTCGCGCTCGCTCTCCATCCTCTTCAGACGAGTCCCAACATCCTCATTCTTGCTGTACTTGTCCGAGTCACCATTGCTCTGGGTCGTCTGGGGGCCTAACGGTCCCGACGGCGCAGGTCCCGACAGGAACGTATAGTGCAGTTGGTCTGTCGTGGCCGTCTTTCCATCCCAGCTGGAGTATGCATCCGAGAACCCGCCCGACGTCGAGAAGGACCACGACTCCAACGGACCCGTCGCCGCAGTCGCAGGAGGAGCACCCGGCGCAGCAGCCACCGGTGTCTCGCGCCGCGCCGTCACGGGCTTGGCAATGTAGCTAAAGATGTCCTTGCCGACATAGACGTCCTTCGTCTCGGGCAGGTACAGCGTCGGCACCTTTTGCAAGAACGGCGGCAGCTGGGCACGCGTCAGTCCATCAATGGAGATCATGCGGCAAAGAGTGTTCTTGTTCATGGCAGACAGCGTGTCGAGGATCTGCTTGCTGTGACCACAACGAGAACTATAAAACAAGACGGGTTGGTTGGCTGCCATTGTGTGCTTCTGTTAAAAAAACGAAAAGAAAGGAAACGAAGAATAACAAACTACAATGGAGAACCTCAAGACTTCCCTCAATGGATTTCGTGTCGATTGCGAGTTCAAGAATGTCCCTGTTGCGTTTGTCAATGCGTTGCGCCGCATCCTTCTGTCCGAGCTTCCGACCGTCGTGGTGACGAACGTGCAGATCCACGAGTCGACATCCCAGGAGATTCAGTACGAGATGCTGCGTCTGCGTACCGAGATGCTCCCCATCAACGTGCGTCCCGACGAGCTTGGTGTTGTGCGCGACACCAAGATTTCAATCCGCATGGACCCGAGCCCCGAGCGCCGGATTGCCATGTCGACGGACTTTACGGTGAATGGTCCTCGCCAGGACATCATTCTCAAGGACCGCGATCTGGGCACCCCGCTCTACTTCTGGGCGATTGAGCCGGAGAAGGCCCTCCACGTCACGGCATCCCTTGCAGTCGTGTCCGGCAACAACGGTGTGCTCGATGGCCGCCCGGTCGGTGCTGGCTCCCAGGTGTGCGTGGCAACCTTCAAGAATCACATTGACATGGAGCTCGCAAAGCAGGAACGTGATCGCGTCATTGCAGAGAATGGCGATCTCGATGTCTTTGACAACCACGATGTGCAGCGGTGCTGGTCGCGCGACAGTGAGGGCCGACCCAACTGGTTCGACTTTACGGTGGAGAGCATCGGTGTCATGGATGCCAAGGATCTGTTGAAGAAGGCGCTCGAGATTCTCAAGGGCAAGATTCTGGAGATGAACAAGGCAGATGTTGTCAAGGACGATGAGGGCGCGTACATGCTCGAGATTGCGACGGAGGGACACACGCTCGGCGCCCTGGCCCAGGCAATGATTTACTCTGCAGGTCCTCCCAAGGTCGAGGATGTTCGCTACACGATTGGCCACCCGCTCACACCCAAACTCAACATCCGGTTCTGGACCAGCATGTCCGGCAGGGAGGTTGTCGACCGCTTCGTCAAGGAGGCGGTGGCACTCTGCGAAACCATTCTTCGTTCTGTATAATGAGCGGGTATCTGGAGTTCAAGACGGATGAATTCCAACTCATAGGCGACGTCATGGAAATCGATGAACAAGTACAGCGTGCTCAAAATCTTCAATTTTTTACATTGGACGATCAGCTGACGGATTCGTTTGAACGGCTGATGCCTGCTGGACACCCTACCAAGTATCAGCTGGATCAACTCAAGCAAGAAGTGGATCGCTACCGCGACTTGTACGAGACGTACGTTGTACAGACGCCCGACGGATACACGGTGCAGAAGCCCTTTACTCGCCGTTCCTTTGATTGGATTTCCCCCGTGTACAAGGAACTCGAACTGCAAGAAGTCAATGTGCGTGAATCCATCGCGCCGCTGATGGAAACTCGAGATGTTGCGAATGGATATCCGCGTTTGCTGGGAGCCATGCCGCACCCGTACGCGACACGGGATGGGCAGATCTACTCTTTTTCGCGCCCTACCGAGTTTGTGGATACAGAAGGCGCATATCCTGCTCGTGCCCTTCCGGCATTTGCAATGTCCACCTCGCGCTATTTTGACAACGGAAAACTCTCCATTGAGAATGTGCCGGTGGATGGCACCAACGACACCATGACCTTCATCGGATACTACCTTGCAGAACGCAAAGATGCCGTACCTAATCCGTTGGTTGGTCACCCTTTCTTTGAAGATTCAAAAGCGCGATTCGTTCCGAGTCAGCACCCGATTGCCGAAGTGATTCCGGAGCTTGATGCCGTGATGGAACATGGAGTTCCCGTGACAAAAGACCCGTACGTCCAAGGTGCCCATTTCTTGAAGATTTATGACGTTGCCCTTTCTGCTATTCCGTGGGAATTGTGGAAGCGCCGGTTTCCTCCCGCCGAGATTGTCGAGTCAACACCGCCCCGCACAGAAGTTGAAATAGCAAACCCGAAAGTCGTGACTCCCTCCAGCAAGTTGCTGGAAGAATACGGAACCACTTATTCTCCTGGATTCTCGCCTCGCCTGTGGCTGGAAAATCAGGTGGATGGCGGATTTCTCGTCGTCAAGATGCTGCTGTCAGATGCTGCAAGTGCCGGCGTCATGGCAGCCTTCTCCGGATCGGAACTCGGCAGATATGCAGAGGTTCCCCTCGACAAGTGCGGTCTGGAAGGGCTGGGATTCGACCAGTTCTTGCTGCAAGGAAGTGTGCGCCAGTACGATGTCCTCGACTCGAAGAAGAAGTGGATCGGCAACCGCTACGAGTGCATTCCCCTGGAGATTGTCAAGGAGGAGCGCAAGCAGGTGGGATATGGAAACAGACTGAAGTGGGAAGATTCGACATCCTCCAAGATCATTGAGGACTATCGCCGTATCCTGGCGAAATACAAGCTGCCTGTTGTGAAGGCAAAACCGTTTTCTGGACCCAAGGCCCCTGTCCGTCAGCCGTCGCAGCTTCGGCAAAAGGTCTTGTCGATTCTCTCGGATTCGAAACGAGAAGATGAAGACAAACTTCGAGCAATCAATGTATTGTTGGAAGCAGCATTGCACGACAGTTTCCATTGGAATGATCCGGAAGGCTTATTTGTTTGCTGTGATCACACGCTGCAGCTCCTTACGCCCGAACGTGATTCTCCTCGATTTTACAGACGCTGGACAAGGGATGGAGTTTGTACCGAATGCGGAGAAGTGGTGACCACCAACCTGCTCGTGAACCAATTGGGATTCGATGATCAGGGACGTGCGTTGCGCCACAACGACACTATGGACACCCCCGTCTACGAAGGAGGAGGCGCGATGGAGTTTGCAATGAATCTCGAGGAGATCAAGACCCGGTGTGGAATCAACATGGCAGATCCCGTTGATTCTAGTTTTTACCTGATGTTGAGTCTCTTGCAAGTATTGCCGAGTCCCATCTATGTTGACCAGATCCTTGCCAAGGTTCGTCTGGCGCGTGGACTGCCGAAAGCGTCGCCGACCACGATGGGCTTTGCAGGTATTGCCGGCGTGATGCTGTTGTTGCAAATCCACATTCCTGCCTTGGTGCCCCGCCGTTCGTTCGGTCCGAAGCCGCTGAAACTCACCGGCTTCCCTCGCGATGCGGAACCGGGCGAGAAGGACTACAACTTGGCGGATGGACTGATCGGTGTCTTCCGCAAGACGTTCGAAGCATTTCCCACTTCTTTCCAGGGACCTTCCACAGATGTCATGCGTGCAATTCTCAATAATCCCAAAACTGCAAAGAGTGTCTTGGTGATGAACGTCAAGACGTTTGCGAATATGAAAGGAATCGTTGAGAAACTTGCAGAAGCCCGTGCGTATGTTCAGCTCGCGCCTCCTCCGCCGGAGCCGCTGCCGCCCGTTCCCAACCTGGTGCCCCCGACGCCCGAGCAGTTCGGCACACAAACCAGTTTTCCGGCTTGCCCGTCCACCCGTATGTCGTGGATTTCCGATATGGCCCCGCGTATTGGACAAGCACCGATTCTTCTTGGAAAAATAGTTGTTCCGGAATCTGTTGACCGAGTGGATCCCACACTTGCAGGAGACACGATTGCCATTACAATCATTGAAAACAAGACAGCAGTCGGTGCGCGTCTCAAGCTGAAGCCCAGCAAGGTACTGATGACGGATTCGTGGAAAACCAATTTGTTGATTCTCAATCGTTTGGCTGTTGCTCTGCGTGTCCCGAACCCCGTGCGCAAGATCGATACGACAGTAGGTGACGACCTGCTGCGCGACATTACGCAAGGATACTTGAAGGAGATGTTTTCAAAGATGACGGAAGCACAGATGACGGCGTTTGAGAAGATTGCCAAGAGGGATATTACCCTGTATGCAATCACCAAGAACTACACGGATGCGAAGAAGGAGTCCAACACATTGCGGGCGAAGGAGCGTAATCAAATCACGCAAACTCTGCGTGAGATGCCGGATGACCAGCGGCAAAACTACAAGGACATGATGGACCGTGGCATGGTTCCCTTCATGCTCATCACCAAGGAGGATCGTAGCAAGTATGCCAAGGAGCTTGCAGTACAACTGGGCGAGGAAGAAGCAGAAGTGAATCCCGAGGTCGGTGTGGGGCAGGCTGTGGGACCCGAGCACGAGGAGGATGGCGCAGACAATGGTGATTACGGAGATTTCCAGGCAGTGGGCAATCGCGAGGCAGAACAGGATTTTGAGCCGATCGACGAGGACGGTCCTATTTAAAAGCAGGGCCCGATAAGGAAGTATATCATGTACCTCGTCCGCGTTATCTTTGTTTCCAAGAATGGCCCTTCGCGCGATGATGTGATCACGATTACTCCGGGTGAGGGTTCGTACTTTGGTCGCCCGACGGATGTCTATGATGTTGCCTTCAAGACTTCCGTTGTCGGTGGCGGTCACACGACGCGTCACTGCTTCATGAATGCACGTGGCGTGGAGGACTATGTCGAGACGGTTCTGGATGCCGTTCGCCTCGACGAGGACCCGTGCGACCATGTCCAGGTCGACAGCGCAATGGCGCCCTCGGTTCTGTATGACTCGGGCGACCTCGAGTGCGGCCGTGTTCGTTCCGCAATCCGCGATGTGATCCGCATGTCGCTCCACGTCTTTCCCCAGTAAAAATGGAATCTTCCGGTTGAAGAATAGAAAGTGGTAATGCTTACTCTACGTGGTTATCGCGTGGCGAAGAAGGACGTCAATGTCGCAGATCTCAAGAAGGAGCTGACGGTGCGACCGTATATTCCGTCTGCATTTGTCAAGCCGCATCTCGTGCCCAAGTATCCCGTGTTTCAGGAAGACGCAGAGTTCATGTATGTTCCAAAGCACTTTGGACTCGACAAGTTCGGCAAGGTGCCTGCTCGAGATGTGGAACAGACACATCCGAGTCACTGGACGTTTGTGGGGAGCATACGCCCGGTTCAGCAAGTAGTGGTCGATTCCTTCCTGAAACCGGAGCCGCATGATGGACTGATTTCGCTGCAGACGGGTGGAGGCAAGACGGTGTGTGCGTTGTACATTGCGAGTCAGTTGCGGTTGCCGACGCTTGTGATTGTGCACAATACCTTCCTGCGGGACCAGTGGGAGGAGCGGATCAAGGCGTTCCTGCCGAATGCAGTCATTGGACGCGTTCAGGCAGACAAGGTGGAGGTGGTAGGGTGTGATTTCGTGATTGCGATGCTGCAAACGTTGTCGATGAGGGAGATTGATAGTGCGGTCTTTAAAAACATTGGGCTCGTGATTGTAGACGAGTGCCATCATATTGCGTCCGAGGTGTTTGTCCAGTCTCTGCCCAAGATTACATCCAAGTACATGCTGGGTCTGTCCGCTACTCCCGAGCGCAAGGACAAGCTGATGTATGTGATCAACTGGTTCTTGGGACCCATGCTGTACAAGTCGGATACGGGAGATTCAGTGGATACGGCAGTCAAGGTGGAAGTGTACGAGTATGAGAACTATGATACAAAGTTCAACGAGATCATTTATAGTTCGCAGGGATTGATGTCTGCGCCGCTAATGATTAACAAGCTTGCAGAGTGTGAGGATAGGACACAGTGGCTGGCGAGGATTCTAGAGGATGTGATAGATGAGGGGCGACAGATTCTGGTGCTGTCGGATAGGGTGCAGCATTGCTTGGACCTGCAAGCAGCGCTGACACCGGAACTTCGGGAAAAGACGGGTATTTTGGGGCAAGGTGTAAAGGCAGACAAGAGGGCGGAACTGATGGCAACCAAGTCGATCTTGATTGCGACCTATTCCATGTGCAAAGAGGGCTTTGATTTGGCAACACTCAACACGTTGATGATGGCGACTCCACGACCGGATATTGATCAGATCGTGGGGCGCATCTTGCGCGTAGAAAAGTCGAAGAGAACGATGGATCCTATTATTCTGGATATTGTGGACCCGCAGTTCCGCAACCAGTTTCAGCAGCGAATGGCGCTGTATCGTAAGCGGCAGTACTCTATATCGAAACTGCGACTGCCTTCTCCGGAAGGCGCAAAGTTAATGTGGCCGGGGGCGAAGTAGGTTGGGACTTGATAGCCATCTCGGGCGTTTCCACGTAGACGGTCACGCGCTCCAGACCGTTTGCCTCGTCGGGGACACCAATGTCCATGTCCTTGTACTTGGCGAGCTTGTTCTTAAATTTTTCAACGACCTTTTCAGGTAATAACGGCGATATCTCTTGCAGACGATCATAGGTTTCCTTGGTCATCTTCAGCAGATCGTGCGGATTCATGCGCTCTTCGCGAGGGAGCGACATTTCCACGTTCAAGAAACGAAACAGCTTGCCCCACTGGATGGCACTAATGCGGTGTCCTTCGGTGCGCTTGGCAAACTGGTAATAAGAGCCGGTGGTGTTGAGAATGCCCACAAAGAGGGAAACGCATCCTAACGCAACGGACACGACACCTTGGTTCGCACTCAATAAAGGAGATGAGGAAAGAGCCGACACGAATCCCGTGACGCCTGATAACACGATAACCGGAATGTCGACACCCGTACGCTGTGTTCCAACGAACCCTTCAGCGTCCTTGTGCATCATGGAAAGTCCGTGGGCCTTTTCCGCAGTCCGTGCAAAGTATGTTTCTAATGTCGTCGTCCACGACACTGCTGAAGAAATAGCTTGCTCACTCATTTGTTTTTTACCGCATAAAGTTTGCTGACGGAAGAGTAAATGAACTTTGACCGCAACGGAGTTCTTGTCCATAAATCAACTCCCACACCCCAGCTGCGGACAGTCAAGAAGACGCTGGTCATTGACTCTGCAGATCGCGATACGGGTATCAACTACACGAATGGCGAGTTTGTGGTCTACTTGCCGCGTGTTTACGAGAAGGTCGTGTCCATTCGTCTTGTAGGTGCCGAGTTTCCTACGATTGATTTGGCGGTCCAACATCCGTATTCGAACGGGCAGAATCTGCCGAACGCAACCTACTCGACCGACACGGTAGCGGCGACCCCGTATCCCACCTACTTTGTGATTGAGTTGGATGGTCTCAACAAGACGGATGAGACGGCATACCAGGGCAACAAATCGCAGTTCCCGGATGCCTTCTTTGCAAAGATCCCGGTGGTTGCGTCTGCCAATAAGTTGACGACGACGGCGTCCTACTTTGTGCAGTACAATGACCACAATGAGCAGGAGAACATTGCGCACTATACGCCTGCCATCGGCAAGTTGGATCGTCTGCGGGTTCGCACACGCCTTCACTCCCAGCAGGGAAGTCAAGGGTTCCTGTATTGGACCAACACGGGCGCTGTTGCCAGCACACCGACGCTTGCGACGAGCATCAACTGGTCCATGACTCTGGAGATTGAGTTTCTCGACAATGGATTCGACCAGTTCTCTTCGCTGGAGACTCGTCTGCGCCCCGACCAGCAGGCCCATTAAGACCCCATGTGCTTGCCCAACGACACGAAGGTATCAAACGTAAACAAAAACACAACACCGGTCAGAATATAGAGTAACAGATCCTGACTAGATGCACGCTCGTATCCCGTCTTGTTTTGCTCGACGAGACGCAGAATGCGAGACAGCTTGTCATCGGGAACGGATTCCGGGAGCTGGACAGTCGCAGAAACCGGTTTTTGTGCCGGGGCAGGGATCAAGTCGGCACGCGGGTCCAGGGGGAGCGTGGGCACTGTGCTCGCAACCACACTCGTCATCGGAACCGGTGCAGAGACTTTAAAAGCAGTGCCATGCGCATCCTCCAACGATGCGTAGTCCAACATTACTCAAACCGCAGAAAAATATGGCGAAGAATCAAATGAAGTTGTCTCGTCAGAATGAAATGGTTGTCTCGGCAGTGCTGATTGGTGTGCTCGTGTTTTACCCGTCTGTCCTGACGCCGTTTGTTGCCCCGAGCCTCGGCAAGCTGGCGGCGTTTGCTCTCGTCTACTACGTGTGGCGCCACATGAGCAAGATGGTTGCCTTCTTCCTGGCGATCGCCGTCCTGCGTGCCTCGCACATGCTGGAGTTTGCCACGGATCTGGGCTCCATGAGCGCGGACGACAAGGCCAAGATCAAGGCTGCACTGGATGCCACGACACCCGGCCCGTCTGGCAAGATGAAGAAGCACGAGGAAGTCAAGGCGTCGTCCGAGGAGGGCGTCAATGACTCCAAGACAGTCAGCGCAGGCAGCACCAAGTCGACTGCGGCGCCCGTTTAATCTTTGTCAAAGAACAATGAAACTCACTCTTCTTGACCACTTCAATACCAACAAACTCATCGCGGGAATCATGATGATTTTGTTGAATATCGGTTCGAGATACCTGGTCGATGAATTCAGTACGAACCCGGAAGAGCGCGCGCGGAATGTCATTTTAAGACGGTTAGGTGTTTTTGCAATGTGCTTTATTGCGACGCGCGACCTGGTGGTGTCGCTGATCCTGACGGCTGGGTTTGTGATTCTGGCATCGGGGGTTGCAGCAACTCCTGAAGGTTTTGAGACGAAGAAAAAGCAGAAGGTGGAGTCTCCTTACACATCCGATCCGCCGCTGTCGACGAAGCAGTAAGCAGCACAGCAAGCTGAAACGGCATCCCGTCCGGAATCATGGGAAGAATGTGCTCCCACTCATACGTCCGCTTGTTTGCAAGAATATGCGCAATCTTCTCACGGACGTCCATTGCGTAGACTACACCACGACCATCTAAACCAACTTGCGTAACGTCTTGCGTCCACTTCCAATGCTTCCACGACGGCGGCGTTGTGCGGGCGCTACCTCGAGTATAGGAGCAAGCGGAACCGGGGCAGGCTGGGGTGCAGCTGGGCCTCCAAATATACGGGACATTGCAACAGAAATAAGCGAGTTATTTGGTGGTGCTGCTGCCGGAGCCGGAGCAAGTGG